>Ga0307515_10009205_pt1 | contig 19129 bp, 4 predicted proteins | sample 17_EM_MG_FD_194513 | JGI IMG/M metagenome (GOLD analysis project Ga0307515, IMG submission 194513) | Populus trichocarpa ectomycorrhiza microbial communities from riparian zone in the Pacific Northwest, United States - 17_EM | ecosystem: Host-associated > Plants > Roots > Unclassified | place...
TATAGTTATAAAGTACTCTAGGGCTTTATAATCTATATATATCTTAATCTGGGAATTCGTATCTTTAAGCTCTATACGCTATTAGAAGAGTAATTAAATAATAGCTAGCATTTTTTTATTATATACTTTATAGTTACACTTAGCCGGGTCTATTATCTTTAAGAAGAAAGCTATAGGGTACTATTTACCGTCTAGATATAACTGTAATAGGATTCCCGCTATAACCCCATTAGAGGCGTCCGTTTCTAACATTAATTTAAGGTCTAGGTTATAGTAATAAAGGATTAAGAAAGAGATAAGCCAATCCTTTATCTCTTTAAAGGCTTCTATATAGCTATCATTAAAGATAAAAGGCGTGTCCTTCCTAGTTAGTCGTATAAGAGGTTTTACTATAATTCTGTAGTTATAAATAAACCGGTGGTAAAAGTTATAGAAGCTAAGGAAGGACTAGATTCCTTTTACCGTATAAGGGGGCTTCTAGTTACGGATTACCTCTACCTTCTTAGAGTTAACCTCAATTCCTTCTATAATCACGATAAACCCGAGGTATTTTATACATTTTACCCCAAACTCGCATTTCTTAATATCAACTTATAAGCCCGCGTTCCGTAGTCTCTCTAGGACCTTCTTAATATAAACTTAATACTTAAATTCGTTATCTAAGTATATAAGAATATCGTCTAGGTATACTATATAGAATTCGTCAAGGTAATTAAAAAGAACGTCATTTATATACCTTTAGTATGTATCCAGTCCGTTTATTAGTCTAAAAGGAAGAACTTTATATTTATAGGAACTATAACGGGTACAAAATATTATTAAATCTTTAAATATAGGGTCTATCCTAATTTGGTGGAAAGCTTAGCGGATATTAAGTTTAGTAAAGATCTTTGCCTAGCTTAGACGTATAAGGGTCTTATTAATTAAAGGAATAGGATACCAGTCCTTTTAAGTAATAGCGTTTAGCTTTTAATAGTTAATATAAAAACAAAGGCCTCTATTAGGCTTTTTTATAAATAGAATAGGGGAAGCAAAAGGGGCTTAACTTAGCTTAATAAACCCTTTATCCAGGTTATTAATCAAGTACTACTTTATTACTTTTAGCTTATCCGTTAATTAATAGTAGAGGGGGCTATAGCCTAGCAAGTTATTAGCTTCTAATTAAATCTTATAATTATACGTCTAGTAGGGGGGCAACTTATTTAAGGCCGCCTTTAAGAATACATCCTTGTAGTTTATATAAATGGTAAGAAAAAGGCGTTTAACTAGTTCCTTATCAGTTTCCTCAGCTAGCCTTTCCTCTCTATTATTAATAATTCGGTTAATTTTATATAGGCTCGTTATAAAGACCTTATTGTCCTTCCGGTATATATTAAAGTGAAACACTATAGCGCTAATTACGGCGATGTTTACGGTAGGGGGGTTACCTAACAATAGGGGCGTACGTAACTTTAGGGACTTCCGGGGTATTAGCGTTATTATTACCCCTTTTAGCTCCTATTACATCTTTTAGAGGTTATCCCTTATATCCTATTAATACGTTCTTTTCTATACCAGTTAAATCCATACGATTTAGACGTCATCTATATTACTATCTGTCCTGCTTCCGTACGTAAAGTCCTCTTTAAACGTAGCGCTTTAGAAGAGTATCTTTATCGGTACGGAGTTCTTTCCAGCTTCGCGGCGGGCGTCTTCTTAGGCAAAGGCTAGGTCACGGGCCTAGACATCCTACTAGTAGGTAGGGTCAGCCCTTACGGCTAGTGTCTTACGGTTAGTTCAGATCTCCCTAATAAAGAAGGGCAACCTTAGTCTATCCTCCGGCTAGATAAACCGTCTTTATTATATATTTAACCAGATATTAAAATAGGATATCTATTTTCGTCTAAGGATTATATTATAAGACCCCAGGTCTAGAATGCAAAAGGGGATACTATATTAGTGTCGTCTGTTAAGAGCAATATACAACTTTAAGACATAGGTAATAGGCCAACTAGCTTAGCCGTTATAGCCTTTTACCTAGACAGGCTTCTCTAGTTAGATGGCTTCTGCATTTAAAAACTTAGCAATATTATTCGCATAGGTAGTATTTATAAAGGCGAAGCCATTTGCTCTAGTGTTAATAAGGGCGGTTATATTAACTCTATATCTATTTTAAAATACTATATATAGAAACATAAAATGCTTTCCACCCATTAACTAACTAAGATTAATCTCTTTAAGATCGATAGGGTACCCTAGGGGGGAGTCTTTCCCTAGGGTTCCTCTTTTCCCGACTTATCTAACGTTTCTCCTTCCTCTATCTCCTTAATATCGCCTATATTTTTTAGCTCTGGGCAGAATAAGATAAAGTAACCCTACTTATTGCAGTTAAAGCACATAGCCAAGGTAGGGTTAATTAGAGTATTGCGGCGAATACTAGTTAATAGCGTAGTACGTAACTGGTTAGGCAAGGCTTGCCAGTATATAGTTATAACCGCCTTTAGTAAAAGAGCAGTTGTAACTTATCTTCCTGCTCTAGCTCCTATAGGTATAGCTAGCAAGTTCTAATTATTACGGAGTTGCTTCTGCCAATTAGGGCGGGCGTTAATCCGCTTTAGTTCTAAGTCCAATAATAGGCAATAAGCTGTAAGTCTTTTGTGGGTTAGTAGGTTATCTAAGGTTACAGCGATCTTTTCTTATAGCTAGATTATTAGCTTATCGTATAGGTCTAATTGGTAGTTCTTAAGGGGAACCTGGCCTTCTCCTGTAAGGTATAGGAATTAAGTCTAGAATTTGGCAAAGGGTTAGTTTAGTTTTATTATTAGGCGATTATAGTTATAATAGGCATCCCGTACTTTATTCGGGTTAATATAAATAGCCGCTAGGTGCTATATTATCTTATTAATAGATATAAATCGGACAGGGGAGTTGTCCTTAAACTTAGCTTAAAGGTGCTATTAGGCGTCCCTAGTAGTTCAACCAAAGAGGTAGAGCATTTTAGCTTCTTTAGAAAGGAAATAGTTGTAGTTAACGCGGAGCTTTCCTTATACTTAAATCCTTTAATTCTTAAAGGTAAGATCTATCCCATTAGACAATAGTAGGGGGTTAGGGAGCTTAACGGACTTTAATTACTTCGTTATTATATCTATACTCCCTAGTGTATCGCATTTAGTAGAGTAAATAGGTTAGCTAGGGCTTTAAGAAGGGGAAGCCGGGCTATTTTATAAGGCCGTAAGGCTTTCTAGGATCTCTTATAGGGTCTCTTATATATTTCTCGCTTTAAGATAATCGGCTTCCTGGCTAGCTGCGAGGGCACGAATCTGCTCGCGTACGTCTATAACGTTATCATTATCTTCAATTTCTGATCCCAATTGGATCTTAGGTTCCTCTCGAGTAGAGGCAGCTCTCTTAGATGAGCTTACTTTAGGTGCCATCATTAACTTCCTAAGGTTCGTTAGTATTATACGCTTTAGTTTTAATTCCGGGGGTATAGGTCTAGTCCTGTCTAGCTTATAAGGTAGGATATTATCTAGGCCTTCCCAGGCAATATAGAGTTGTTTTAGTGTCTAAGTATAGCGCGTTAATGCGTTATTGCAGACGAAGTTTCTTTAGGGTAGGATATTATTAAGGCCTTCCCAGGCAAGGTAGGGAGAGCTTAGTATAATATCACGGCTTAAATAAATGCCTCTAAACCAAAGCTTGAACGAATGCTATATTACGAAGATACTAAGCTAAAGAGAAGGAAAAGGGGTCGCTAGGACCGATGTAAACAAATATATAGGGTGAGCTGCCAAGGCGCTAGCTTTGGGCGGGCCAATCGCAGGTCGGCAGAATATAGCAGAATTTGGCAGGTAACGTGCGATAGCGCCGTTACAAAGAGTATACTTTATACAAAAGCATCCAGATAGATGGCACCCAGTGGCATACTATAGTTGGAAGATAACACCACTAGAGTTAAACTATAATATTTATAACAAGAAGTTATTAGGTATAGTTACAGCATTAAAAAAATAGAGAGCATTTTTGCAAGGTATAGAGAAACCATTTATAGTTAAGACAGATTATAAGAACCTAACAGGATTCCTAATAATAAAGAAACTTAACCAAAAACAGGTTAAATAGGCAAAGATGCCTACAGAATACCATTTTAAGATTTAGTATACTAAGGGTATAGATAACATAAGAGCAGACGCTCTAAGTTAAAAAGCTAAACTACAAAATAACAAAAAGCCATTAGGGGCTTTATTGCGAAAAGATATAGATAGATTAATTAGATATAATTATCCGAAAATTGCAGCGACTTAGGAAGATAAGTTAGAGAAAGTTTACAAAATACTAAAAAGCTTTTGGGTATAAAGGATTCTAAAAGCATAGCTAAAAGATCCACAGTCGGATATATATAAAAACTAAAAAGCGAAGTATATCCCAAAGAGCATAGTAGAGCAATTTATAAAAGATTTCTATAAAGGACTAACTTAAGGACATAATAGAGCTACGGGCTTAGTATTAAGACTCTAAGAGGAGTACATTATTAATAGAATCTAGAGGATAGCTAAGAAGGTCACTAGAGAGTATCTAAATTGCTAAAGAAACAAACTAATAAGGCATAAGCCATATAGAGGGCTACAACCTATTAAAATACCAAAGAGACTATAGGAGGTTATATTATGGGACTTTATTATTAAGTTGCTAAAATTAAGAGATCCTATTACCGGACAAGATTATAATGCGATCTTAGTAATAGTAGATAAGCTTATAAAGTAGGGATACTTTATAGCGTGTACAGAAGAGATATTAGTAGAAGATGTCGCTAAAATCTATATTAAAGAAGTATTTATAAGATATAGAGCACTAAGTAAAATCATATTAGATAGAGATTTAAGATTTATAGCAGCATTCTAGAAGGTATTCTTAGCGGAGCAAGGAGTTTAAGCAGCAACTTCTACCATATATTATCCGCAGACAGATAATTAAACAGAAAGATTAAATTAGACACTAGAGCAGTATCTAAAACACTATATTAATCACGCACAGAATAATTAGGTATTGTTATTACTAGTTATATAGTTTGTATATAATATAACACTATAAGAAGGAATGGGTACGTTACTATTTAAGGCGAATTATAGATATAAGCCAAGAATATTATTATCACTACGTTAAGCAAAAAAGATAAGTAGCACAGCTAAGCAAAGGATAAAGATATTAATAAATCTTTATAAGAACCTTATAGAAACAGTAAAGGTAGTACAGTAAAGAATAAAAAGGTACTACAACGCTAAGAGATCTAAGGGACTAGATCTTAAGGAGGGAGATAAAGTATAGCTATTACACAAAAATTTTAAGAGTTAACAACTAAGTAAGAAGTTAGACCACGTTAAACTAGGACCTTTTAAAGTTATATAGAAAATTTTACTGGTTACGTTTAAGTTAAACCTACCAGCTAAGATAAAAATCTACCCTATATAGTATATTGCAATGCTAGAGCCAGTATACGGGAATATTAAGCTACCGGTCTATAAAGCAGACATATATAGAGGATAAGAAGAAGATAAATAGCAAGTTTTAAAGATTATTAGTTATAAGGACGTTGATAATAAAACATAGTATAAGATTAAGTAGATAGGCTATAATAAGACTACCTAGGAACTACTAAAGAATTTAAAAAATGCTATAGGAAAGGTATAAGAGTATCGGAAGAAAATAGGTTAGGTAATATTAATAAAGAAGAATTATTAAAGAATAAGTTACCTAAGGGGGACCTAAAAAGAGCGACTGCTAAACTACTTAGAGTTGTTCCCTTTATAGGAAGAGAGTCGGTTCTCTTATTACCAAATTTCTATAGACCTTATTTTACAAGTTTCTACTCCTTAAAGCGCACCTTCTTACGAACCTATTTAAGATGTAGAAGATAAACAGAGGCTAAAAGACAAGTTTTAAGGGCACGCTGTTAAGCAGCCATAGCCTCTTATTCCGCCTCTTGCGATCACTATAGTTTATTAAGAGCGCTTAAGAGCTTACCGTTAAGCTTTGCAGTAGTAGATTAAATATAAAACCCTATAATAAATTACTTAGGGAACTCGTAGACTATTAAGAGTTATAGGATATATATACTTAGCGTTAAATATAAAGCGAACGTCGCAAGATAAATAAATATTTACTTTAGTGCACTCTAAATATAAAGAGGGTTGCTAAGATAAGGGACTCGCCAGCGTAATATAAACTAACCCCTCTTTCGCACAACAAGAATACGGAGATGGTATTATTTCACCTAGTAATAGTATAGCAGTAATAGTGCAAGCACGTTAAACTATGGATAAAAGAGAAATTGCTTTAGGTATAATAAGTAACAATATTAACTAAATTAATTAGACGGATATTATACCTCTAGTAAATAACTTAGAAATATTTAGAATCTTTAAGGACAAAGATAAAGAGGAAAGAGATAGTATTATAGACGCTTTAAGTATAATACTATAACTACTTAGAGAAGAGTTAAAGGAAGCTAGTTAGTTAATATAAGCACGGTCTAAGATAGAGCCGGTAGAACTATATAATAAGGAATAGTAACTAAGTTATATAATATAATCTATATAATCTATAATAGAGTAGATAGAGTACGCGTACCTTACGTATAAGAAGGATTTTATAGGAGTACGGTTGTGTATTTAAGGACCCTTAGTCCCTACCTAGATAGTTCCTTTCTTATAGTAATTCTTAGAATACAATTGGAGTTAATCTGTTAGGCAACCACTCCACCAGTTGTTATTACGTTGTCGACTTTTATACTTGCATTTCCTACACACCTAGCCCATTAACGAGCCTATTGTAGTTCTTGCTACAAGGTTCCGTTACAATTTATATCCCTTCTTAGTAGTGCTACTACTGCCAATATAAGGTCCGTAACAATTATAACTTTTAATAATAATATTAAGTCTCTCTTACTAAAATCGGTATAACTAGTAGAGATTTTATATAGAAGGGAGCCTAATTTAGCTAATAACGTAAACGCCTTAAGCCTTTTTAAGTATAAAGGCCTTACTTTTATTACTTATTAACCTAATACGTAACTCTTTATATAATAATACTATTAGTATAATAATACGCTTAGCTGTATAAACTATTACAGACCTTATATCGGCAGTAGTAAGACTACTAAAAAGATATATAAATGGGTTAGTTAAGATAGTATAGGAGGTACTAAAATTAATTAGGCTATAGAATAAGGGGTAGCTAAATTATATAGCTAGTTACGTTATAAGTTTAAAATGTAGGAACGTAAGAATATAGAGATATAATGTACTAATATACTAACGTACTAATATACTTAGTACATTTCTTAGGCGTAGTATTATATATTTAACGGATTATAGTCCCTACCTAAATAGCTCTCTTTTTTATAATAATTTTTAAAATATAATTGTTAGCGACTTAGTCAATTAAGGCACGAGCACGGCAAGAGGGACGCGCAAGCCTATACGATTGGTAGTCTATAAACGAGGATCTAAAGCTAGAGAAAGGAAAGGAGAAGAAGAGTAGCGCCGGTCGAAGTAGGGTTCTTTTATGCGGTCCTCTAGTTACGTAACCGCGAAGTTCTGCCAAGTTCTGCTAACTAAGTTCTGCTAAGTTCTGCCAGTGCCGTAATATTACCCCCCCCTCCGCAAAAGCCTGCCCTTAGGCTTTATAGTCTATATTATGCTTATAGGGCGTTTTTATCTTTATATTCTTCTGGTAGCTTATCGTCTTCGCTATACTAGCACTCTATTCACTCGTCTAGGTACTTTGGGGGTCTTGGTTTATTAGGGTAGCGGTTATAGAATTCTTAAAGCTTATGGGGATTGCCAATAAAGTTCTATATAGGGTACTAGGTAGGATCTAGGTTATAGCCTTTCTAACTAATACGGTATTTTAGCGTTTTCCTTACTAGTTTATAGGTTAGTACTTCTTTAATTTCCTATTCGTTGTCGCCATTAACTTAAATTAGTAGGGGAGGTTTGTTCTTTTATCTAGGTAATAGGTTGTTTATAGCTTTCTGTAGCTTATCCGGCAAGAAAATGGGGTAAACCTTAATTAAATCCGGGAGCTTTACTTTATATAAGTTACCTATCTTCTTAAGGACTTTATACGGTCCCGCTATCTAATAGTTTAGCTTACGGCTAGGCCGTTCCGTCTTCCAGTTCTTTATTATAACCTAAACTATATCGCCTACGGTAAAGTCGGGTTCGCGCCTATACTTATTTGCCTGCTATTCTATTAATTTCTAGGCCTTTTTTAGATTTATATGGGCTACTATTTAGGCTTCTTCTAAGCGCTTGGCGTACTGCTAGGCTTCCTTATAAGACAGTTTCTCGCGTATAGTCTGTAGTTCTTCTAGTCTATCCCAGTTAAAGCTTATTTAGGGTAAATACCCCATTTTTAGTTAGATAGGTGTAAATCCCGTAGAGTTATAGGGTAGGGTCGCCTGGGCGTAGTTTATTAGGGGTAGTAGTTTGCCCTAGTTATTCTAGAAGTAGTTAATAAAAGGCCGGAGTCTCTGATCTAAATATTAATTTATAATCTCCGTCTGGCCGTTTATCTAGGGGTAGTATGCTATAGAGAGCTTTAACCTAATACCTAGGATCCGGGTAAACTCGTTCTAGAAGGCCGATATAAATTACGGGCTATAATTGGATATAATAGTATCTGGTGGTCCGTAAATACGGTAAACGTAGTAGATATATAGTCGGGCCGCCTCCTTGGCATTAATATTCTTATAATAGGGAATTAAGAACAGGCGTTTACTAAAGCGGTTAACTAGAATTATAACCATATTATATCCGTCGCGGTCTATAGGTAGCTTATAGAAGTCTATAGAGATATGCTGCTAGGGGCGGTTGGGTATTAGGAGAGGTTTTAATAGTCCTAGGGTCTTATCTTGTGGAATTATAGATTTACGGCAGCTATCGCAGTTCTATATATAACGGTTAATATCTATAACCATTCCGGGCTAGTAGTAGCAGTTACCAATAATCTTATAGGTCTTATTTTTTCTAGGGTAGGCCGTAGAGACCTAGGTATAAGCTTCGGCAATAAGCTGGGTCCGTAAGTTCTATTCCTCGGCTACTACTAGCCGTTCTTAGTGCTTAAGTAGTCCGTTTTTGAGGGACTATAGGCTAGTAACGTTCTTTGCCTTTTTACGGTATTCCTGTAGAGAGGGGGTTGTTCGGTTAGCCTGTAGTAGTTTATTAATAAGGTTAAGTTTAGAGGAGTTAATAGGATATATCTTGGCGCCTAAGGAGTCTGTGCTTAGTTCTACCCGTATCTAAAGGTTAAGGTATTCTAGTTATAGTAGCGTCTAGGTCCGTAGTAAGATCTTTATAGCCGTCTAGTTATTTAGGTCTTGCTTACGCCTTATAAGAGCGTCCGTACGGTTTATAGCGCCTAGTCTATATATAATTAAGAAGTTAAACTAAGATAGGGTATCCGCCTAGCGTGCCTACTGGGCCGTAAGGGCCTTAGTTATTATAAAGTATTCTAGGGCCTTATAATCTAAAACTACCTTAATCGGCTTAGGGGTCCCCTTTAGCTGTATACGCTAGTGCTAAAAGCTAGAGATAATAGCCAGCATTTCTTTATTATAGATGTGGTAATTTAGCTTGGCATCTATTATAGTCTTTAAATAGTATATAATAGGGTGCCACTCTCTATCCGGTTGCTTCTGGGAAAAAATACTAGCTATTACGCCGTCTAAGGCATTAGTTTCTAGCATTAAGGGCCGTTCTGGGTTAAAATGGGTAAATAGGGGAGCCGATACCAGCCGTTTCTTAAGCTTATTAAAGGCCTGCCTATATATAGCGTTAAAGTAAAAGGGCTGGTCTTTTCTAGTAAGACGGTTAAGAGGCCGGGTAATCCTGCTATAGTTCTTAATAAAGCGTCGGTAGAAGTTATAAACCCCTAAAAAGGATTATACCCCCTTTACGGTCCGTAGGGGTGCCTACTAATTAATTACGGCCGTCTTCTCTGGGTTGGTTTTAATTCCGTCCGTACTAATAATAAAACCTAGGTACTTTATACGCTTAATACTAAACTCTAACTTTTTAATGTCGACCTAGAGGCTAGCCTTGTAGAGCCGTTATAGGACTTTATAGATGTGCTTCTTGTATTCTAGCTCGTTTTTAGAGTAAATTATAATATTATCTAAATAGGCCATACAGAAATTGTTAAGGTAGTTAAAGAGTATATTATTTATGTACCGCTAGTATATAGCTAGTCCATTAGTCAGTCTAAAAGGGAGCACTTTATATTTATACGTTTTGTAATAGGTCCGAAATATAATAAGATCTTTAGACCTAGGGTCCATCCTAATTTAGTAGAAGGCCTAGCGGATATTAAGCTTTGTAAAGACTTTAGCTCTATTTATTTGGGCCAGAGTCTTATTAAGTAGGGGTAGCGAATAGCGGTCCTTGCGGGTTATATTATTTAGCTTATAGTAGTTAATGCAGAAGCGGAGTCCTCTATTTAGCTTTTTAATAAAGAGAATAGGCAAGGTAAAAGGGGCTTAGCTAGGCTTAATAAAGCCCTTATTTAGGTTATTAATAAGATACTACTTTATAGCCTATAATTCGGTAATAAACTGCTTGTAGAGGGGGCTAAAGCTAAAGGTGTTTTCTTTGCCCTACTTAATCTTAATCTTATAGTTATACGGTTAGTAAGGTAGAAGTATATTAGACGCTGCTTTAGAGAATACGTTCTTAAATTTCTGGTGTTAATAGGGTAGCTTTTATTCTACTAGTTCCTTATCTATAAGCTCGCTTTCTTATCCGCTAAGCTCGCTTCCCTTTTCCTTAATTATTTAATTAATTTCGTATAAGCTTGTCGTAAAGGCGACAGTATTAGGCTAAACCAAGTTCCGGTAGAATCCTACGGTACTAATACAGCAGATATTAACTAGTAGGAGGTCCGCTAGTTTCCTTATAGCCGTTTTCCGGACTATATTTTGCGATCTAGGGTTTATAATCTTTCTTAGCTCCTATTCTATTTTCCATAGGTTATCCCTCCAATTTATTAGTTTAGTGTAACGTCTAATATCCCTTACTGTTCTTTATAGCTGTATAGGGCCTAAGCTCTCTATAGGGGGCTTTTTTGGGTCACTATTAACTTCCTAGGTCTTTAATGCGGGTAGCGTAATATAGGTAATCTGGGGGCGACGTAGTATACGGATCCGTTATAAATTAAGCTATATATCTTTCTTAAAGGCCTAGTCTTTACGCATAGCATCGGCCTGGTAAATAGTATTAATCTAGGGCCGTATAAGGTTTTCTATTATAATGTTGATTTCTTTTATAAAGGAAGGGGTCAGGGGTAGGGTTTCGGGCTAGATAAGCCGTCTACTCTATACATCGAGCTATAAGCCTAAATAGGCTAGCTATTTTCGCCCTAAGATTATATTATAGCTACCTAGGTCCGTAATAAGGAAGGGGGCGTTATACTACCTTTATCCGTTAACACGGAGGTGAATCCGTAAGATAGTTGTAATAGGTAGTTCTATCCGCCCGTTATACCCGCGGATAGGAATTAGTTTAGGCAGTTCTTTAATAGGTGCATTTAGAAAGTTAGCCAGCTTTATAGTATACTGGGTGTCTATTAAGGCAAAGGCATTTGCTCTAGAGTTAGCTAAAGTAGAGGTTAAAACTTAGTATCTATTGCGGAATAAAGTATAAGGGATAGTACAGCTTCTTCTACTAACTAGCCAACCTAGATTAACATCTGACATATTAATCCCTTTTAATCCTAAAAAGGAGTCTTCCTCTAGGGTTCCTCTTTTTCCGACTCTACGCTATTCTTCTAGATTAACAGGACCTTATCCGCTTTTGCGTTTGTCGGATAATTCTTTATATAGTAGCCTTTCTAACCGCAAGAAAAGCAAGCTCCTTAATTACTAAGGGCCTGTATATAGGGGTTGCTATATATAGGCTAAGCATTCGCCGGACCCGTAGCAGGGCTGGCTGCACGGCTAGCTGCTAAATTAGCGGCGGGCTATATAGGTGGTGCTGTAGGGGTTGCTAATTGTGCCAGGGCATTGCGGACTGTTCTTATATTGCCTATAGTCTAATTTAAAGGGTTTCTAGCTTTATACCGTTCGGCACGTACCTTAATTTGGCGGAGGCCTTAGTTAATAGCTAAGCACTAATCCGTAAGTTCCTTTAGCGTCTATATAGTAGTAAAAACTAGTAGTATAGCTCGCTGTAAGTCTAGGGTAAGCTTATTAAATAGGTCTAGTATTAGATCTTTCTAGGGAATTTGAGCCTGGCCGGCTAGGTATAGAAAGCGGGTCTAAAAGGCTAAGAAGGTCTCTGTCGTTTTTATATTTAGGCTTTTATAATTAAGTCGGGCGTTCTATACTTTAAAGGGGTCCTTATAGATAGAAGACAGGTATATAATTATCTCTTCTCTAGAGAGGAAGGGATCTACTAAGTCCTATGTGTATTAAGGACGTAGGTGCGTCTATACGTCCTTACCGGTACGGCCAAAGACGTAGGCCATTTTAGCCTAAGTGGTAGGGAAGTGGTCCGCATTAACTTTAAGCTTATTCTGTAATTAAAGCTTCCAATTATTAAATATAGGGTCGGTTCCGTCTATAAGCAATAGGGGGTCCGTAACCTTCGCGGACCGTAACAATGCTAATGCTATATATTAGGCTAGGGCCTTAAGGACTATAGCAAGTCTCTAGGTGTCTAATAACTCTTCGCTAGGTATAAGGGGTTCTCTAGCTTTAAGCAGCTCTTAAAGTCATTTAATTTCGGCATTAGCTGCTATAAGCTCCACCTAGGAGTTCGAGTTAGTTGCTGTTTTACTATCGGAGGTATTCGAGGGTCCTACGGCTGCTTTGCCGGCCGCTGTAGTTCTTGGCATAGTAATACGGTTATTAGGGTAACTTTTAGTAAGATTCTTACAGGGGTTCTGGTCTATATATGTTCTATAGATCTTATTATTCTTTTCTGGTCTTCTAGTTCTAATAATAGTCTTTAGGTCTACTTCTATGTTCTGTTCTTATTTATAGTCCATAGATATTTTTTAAGTTCCTTTTTAGGAAGAAGAGTAGACGAGCTTTAGATAATGTTAGCGACTTAGTTAATTAAGGCACGAGCACGGCAAGAGGGACGCGCAAGCCTATACGATTGGTAGTCTATAAACGAGGATCTAAAGCTAGAGAAAGGAAAGGAGAAGAAGAGCAGCGCTGGTCGAAGTAGGGTTCTTTTATGCGGTCCTCTAGTTACGTGACCGCGAAGTTCTGCCAAGTTCTGCCAACTAAGTTCTGCCAAGTTCTGCCAACTAAGTTCTGCCAAGTTCTGCCAACTAAGTTCTGCCAAGTTCTGCCAGTGCCGTAACAATAATTAGAGTTAATTTATTAAGTAACTACTTTACTAATTATATTTATATTATTAACTATTCTATACCTATATACCTAGTTGTTACAGACGCTTTAAGTACAATGTTATAACTACTTGGAGAGGAGTTAGAAGAAGCTAGTTAGTTAATATAAGCACGGTCTAAGATAGAACCGGTAGAGCTATATAACAAAGAATGGTAAGCAAGTTATATAACGTACTACGTATTAAACGAGAGGAACGAGAGGAACTTACGTACCTTATATATAACACGTACATTACGTATAAGAAGGATTTCTTAGGAGTACGGTTGTGTATTTAAAGGACTATAGTCCCTACCTAGATAGTTTCTTCTTTATAGTAATTCTCAGAATATAATTAGAGTTAATCTATTAGGCAACTACTCCACTAGTTATTATTATGTTGTTAACTTTGTTTATATTACCTATATACCTAGCCCATTAATAGGACCTACCATAGTTCTTACTATAAGATTCCGTTACACAATTACTACCTAATTACAGTATTAACAGAAAGTTAAATAACATGCCACTAAAAGCAGCCACAATAACGCCATCAACGGCAGCGACGACCTTAGGGTTAGGTAATAATACTAGTATAGCAAATACTGACTTATAACTAGTTACAGTTAAATAATTATAGAAAATGGTTAATTAATTAACAGATAATAATAGGATACTTAAAGATAGAATTAACGGAATAGGAGCAGCTAAGGTTAAGTTACCTTTAATTAAACGATTCTTAGGGGAAAGATTAAAGCTTAAAGGATTCCTTATATAAATATACTTTAAGGTTATATAGGAGGGAGTAAAACTAGGAACGCTTATAGATTAAGTAGCTTACGCAGGACTATTCTTAATAGGAAGAGCACTTAAGTAGTTTAAACCGTATCTTATAGAGATATAGAAGTACGGCATAATAACCGCCAATTAAAAGGTGCGATTTATATTCTTAAATTAGAGTAGGTTCGCGGAATAACTTACGCAAATATTTAGAGACCTAGAAGCAACAACTACGGTAGAGAGGAAATTTTAAGACCTAGTATAACGAACCTTAGCAATTAAATACACAACGTAGTTTTAGACGTTAGCTACGTAGGTTAAATAAAACAATAAGGCGTATATAGCATAGTATAAATAAGGACTTAAGGCTAAAGTCTAGGACGCGATTATTCTAATAGAAGATGTAGATACCCTTAGGGAACTAATAGATTAAGTAATAAAGATTAATAATAGGATCTACCAAAGGGAACAGGCTAAGAAGGGCTAGGATAGAGTTCCACAGTTATATAAGACGTAGAGCACGTAATAACTAAAGCAAACCTTAAAATTATAGTATAGCGCAGAGCTAATAGACCTAAGTGGTACTAAAGAAACCTATAAAAGATGGGCTAAGAAACTATAGAAACCTAGAGGTTAAGGATTAAGTAATTATAGGACTAAGGAACAGAGGCTAAACTAGGGATCTTAGCAGTAGAAGACGTTTAGGCGGACTCCACAGCAAAGTTAGTGGTTTAAAAATAGAGCTTATATAAATTACGGAAAATAAGGTCACTTCGCTAGGGATTATAAAGATAGTTAGAGTTACTATATAATAAAAGGAACCAGACTAGTAAAAGACATATATATATAGAGGGATAATAGTGTACTACAAGGAACAAAAGAATATTTAATTAAAAGTTTCGCGTTTTATTATAATAACACATGCCAAATTTATAAAGACGCTAAGTACGGCGTAAGCTATTGGCCATAAGAGCTAGAATTAACAAAGTTTAAAGGAACTAATAAATCATTACGTAGATCGGACATTAAAGATAACGAGTTTAATAAAGGTGAAATATTTAGCAATAATAAGGCAATAAGGGCGGCTTACTAAAAGCACATAGACCTTAAGGACGTAATAATAAAAGTAGAAACTAAGACCACCATAAAGCAAGGTTTAGTAACGGGAATTATAACACCGTTGGATATAGCATCTATTACTTTATAAGACGGCAGGAAGAGTATCTTATAAAGATTAAGCAAGCAGACAAATACTAGTGCTAATTTACTACTTAATAAAGGTAAAAAGCTAAAGGCTTAAGATTCTTAAGAAGAGATAAGAGATAACCAAGATTCTTAAAACGAGATAAGGCATACTTAAGGACCTATAACGAACAAAAACCAATAGAGTAGGGCAGCAGCTTAGTTTAAAGATATATAAATAAGCTTAGGACAGAGTTTCCCAAAGGTATAAGACTCTTAAGACGGGATAAGTAAGATTTAAGACTCTTAAAATAAGATAAAAACACCTAAGCCTAGTTAGACTAAGGTAGGAGCAAAGCTTAAGACAAAAGCAAGCTTAGGATTAAGAATTCCGTAAAATTAAGATTTTAATACACGAATAAGGACTATTAATAAAGGAATTAAGAAGTAAGAAAACTTTAAGGATCTACTTATAAGGCGTAAAAAGAAAGAAACTATAGAGGAATTTAGAGTAAGAATTACCTCATAGTAAGAGCAGAAACTAGACAAAAGATCTAGTATATTAGGACATATAAGGGACAGAGCACCTATATAAAAAGTCACTAATAGGCCTAAGATAGGCACACTAAGAGCTAAATGGCTTACCAAATTAGAATAAGAAGAGGATCTAGGGATTCTAACTAGATTTAAAAAATAATATATAAAAGGCTATTATAACGTAGTAATAAAGAGATATTTCCTTACAGATAAGCCGTATATACTTAAAGGGTTATACTAGAAGTGGTATAGATAGTAACACAATAATAAGTAGGAAGACTTCTATATATAGTTAAATAAGAAAGTTATCTAAGACCACCTAATTACAGAAAAGGCTATAACTTATATTAAGGGAGCCTTAATTATAATATTAAAAGATCTAAAGAAGTAATTAGAGGACTAAAGAAGCGAGAGGCAAATCTTAATACCTGCGAACGAAGTTGCGACGCTTAGATTAACACGGAAGAGGTTTAAACTTAAGAATAAAGATAAACTAAGAGTTAACCTAAGACACTAAGCGCACTATATATTAGTATAGATCGCATATATAAATAATATATATAATATATATAGAGCACCTAAAGACAAGAATTAGAAGTACTTAGTAAGGATATATTAGGCACCGGATGAGGTAAAATACAGAAATACTAAATATATATATAGTTAGCACCTAGTAGAGGTTTAAGGATAAGGGGACTTAACACTTTAGCTAGGAAGATTCCTTATAAAAGAATACCTAGACGGATAATAGTGGTAGGAATATCCTAAGAACATGTGTCTATAGTATATTAAAGACAAAAAGCGAACTAAGTATTAGCTAAAAGGGGACCAAGTATAAATAGGATTTAGTAGCTAATAGTTAGGAAAAGTAAAGGCCTATAAAACTAGAGGGAACTAGTAATAGAGCCTTAGACCCTTAAAGGAATTTAAGGACAATACCTAAATTTATAAGTTAAATGGTAGGATTAGCAGTTTAAAGTATTAATAGATAGTAGAGCAATAAGGAACTATATCTTGCTAGCAATAGTTAAAAGAATGGGATTACCACACAGAAAGAAGGAATATTTTTACTTATTAGTAACAATTTTAGGAGATCCGATAGCCTATAAAGGAGGTATTATTAATCTTAAAACAGAACCTATTTAGTTAACTATTAAAGGGAGACAAGTTAAGATATCTTTCGATATATTACCATTAGGAAATAATAAGGCAGTACTAGAAATACCTTAGTTATAAAAATATATTCCAAAAATTAATTAAATTATAGGTTAAGTCGATATTAAGGATACTTAACGCTATAAGATGCGATAATAAACTAAGTTGGTATAGTACTAAGCCGGAGTAATATATAAAGAAACTAAGGAAGGGTTAGATTATATACTAAAGAGATATTATAAATACGGCAAAAAGCTATAGTTACTAGAAAGTAAAAAGCTATTAAAGTATATAGCATGGGACTATAAGATAGAGTTAGAACTAGAAATAAGCCTAAGGTTCTTTCTAACCTATAAACTTATAGAAAAAGAGTTATAGGCACTTAAAGAGTTCGTTTAAGAGAACTTATAAAAGGGATACATTAAACTATTACAGTCATTAGTAGGATATCCAGTATTATTTATACTAAAGAAAAATAGCAAACTAAGGCTATGTATTAACTATAGACAGTTAAACAGCATTATAAAAAAGGATAGGTATTTATTGGTTACATAAGGGGATATTACGTAGCTACGGTTCGTAGATAGTATGATAATTATTCTTCTTCTTTAATTCTTAAAGAAAGGGGTAAGGAACTTAAGGTTCCTCACCACGCTAGTGCCGCGGCGGCACGTGACGGCAACTTGCCGCACGTAACGGTAACTTACTATACCTGGTGGCAATATACCTTATATAGTAACCACTTGCCTTTATTCCCAACACTAGCAACTCTTCTTTTATAGTTATTATCTATATATATATACCGCTTAACTAGCGTAATAAATATTAATCCTCCTTACTTACTATTGCTATTATAATATAAGTCTCGCTATCCTAAAATTTGCCTCTTAGCACATAGTGCTTTCTTACTTAGAAGTTATAGGTAGATATTGTGTTTAAAGGCCGCTAAGGCGCTAGTAGTAAGCGAGCTAATAGCGATTTTCCATCCTAGGGATGGAAAATCCTAATTAGCTAGATTAAGTTAGGCTCCCTCTTTAAAAAAGTCTTAGTAAGAGAATCTAACTAATTAGATAACTTTAACCGCCGGTTAAAGTTCCTGGATATCTTAAGACCTTACGTAACTAAGAAATTTCTAAGGACTCCCTTTTAACCTAACCTTTAACTTATATATATAGAGTATTTATGTTAACAAACGTCTCTAATGCCTTATTTAGGTTCGCCTTTATTATTACATCTACCAGGTTATCTTAGCTATTAATCTATTAAATCTTAAAGAGTTTTTAACGCTCGTAGGATTGCCGAAGTGCTATAATATTGATTATAAGGCGCTTCTCTTTTGTGGTACCAAGCTTAACTAAATACTTGTAGAGGGAATATAAGTCGGTGTATATAATTGTAGGGATAATAGGAAGTTCAAGTTAATCTATAATTATCTTTAGGGTAGTTCTAATTGTAATTACTATATTAACTCTGCTAACTATTCTATATATCTCTAACGCTAAAATACTTTGGGTAATACGCTTACTTTTAGTTAAGCTCTAATAGATAAGATTGCTATAGATTATAAAGTCATTCTCTCTAGTAAATTCGTTCGCAATAATAATCTTATATCCTAACTAGGAGCTAAAATCTTTATTATTTATAAATAATCTATTAATAAATATAAAGAGCTTAGCGGTAGGAAGATTAATAGGTATGTAGAGTAGTCCCTAATTAAGATAGTTTATTTGCTAGAAAAGACGTTTATTTAGGGCAAGGACGTTATCCTTAGTTAGTTCCTAGTGTTAGGCGGTAATAAAGAGATTAAATAAAGCCTTAGGTTAATAGATAGAAGTAATATAAGCTCCATAAGCGCGTTGCTCTACGTATCCTTACTTTAGGGAATTAATGTTAATAACGTTAATCTTCTTACCTTAACCCTTCTGGCGTAAAGCAATAGAATCCTTATTTAGGGAGAGGATGCATCTATTAAAGAGTAATAGTGTTATTAAATTAAGCTTTTCTTTTAGCTTTACTATAAGATTTACCTTTACTAGCTTATCTTCTTTAAGAGCTAAGAATTGGTCGTCCCCTAAGATAATTATATCGTTAGTCTATATACCAATA
>Ga0307515_10009206_pt1 | contig 19129 bp, 14 predicted proteins | sample 17_EM_MG_FD_194513 | JGI IMG/M metagenome (GOLD analysis project Ga0307515, IMG submission 194513) | Populus trichocarpa ectomycorrhiza microbial communities from riparian zone in the Pacific Northwest, United States - 17_EM | ecosystem: Host-associated > Plants > Roots > Unclassified | place...
CCGCGAGGAACCGCTTCACCACCAACCGGGCCGTCATCTACGTGTGGCCGCCGGTGGACATCACCCGCGAGGAGCTGGGGATGATCGCCGGGCGCGTGCGGCCGACGACCGGTGGCGCGGGCCTTGAGGAGATCCTGTTCATCGCGCGCCGGCGTGACCGCAAGACCGGTGAGCTGCGCAAGATGCACCTCCGCATCTCCTTCAACGCCGCCCGCGACGCCGAGCTGACCTTCGGGGAGCCGACGACCGAGCCGGTCGAGCCGCTCGACGACTACCGCCTGAAGGTCCTGCGGGCCGCCGGGCGCAACGCCGTCTACCCCTACGAGCTGACCGGCATGCTCGGCGACTTCGTCGAGCACGACCTCGACGACGCGGGCGAGCTGGTGCCGGTCGCGCGCCCGAAGGGCCGCAACAAGGCCGCGATCGTCGCCGGCGTGGTCACCAGCCGCACCGAGCGGCACCCCGACGGCCTGTCGCGGGTCGTGCTCCTCGGCGACCCGACGAAGGCGCTCGGCGCGCTGTCGGAGCCCGAGTGCCGCCGCGTGATCGCCGCCCTCGACCTCGCCGAGCGGATGCGCGTGCCGCTGGAGTGGTACGCGCTGTCGGCCGGCGCCCGGATCTCCATGGAGTCGGGCACCGAGAACATGGACTGGGTCGCCGCCGCGCTCAAGCGGATCGTCGAGTTCACCCAGGACGGCGGCGAGATCAACATCGTGGTCGCGGGCATCAACGTCGGCGCCCAGCCGTACTGGAACGCCGAGGCGACGATGCTCATGCACACCAAGGGCATCCTGGTCATGACGCCCGACTCGGCGATGGTCCTGACCGGCAAGCAGTCGCTCGACTTCTCCGGCGGCGTGTCGGCCGAGGACAACTACGGCATCGGCGGCTACGACCGCGTCATGGGCCCCAACGGGCAGGCGCAGTACTGGGCGCCGAACCTCGCCGCGGCGCGCGACATCCTCATGGCGCACTACGACCACACCTACGTCGTGCCCGGCGAGGACGGGCCGCGACGGGCGGCGACGACCGACCCGGTGGACCGCGACGTGTCGGGTTTCCCGCACGTCGTCGAGGGCAGCGACTTCGCGACCGTCGGCGAGATCTTCTCCGCCGCGGCCAACCCCGACCGCAAGAAGCCCTTCGACATCCGCACGGTGATGCGGGCGCTGGCCGACCAGGACCACGCGGTGCTGGAGCGCTGGGCGGGGATGGCCGACGCCGAGACCGCCGTGGTCGCCGACGTGCACCTCGGCGGGATGCCGGTGTGCCTGCTCGGGATCGAGTCGCGCTCGGTGCCGCGTCGCGGTTTCCCGCCCACCGACGGGCCGGACACCTACACGGCGGGGACGCTGTTCCCGCGGTCGTCGAAGAAGGCCGCGCGGGCGATCAACGCCGCCAGCGGGAACCGTCCGCTGGTCGTGCTGGCGAACCTGTCGGGCTTCGACGGGTCGCCGGAGTCGATGCGCAAGCTCCAGCTGGAGTACGGCGCCGAGATCGGCCGCGCGATCGTGAACTTCCGCGGGCCCATCGTGTTCTGCGTGATCTCGCGGTACCACGGCGGGGCGTTCGTGGTGTTCTCGAAGGCGCTGAACCCGAACATGACCGTGCTGGCGCTGGAGGGCTCCTTCGCGTCGGTGCTGGGCGGCGCGCCCGCCGCGGCCGTCGTGTTCTCCGGCGAGGTCAAGGCCCGCACGGCCGCCGACCCGCGCGTCCGCGACCTGGAGGCCCGCACGGCCGCCGCGTCGGGGACGGACCGGGCGACGCTGACCGCCGAGCTCGACGAGCTGCGCGCGTCGGTCCGGGCCGAGAAGCTCGGCGAGGTCGCCGCGGAGTTCGACGGCGTGCACGACATCCGCCGAGCGGTCGAGGTCGGGTCGGTCGACGCCGTGATCCGGGCCGCCGAGCTGCGGCCGCGGATCATCGAGGCGATCGAGGCGCGGCTCTAGAGCCGGGTTTCCCGGGCGGCGTGTGCCGCCCGGGAAACGCCTCACTCGGGTCGGGGCCTCACCGGCAAAGCCCGCCGCCTGCCGCAATGGTTCCGTTAGCGTGTGATTTGTCCGGCCCCGCAGGCATCGGCGGGCCGCGACGCATCGCCGAGGACCGGGGGCCTGGATGTACTACAGCAGCGGCAACTACGAGGCGTTCGCCCGACCGCGCAAGCCCGAGGGGGTCGACGACAAGTCGGCGTGGTTCGTCGGCGCGGGGCTGGCCTCGCTGTCGGCGGCGGCGTTCATGATCCGGGACGGCCGCATGAGCGGTGAGCGGATCACCGTCCTGGAGCGCCTGAAACTGCCCGGCGGCGCCCTCGACGGGATCAAGGAGCCCAAGCGCGGCTTCGTGATCCGCGGCGGTCGTGAGCTGGAGGACCACATGGAGTGCCTGTGGGACCTGTTCCGCTCGATCCCGTCGATCGAGATCGCCGACGCCTCGGTGCTCGACGAGTTCTACTGGCTCAACAAGGACGACCCGAATTACTCCCTCCAGCGTGTCACCGAGAACCAGGGCCGCGACGCCCGCACCGACGGCCTGTTCACGCTCAGCGCCAAGGCGCAGAAGGACATCGTGCGGATCTTCCTCGCCACGCGCGCGGAGATGGAGGGCAGGCGCATCACCGACGTCGTCGGCCCGGACTTCCTCGCGAGCAACTTCTGGCTGTACTGGCGGACCATGTTCGCCTTCGAGGAGTGGCACGGCGCGCTGGAGTTCAAGCTCTACCTGCACCGCTTCATCCACCACGTGGGCGGGCTGCCGGACTTCAGCGCGCTGAAGTTCACCAGGTACAACCAGTACGAGTCGCTCGTCCTGCCGCTCACCCGCTGGCTGATCGACCAGGGCGTCACCTTCCGCTTCTCCACCGAGGTCACCGACATCGACTTCGAGATCACGCCGGAGCGCAAGCGCGCGACCCGCATCCACTGGATCGCCGAAGGCGAGCCGGGCGGCGTGGACCTCGCCGAGGACGACCTGGTGCTGGCCACGATCGGCTCGCTGACCGAGAACTCCGACAACGGCGACCACCACACCGCCGCGCGCCTCGACGAGGGCCCGGCGCCGGCCTGGGACCTGTGGAAGAGGATCGCCGCCCGCGACCCGTCGTTCGGGCGGCCGGAGGTGTTCTGCGGAGACATCGCCGAGAGCAAGTGGGAGTCGGCGACGGTCACCACCCTCGACCCGCGGATTCCGGAGTACATCCGCCGCGTCGCCAAACGCGACCCGTTCGGCGGCGGGGTCGTCACCGGCGGCATCGTCACGGTCCGCGACTCGTCGTGGCTGCTGAGCTGGACGGTCAACCGGCAGCCGCACTTCAAGCAGCAGCCCGCCGACCAGATCGTCGTGTGGCTCTACGGGCTGTTCGTCGACCGGCCGGGCGACTACGTGCGCAAGTCCCTCGCCGAGTGCACCGGCGAGGAGATCACCCGCGAGTGGCTCTACCACCTGGGCGTGCCCGTGGGTGAGATCGACGAGATGGCCGCCACCGGGGCCAAGTGCGTGCCGGTGATGATGCCGTACGTGACCTCGTTCTTCGCGCCGAGGCGTGCCGGGGACCGTCCGGACGTGGTGCCGGAGGGGTCGGTGAACTTCGCGTTCATCGGGCAGTTCGCCGAGACCACGCGCGACACGATCTTCACCACCGAGTACTCCGTGCGCACCGGCATGGAGGCGGCCTACCGGCTCCTGGGAGTCGAGCGCGGTGTCCCGGAGGTGTTCGGCTCGACCTACGACGTCCGCAAGCTGCTCGACGCCATGTACCACCTGCGCGACGGCGAGAAGCTGCACGTGCCCGGTCCCGGGCCGCTGCGCAGGCATCTTCTGCACAAGCTCGACACGACCGAACTGGGCGAGCTGCTGAGCGAGTTCAGGCTCATCGACACGGACTGAGCGGGCTAGAAGCGCAGCCCGCCTTCGACGAACGCCAGCGCCCGGCCGACGTACGCCGACAGCGGCTGGCGCCCGTCCTCGCGCGCCCACGCCTGGAGCGCGCTGCCCCATGCGCCGACGGCCGCGAAGGCGAAGGCGTGCACCTCAAGGTCGTCGGCTCCGCGGCCCAGGTGCTCGGCGAGGATCGCGGCGAGGGCCTCCTGTGTGGCGAAGACGTGGTCGGCGCGGCTGGCGCGCAGGCCCGGCTCGGTGAACGCGAGCTTCGTGCACATCAGCATCTCGTCGTCGGTGCCGTCCCAGTCGGCGAGTGCGGCCAGGACGGCCCCGCGCAGGCCCTCGACGGGGGCCGCACCCTCCGGCAGGTTCCGCACGGCCGTGATCATCACCGGGTCGACGGCGTTGTCGAGGACGATCTGCTCCTTCGTGGCGAAGTAGCGGAAGAAGGTCGAGGAGGAGACCTCGGCCGCCTCGACGATCTGGTCGACGGTCGTGGGGCCGAAGCCCTGCGCGGTGAACAACCGCAGTGCGTGCTCGCGGATCGTCCGCCGCGTCCGGGCCTTCTTCTTCTCACGCAGTCCGGGCGAGGTCATGCGTCGATTCTGTCTCCACGTCGGGCGGTCCGGCGCGTCCGGGCAGGAACAGGCCGGTCAGGACGGCCGTGCAGGCCGCCCCCGCCGCGCAGATCGCCAGGACCGCGCCCATCCCGTCGGCGATGCCGCCGGGGGAGGCGGTGTCGAGCCGGGCGGCTCCGGCGACCGCGACGAGCAGGCTGCCCAGGACGGCGACGCCGAGCGCGCTGCCGATGCCCCGCAGGGTCTGGTTGAGGCCCGAGCCGACGCCCGCGCCGGCCGGCGGGAGCGTCAGCAGGATGACGGTCATGGCCGGGACCATGGCGGCGCCGACCCCGATGCCCGCGAGCGCCGTCCACGCCGCCAGGAAGACCGTCGAGCTGCCGGCGGTCGTGAAGGCGCCCACGCCCAGTCCGACGGCCAGGGCGCCGATCCCGGCGGTCACGGCAGCCCGGAAGCCGATCCGCTTGAGCAGCACCGAGCCGACCTGCCCGCCGATGAGCATGCCGACGGCGAAGGGGAGCACCGACAGGCCGGTGGCGACCCCGTCGAGGCCGCGCACGATGCGCAGGTACTGCGGGAACACGAACAGCAGCCCGGCGAGCGCGAGGGAGACGTAGACGGCGGCGACGGTCCCCCAGAGGAAGTTCCGGTCGCCGAACAGTCCGAAGTCGACGGTCGGCCGCTCCGCGCGCAGCTGGCCGCGCACGTACAGCGCCACCAGCAGCGTTCCGAGCGCGACGGGGATGAGGACGTGTCCGCTGACCCAGCCGTGCGTGGGAATCGCGATGACGCCGTACATGAAGGCGGCCAGTCCGAGCACGGCCGTCGCGGTCGCGGCGGGCGCGAAGTCGGGGCCGCCGCGTTCGGCCGTCTCGGGGATCGTGACGGCGCAGGCGATGAGCGCGAAGGCGACGATCGGGACGTTGACCAGCAGGACCGAGCCCCACCAGAAGTGGTCGAGCAGGAAACCCCCGAGGACGGGCCCGAGCGGGAAACCCACCATGCCGGCGACCGACGCGAAGGCCATGGCCTTGCCGATCTGCTCGCGCGGGAACACCGTCGGCAGGATCGACATGGTCAGCGGGATGATCGCCGCCGCCCCCGCGCCCATGAGGGTCCGGGCGGCGATGAGGACGCCGACGTCGGTGGCGTAGGCGCCCAGCAGCGAGCCCGCGCCGAACGTCGCCAGGGCGCCGAGCATGACCTTCTTGCGGCCGACGCGGTCGGCGAGCGCGCCCGCCGGGACGAAGAGCGCGGCCATGACGATCGTGTAGGCGTTGAGGACCCACTGGAGGAGGCCGGTTCCGGCGCCGAGGTCGCGGGCGAGGGTGGGCATGGAGACGTTGAGGACGGTGGTGTCGAGGTCGACGACGAGGACGCAGAGCATCAGGGCGCCGAGGGCCCACCAGCGCCGGGTCGGGGGAACGGGCATGAACGCACCTCATAAAATGGGAGTCGCTGTCATATGACAGTAGCTCCCACTTTTTCGCGCTCCGGCGGTTTGGGCCGGTACGTCGTTTTGTCACCCACTCGGGTGTGACCCGTGAGACTCCGCGCACCCCCGAGCGCATGTCAGCGTCTCAACCGTCGAAAACGGGTCGGTGCTACCCGGCCTCGGTATGGCAGGCTGCGCGCATGTCCACGAAACTCCCCCGTATCGACACCACGTGGATGTTCGATCTAGTCTCGGACGATCCACGCCACAGAGGTGTCGCACTGGCCCGCAACGACATCGCCAACGACGCCTACCTCACCGCCGCCGACGCCTATGGCGACGTGTGGCGCGCCATCTGGGCGATGCGCGACGGAGGCGACGACGTCCCCGCGCACCTCGTCGCGGAATGCGACCAGGTCGAACGCGCGCTCACCGAAGCCACCGAAGGCACGCTCAACGGCCTGGCCGCCAAGTTCACCGAGGCCGCCGACGACGACGAGCACGAAGCCCTCGCCCCCTACGCAGCCCTGTTCCTCACGCTGGAGAACCGTTTCCCCGACACCTGGGAGAGCTCCGGCGGAGCCCCGTGGGGCCTCAAGAAGCGCGTACTGCGCCGCTTCGAGCAACGAGGCGTCCCCGACTCCTGCCACGGCATGCTCACCGAAGCCGTCATGGACGCCGCCTTCCGCCTCCAGCGCCGCGAAGACCGCCGCTACCCCCTGCTCGCCCGGCTCGTCGACTCACCCGCGCTGCGCGACGAGCTCGCCGAGGCCTACGAGATCGAGGACGTGGTGGTCGCCGCCCGCGCCGGATATCTCCTGTGGGCACTGGAGAACCCGTCCGAGCCGGTCAGCACGGCGAGCTGGCGGGACTGGATCGTCTCGGGCTTCTAGACGATCGCGCGGGCGGCGCGTCGCCAGGACTCGTCCTCGGTGAAGACGCGCCAGCCCCCGAAATAGCACAGCCTGCGGTTCTCGGCCAGAATCCTTCGCGCGGCGGGCTCAGCCTCCGCCGCGCCCATCTCCGCCAGGTACGTGATCGCCGCGCGCCCGACGGGCAGCGCCTGCGGGCCGTCGAGGACCTCCTCCACGACGGCGATGAGAACGCGCGCGGCCTCGGCCGTGTCACCCGTCGCGCGCCACAGGCGGTGGGCCGCGCGGGTGCGGGTCCAGTCGTCACGGGCGGCGAGTTCCGCCGGATCGGGAGGTTCGGGCGTCGTCGGCACGACGGCGTCGAGCGCCTGCCGGGCCAGGAAGTCCGCCTCCGAGCCGAGCAGCGCCTCCACCTCGGGTCTCGCCGCGGACGCCCGCGGCCCCCACGCGACGAGGGCGTGCAGGTAATCGAGACGCGCTTTGTGCGGACCGGCGGAGATCTTGTTCCGGACGGCCGGGAGCAGCTCGGGGACGAAGGCCTCCGGGACCTGTTCGAGCATCTCCCCGAGCGACGGCAGGTACCAGATGTGGGTCGTGGCGTCGTGCAGGCGTGAATGCCGCTCGCCGACCGCGATCTGCTCGCGCAGCACGGGGACGCAGCGCACGTCGCCGACGCGGACCAGCGCCCACAGGGCGGCGTCGGCGACGGTTTCCGAGCGGCGGCCGGGCGTGCGGTCGTCCAGGCGGCTCGCGTAGAGCTCGGGGAAGGGCGCGGCGACGGCGGCGAGTACTTCGAGGGCCTGGGAACGGGTCTCCGGGTCGTCGACGCGCGCGGCGAGCAGCGGGACGAGCCGGTCGTCGAGGTCGAGGTTTCCCGCGAGCAGGATGTTGGCCAGCCGGACGGCCGCCGTGCGCCGGCGCGGCTCGGGATGGTCGGCCAGCGCTTCGGCGACGGCGGCCTTGTCGGAGGCGGTTAGCGCCGGCGTGGAACCGCCGTGGACGGGCGCGTAGAGGTCCCAGTCGGAGGTCTCGGTGACCGCCGCGAGGACGCGTGCGAGCTGATCGGGATCCACGGTGGACGCCTCGCGGGTCTTCGTTTGAAGCAGCGCGGGGACCGAGACCGACGGATCCGCGTGGCCGCTGAGCGCGCCGACCCAGTCGTCTTCACCGAGCCGGGCGAGGGCGTCGATGATGTCGCCTCGGACGTCGGTGTCGGGCTCGCGCTCGAAGCGGGCCTTGAGCGAGGCCGCCGAGGTCGACGACTGGAACCGGGAGGCGCCCGCGGCCCAGACGATGCTCCGCCGGATCGCGGCGTCGGGATCGTCCAGCAGCCGCAGCGCGCGTGGGAACACCGCGTCCCAGGCCTGGTGCCAACCCGCGTCGACGGCTCCCGGATCGACCTGGGCCGCCTCCGCAGCGAGGACGGCGAGGAGCCCCACATGCCCGGCGCGGTCGGCGGCGACCGGGGACTCGATCAGTTCCACGAGGAACGGCAGGGCGGCGGTCGCGGCCGAGCAGATCCAGCCGCCCTGGTGGTGGAGCTGGTTGTCGAGCGCGTCGTTGGCGCCGGCGGCGGGTTCCCCGCGAGCGGCGGCCTTCAGCAGACCGGGGATGTTCTCCGCCGAGCCGTAGTTGTGCCGCAGGGCGGTCCAGTCGATGTCGTCGAGTCCGTCGAACACGTCCCTAACCTCCCACGGGAGGCCACCGCGACCCCCGCGAGGGCGACGGTCGCGCCCACGACGGTCGCCGTCGTGACCGAGGGGCCGAGCGCCAGGTCGAGCACGATCGAGCCCGCCAGCTGCCCGCTGATCGTGCACAGGCCCAGCACGAGCACGCCGAGGTGCCGTACGGCCAGGACCGCGATGACGATGAAGACGATGCCGACCACGCCGCCGGTGTAGAGCAGCGGGTTTCCCGGCCACCGCGCGGGCGGCCCGCTGGACGCCGCGTGCACGGCCAGGGCGATGAGCAGGGCGGTCGTACCGCCGGCGAAGTTGAACAGGGTCGCCGCATATCCCGACGAAGCCGCGCGCACATGTCCGTTGACGCCCTGCTGCCAGCTCACGCAGACACCCGCGATGAGCGGGAGCACCAGGAGCCACGGTGGGAAACCGGTGCCGGCGCCGCCCGCCAGGGAGACCGCCGCGGCGGTCAGGACGAGGACGGCGCCGATCGCGCGCGCTGTCGTGACCGGCCGCTTCCCCGAGGGGGAGAGCCCGACGACGTCGAAGACCATGCCCCCGGCCACCTGACCCGCGACGACCGCGATGGTGAACAGCGCGACTCCCGTCACGGACGCGGCGATCGACTGCGACAGGACCAGGAACGCGCCGCCCAGACCGCCCAGCACCTGCCACGGCCGAAGCCCGCCCGAACGGACCGCGCGCACCACCGCGCCCGCGCCGGCGCGCGCCTTCCGCGACACCGGCAGCAGCGCGGCGAGCACCACCAGCCCCGAACCGAAAGACCAGGCCGCGGCCGCGTAGCCGTCGCCGGTCGCCGCCCCGAGTTGCCCGTTGATCCGCACCTGGGTGACGATCATGAAGCCGGACAGCACGGCGAGCGCCGCCCAGGACAGGGTGGTGGCGCGGGTGCGGTCCATGCGCGGCCTTTCGCGAGAAGTGGCTGCAACATTCTCGACTAAGAAATGTCGAGGGCCGCAATGCGGCACCGACCAGTCGGTGAGAGGCCCCGGACAACGGGCCGCGACACGAGGAGCGAGACGATGAAGTACCTGCTGATCATGCACATGAACCCCGCCGTGTGGGAAACCCTGACCGAGGCGCAGCAACAGGCGGTCGGGGACGGGCACGGCGCCTTCATGGACACGATCCGCGCGACCGGCGAGATGATCAGCACGACCGCGCTCGCCGGCGCGTCGGAGGCGTCGGTGGTGCGGGTCCGCAACGGGGTGAAGGTCGTCACCGACGGGCCCTACGTGGAGTCGAAGGAGTTCCTGGGCGGCTACTACCTCATCGAGGTCGAGTCGCGCGAGCGCGCCTACGAGCTGGCCGCGATGATCCCCGACGCGGGCATCGATGGTTTGGGCATCCAGGTGAGCGAGGTCGTCTTCCACGGCGGCTCGGAGGGCTGAGCCGGACCCGGCGGAGGGCCGCGTCTTCGGCGCGGCCCTCCGCGGTACGTCAGCCCTGGACGGCCGAGGGGTCCATCCACATGACCTCCCAGAGGTGGCCGTCGAGGTCGCCGAACGCGCGGCCGTACATGAAGCCCTGGTCGTCGGCGGGGCGGGTCTCGGTGCCGCCCGCGGCGATGGCGGCCTCGGCGATGCGGTCGCACTCCTCGCGGCTGTCGGCGCTGAGGGCGATGATCGCCTCGGTGGAGGCGCTCGCGTCGGCGATCTGCTTGGGCGTGAAGGTCGCGAAGAAGGGCTCGGTGAGCAGCATCGCGAAGATGTCGTCGCTGATGACCATGGCGGCGGCGCGCTCGTCGGTGAACTGCGGGTTGAAGCTGAAGCCGACCTTGGTGAAGAAGTCCATGGCGCGGTCGAGGTCGGCGACGGGCAGGTTGACGAAGATCTTGGTGGACATGGCGTATCCCTTCGCGTGGTCTCCTTGCTGAGTACCAGCCGGGGGCGCGCGGGCGGAGGCGCTTGGGGATAGTCGGCGTGATTTTCGTCGGTTGATCAGCCGATGCGCGCCCACCACGCGACGATCTACGCTCTCGCGCAGCCCATTCCGCAGGAGCCCCGGTGAAAATCACTCTTCCCATGACCCCGGCGAAGATCGCCACTTACGCGTTCCTCGCCTTGTACGGCGTCGCCACGGTGGCCGTCGCCATCGCCTTGTTCGATCCCGAGGAGGCCGCGGAGAAGACGAACCTGGCCTACGTCGTCACGCCCGCCATGACGGCGTTGGCCGCGGTCGCCTGGGTCTTCTTCCTCAGCCCGAGAAGTGCGCGGCTCGCCGGAACCGTCCTGACCGTGCGCGAGCCCCGCCGCCTGGAGCAGGTGGACCTGGCGACGGTCACGCGCACTTCGCTCGACGAGCCCGGACCCGTGCTGGTCCTTCACCTCGACGAGGGCGAGAGCCTCCGGCTGCCGCTCTCCGCGGCCAAGGACGCCGAGCGGGCGGCCATCGCCGGAGCGCTCGACGGAAACGAGCAGCCCGCGGCGAAGGAGACCGCAGCCCGCTTGCGGATGCCGTCGGCGATCTGAGGTCTCCCACCGCAGGGACGGAGCGCCCCCTACGCCCCCACTCCCACCCCGCCCCTGCGCGGCACCTCGCCCCGCACGCGCCGGTACCCCTCCAGCGTCGACGTGAACACCGCCTCCCCGCTGCTCAGCCCCGGCAGGCGCCGTTCGAAGCCGTGTACGGCCTTGGCCGCGATCGTGCCCGTCAGGTGGCATACGCCGTCGCGGGTCTCCTGGCCGCGTAGTTCCGCGCCGGTGTCGGTTAGGGCGATGAGGATCCCGGGGGCCGACTCCTCCGGTGTCTCCAGCTCGAACCTGTGGACGGGCGCGCACACGTGGGTTCCCGTCTTCTCCAGGGCTTCACGGAGCAGCTGGGCGGTGAGGTCGCGGAACTGCCCGGTCGTCTTGCCGGTGACGTAGCCGGCGCGCAGCAGGGTGACGACGCAGTCGGTGACGCGCCAGCCGTAGTGCCCTTCCTTCAGCGTTTCGCGGACGGTCTCCTCGACGGCGTAGTGGTAGCCGGCCAGGAGGTTTCCGCGCGTGGCCTCCATGCGGTAGGCGACACCGCTGCCGTCTTCGCCGGGTTCCAGGCGTATCCCGAGGTAGATCGCGTATGGATCGCCGATCTCGCGGTGTGCCTCGGCGGTGCCGGAGGGGCGCTCGACGTGGACGGTGCGGGTTTCGGCGAAGGTGACGGCGAGGCCGAAGCGGTCGTCGAGCATGGCGGCGATGACCTCCTTCTGTACTTCGCCGTAGAGGCTCACGGTGATGTCCTCGGCGCCCCTGACGTTGATGAAGGGGTCGCGTTCCGACAGGTCGCGCAGCGCCTGGAACAGCCTCGTGCGGTCCTCCGGGCGCACCGGTGTCACGACGGTCTCCAGCGTGGGCGGGGCGAACAGGCCCCTCGGCGGGAGCTCTTCGGCGGAGCCGACGGCGTCGCCGATGAGGGCGTCGCGCAGCCCCCAGACCTTGGCGATGCCGCCGGCCCGGACCTCACCGGGGACGGTGGCGGCGCCGTCGGTGAAGACCTGCACGGCGGTGGCCTTCGCCCCGACGACGGTGACGTGGCCGTCGTCGTCGGCGCGGTAGAGCCGCAGCCGGGCGGGTGCCCGGAGGGCGCCTTCGCGCAGGCGCACGTAGGCGATCTTCTCGCCGGACGGACCGCGTTCGATCTTGAACACCGACCCGCGCGGGCGCGTGCCCGTCGGGCCGTGATGCGGCAGGTAGCGGCGGATCCCGTCGATGAGTTCGTCGACGCCTTCGCCGGTCACCGCGGAGCCGAAGACGACCGGGTGCGCGAGCGCCTGTCGCGACCCGCGCGCCAGGGCGGCGCGACGGGCGCCCGGGCTCGTCGGCCGGGAGTCCACATAGGCCGACAGGAGGGATTCGTCGTGCGCCGACAGGGCGTCGGCGATCTCGGCGTAGAGGTCGGGGTCGGCGAAGGGCCGCGGCGCGGATCGCGCCGCACGTGTCCCGATCTCGTCCACAGTGGACAGCGCGACGAGCGGGGCGCCGAGTTTGCGGCGCATCTCGGCGAGCAGGTCGTCGTGGCGGGCGCCCCGGCGGTCGATCTTGTTGACGAAGATCAGCGTCGGAATGCGAAGCCTGGCAAGGGTTCGCATGAGCACGCGGGTCTGCGCCTGGACGCCTTCGACGGCCGAGACGACGAGCACGGCGCCGTCGAGCACGTGCATGGCGCGGGCCACCTCGGCGATGAAGTCGGAGTGCCCGGGAGTGTCGATCAGGTTGACCTTGAGGTCCCCGATGCGGAACGACACGACGGCCGACTGGATGGTGATCCCCCGGCGCCGCTCAAGGTCGAGCGAGTCGGTCTGGGTGTCGCCGCCGTCGACGCTTCCGACGTGGTCGATGACCCCGGTGGTGTGGAGCAGCCTCTCGGTGAGGCTGGTCTTACCGGCGTCTACATGCGCGACGATCCCGATGTTGAGCTGCTTCAAGTGATGCGGTCCTCACGACGATGAACAGGGATGCGTAGGTGCCCGTCATCTGTCGCCGCATCGCCGTCTCCCGTCGTCGCTTACACCGGACCTTGGCGCCGACGGTAGGACAGACCAGCTCCCACCGCAAGCGCTTTTCCCCGGCGTGTTCGCGCAGGTGGGGTGGCCCGCGGGCCACCCCTTCCACCGTCAGACCCGGACGAGCATCTTGCCGGTGTTGGCTCCCCGCAGCACCCCGAGGAAGGCCTCGGGCGCGTTCTCCAGTCCCTCGACGACGGTCTCCTCCGTGCGCAGGCTCCCGTCGGCCAGCCATCCCGCGGCCTTGCCGACGTACTCGCCGAAGAGGTGGAAGTAGGAGGCGACCCGCATCCCGCGCATCGTCGCCTCCTTCTCGACGAGCCGGAACAGGTTGCCGGGACCGGGAACCGGCGCGGTGGCGTTGTACTGGCCGATCGCGCCGACCAGCGCGATGCGCCCGCCCTGGCGGATGGAGCCGATCGCCGCCTCAAGGTGGTCGCCGCCGACGTGGTCCACGTAGACGTCGATCCCGTCGGGAGCGAGGGCCTTGAGCCGCCCGGACAGGTCGCCTTCGCGGTAGTCGACGGCGGCGTCGAAACCGAAGCCCTCCACCACCTTCCGCGCCTTGACCGGCCCGCCGGCCGAGCCGATCACCGTCGCCGCCCCGAACCTGCGGGCGAGCTGACCGGCGACGCTGCCGACCGCACCGGCAGCCGCCGACACGAACACCACGTCGCCCTCCTTGACCGGCGCGACCTCGGTGAGCGTGGCGTAGGCGGTCAGCCCGGTCGTGCCGAGCGCACCCAGCCAGTGCTGCGGCGGGGCCAGCGCGGGGTCGACGACGGTCGCGGTCGACGCCTCGACCACCGCGTACTCGCGCCAGCCGAGGAAGTGGACCACATGCGCGCCGACGGCGATGTCGGAGCGGGAGGCGACGACCTCGCCGTACGCGCTGCCCTCCATGGGCTCGTCGAGCGCGAACGGCGGGATGTAGGAGGGCACGTCGTTCATGCGGCCGCGCATGTACGGGTCGACCGAGATCCAGGTGTTGCGGACCAGGATCTGGCCTTCGGCCAGTTCGGGGATCTCGGCGGTGACGAGCCGGAAGTGGTCCTGAGCCGGCTCACCGAGGGGGCGGGCGGCCAGGTGGATCTCGCGGGAGGTGGTGCTCATGTCGGTGCCTCTCAACAGGGGTTTCTCGTTGACGGACACCACAGTGCGGGGGTGCGCTGTCGCCTTCCTGTCGGTCGGCTGCCGGGAGGCGGCAGCGGCTAGGGTTGCCCGGTGAAATTCGGGGTGCTTGGCGCGGTCGACGTGTGGACCGACGACGGCGCGCGCGTCGACATCCCCGAGGCGAAGGTGCGCACGCTCCTCGCGGTCCTGCTCACCGTGCCGGGCAAGGTCGTCTCCGCCGACCGGCTCATCCGCGAGCTGTGGGACGCCGGCCTGCCCGAGAACCCGTCGAACGCCTTGCAGCACAAGGTCTCCCAACTGCGACGGGTCTTCGACGAGGCGGAACCGGGCGCCCGAAAGCTCGTCGTGCACCGCGCACCCGGCTACCTGCTCGACGTCCCGGAGGACGCCGTCGACGTCGGACGCTTCCGGCTCCTGCGCAGGGAGGCGCGGGGGACCGAGGACGCGTCCCGCCGCGCGGAACTGCTCGGCGAGGCCGTCCGCTCCTGGGGTTCGCCGGCCGACGGCGGTTCCGGCAACCCCGCCGTGCAGGCGGCCAGAAGCGAGTACTTCGAGGAGTTCGTCACCGCCATCGAAGAGCTGGCCGAGGCCCTGCTCGATCGCGGCGACCACGCCGGCGCCCTGGCGCAGATCCGCGGGTTCCCCCTAGGCCGTTCCACCGGCCACAGCCCGCACCGCCCACGCCCCCGGGCGCTCCACATGCGTGCCCTGTACGGCCTCGGGCGCCACGCCGAGGCCCTCGACAGCTACGCCGAATACCGCGACCGCCTCGCCGAGGAGACCGGCCTCGACCCGAGTCCCGAGCTCGCCGCGCTCCACCAGGCGATCCTGCGTCAGGACCCGTCGCTGGGACCGCCTCCCGCGAGCCTGGCGCCGCCGCGCACGAACCTCCCCGCCCCCGTCGGCGCGCTCATCGGCAGGGAGACCGAACTCGCCGCCGTCCATGACGCCCTCGCCACCACCCGCCTGGTCACTCTCGTCGGCCCCGGCGGGGTCGGAAAGACGAGGCTCGCCGTCGAAGCCGCCCGAGCCTTCACCGACCGGCCCGTCTGGTTCCTCGACCTCGCCGCCCTCACGACCGGCATCGGGCGGGAATGCCTCGCCTACGTACTCGCGGCGGTCCTAGGCCTTGGTGAAGAGGCCGCCGCCGACCCGGCCCTGGCACTGCGGGCGGGCCCGGCCCTGCTCGTCGTGGACAACTGCGAGCACGTCGTCGACGCGGCCGCCTCCCTCTGCGCGCATCTGCTCGCCGGGGCACCGGAGCTGCGGATCCTCGCCACCAGCCGCGAACCCCTCGCCATCGCCGGCGAGAAGGTCGAGCCGATCGGGCCGCTGGACGCCGAGGCGGCGGCAGCACTCTTCCGCAGCCGCGCCACCGTCGCATCCGATGTGGACGCCGACCGTGCCGTCGCCGCCATCTGCGCCCGCCTCGACGGCATCCCCCTCGCCCTCGAACTCGCCGCCACCCGGGTCCGCACCCTCGGCCTGCACGGCCTCGCCCACCGCCTCGACGACCGCTTCGCGGTTCTCACCGGCGGCCCGCGTGACGCCCCCGACCGCCAGCGGACCCTGCGCGCGATGATCGACTGGAGCTGGGAACTGGCCACCGCGCCCGAGCGCAGGGCGCTGCGCCGGCTCGCGGTCTTCGCCGGAGGCTGGACGGCCGAGGCTGCCGAGACCGTCACCGGCCTCGACCTCGCCGACGACCTTCCCCGGCTCGTCGACCGCTCGCTCGTGGCGATCGCCGACACCCCCGGCGGACCGCGCTACCGCCTGCTCGAATCGGTCCGCGCCTACGCCGCCGAACGCCTGGAGGAGGCCGGGGAAACCCGCGAGACCCGGCTGCGGCACCTCGACCACTACCTGGCCGAGGTCACCCGGCACACGCCCCTGTCCGGGCGGCTGGGCCTCACCGACGTCGAAGCGGCCAACCTCCACGCCGCCCTCGGCACCGCCACCGCCGAGGCCGACGACCGCGCCCGCGCACTGGTCGACGCCCTCGCCTGGCTCTGGATCCTGCGCGGCCGCTACGCCGAGGCGGCCCGATCCCTCGACACCGTCCTCGCACTCGGCGAGGACCCGCGACTGCGCATCTGGCGCACCGGAGTCGGCCTGCTCGCCGGAGAGCCGTCGGACGCCGACCTGCGAGCGCTCGCCGGAGCCGTTCCCGGCAACGAGCGGGTATGGGCCTTCTGGTTCCTCGCCTACGCCAACCGCGGCTTCGGCGACCTGGAGACCACGGCGGCCCTCGCGGACACCGCGATCGCGATCGGCGGGTACGAGATGGGCGACATCATGGCCGCGCACATGGTGCGCGCGACCGTCCACCGGGTCCGCGGCGACCTCGACGCCGCCGAAGCCGACGCCGTCCTCGCCACCCGGCACGACCTCTTCGGGAACCGCTGGCTCAGCATGACCGCCGACGGAGTCCTCGCCGACATCGCCGAGATCCGCGGCGACCACGACCGCGCCCAGCGCCTCCACGCCACGTCCCTCCGCATCGCCGAGGAACTCGGCCTGTGGATCGAGGCGTCCTTCCGCCGCTCCGGCCTCGGCCGCATCGCCCTCCTCCGCCGCGACCACGCCGCCGCCGACGCCCACCACCTCAAGGCCGCCGATCTCGCCCGCGCCCAGGGCCACACCGTCGCCGAGGAGTTCGCCGAGGTCGGCCTCGCGCTCTCCGCCCGCAGGCAGGGCCGTTACGCCGAAGCCGAGACCTACCTGTCCCGCTGGGTCGAGTGGCTCCGGACCGTTGACGGCGAACCCGGCCTCGCACTCGTCCTCGCCGAACTCGGCTTCGCCGCCGAGCAGCAGGGCGACACCGCCAAGGCCCTGCGCCTCCACCACGACGGCCTGGCGAGCGCGCGTCGGATCGGCGACCCGCGTGCGATCGCGCTCGCCTTCGAGGGACTGGCAGGTGCCCTCGCGGCCGACGGCGAGCACACCGAGGCGGCAGGGCTGCTGGGCGCGTCGGCGAGGCTGCGCGGGTCGGTCGGCGCACCCTTGCCGGAGGCCGAGCGCGGAGACGTCGACCGGATCAGCGCGGTCGTCCGGAACGCCTTGGGGGACAAGGGCTTCGAAGCCGCGCTGGCCGCTGTGCCGGACCCGGATACCGTCAGCTGAATGGACCTCGTCGCCTTTCTGCGCGCCCGCATCGGCGAAGACGAAGCCGTCGCCCGCGCCGCCTCGCATCCCGATCAGGACCGCCTGAGCCCTGGCTTCGGCTCCCACGACGGCGACGAGCGCTGGCAATGGGTCCGCGACGGCCGGCCCGAACCGCTCAAAGGCGCCACGTCCTTCGCCCCGCGCGAAGGCGCCAAGGGCGGTCACCAGTGGGTCCGCTACCGCGATCGCGACCAGTGGGCGCACACCGCGATCCCCGAGGCCGAAGACCTGCGCCTCGAAAGCGGCAACCGGTACATGCTCAGGACGTCCCCGGACGTCGCGCCCCACCGGGTCCTCAACGCCGCCACCGGTCTCACCTTCGGTGTCGCCGCGCACATAGCCGTCCACGACCCGGTGCGGGTGCTGTCGGAGGTCGCCGCCAAGCTGCGGATCATCGAGGCCTTCGAGGCCGGCGGCGTCCCCGAGTACGTCCTGCGCATGCTCGCGTGGCCCTACCGCGGCCATCCCGACCACGACGCGTCCTGGAACGGCTGACCCTTCGCGCGCCCGAGCGGGATTCGAACAAAAGTTCGACTCATGTCTTGTCTCCCTCAACCGGCGCTTGTTAGCGTGACCAGGTCGCCCATCGACCAGTAGGAGCCGACATGAGCCTGTCCTTCGACCGCATCCGCGCCGAACTCCCCGTCCAGACCGCGGGTTTCCTGGCCCTCGCCGACGGCGCCGACCTGTCGAAGCAGGTGCCGAGCTGTCCGGAGTGGACGCACGCCGACCTCCTGCGCCACGTAGGCACGGCCCAGTCCATCTCCGCCGGGGCGATCCGCGCGGCGGCCGGCCACGCCGAGACCGGCGAGCCGCTCCCGGCGGGCGAGGACGTGCCCGACGACGAGCTGGTCGCGTGGGTGCGCGACGTCGTCGCGCGGCTGACGGTCCTGGTCGACACCACACCGCCCGCCACGATGGTCGCGAGCTTCGGTCTGGAGGAGAGCGCTGTCTGGTGGGCCCGCCGCGCCATGCAGGACGTCGTCATCCACCGCGCCGACGCGGCCCTGACCGTCGGCGAGCCCTTCGCGCTCGACCACGCGATCGCCGAGGACGCCGTCGACGAGCTGCTCGACGTGCTGGAGACCATGCGCGGGGCCGGGCGCATCGAAGAGCTCCACGGTTCCGGGACGATCCACCTGCACGCCACCGACGTCGAGGCCGAGTGGCTGATCGAGCTCAATGACAAGGGTTTCACCTGGAAGCGCGGCCATGAGAAGGGCGATGTCGCCCTGCGCGGCCCGCTCACCGAGGTCCTGCTCGTCCTCTACCGCCGCCGCTCGCTCGACGACGGCTCGCTCGAAGTCCTCGGCGACGCCGAGCTCCTCGACTTCTGGCTGGACCACGCCAGCTTCGGTTAGGCGTCCTCGTCGCGCAGCCCGACGCAGTCGTGCCGCCAGAACGCCTCGGCGTAGACGAGCGTCCCGGTCATCCACTCCTCGTACGCGGGCAGCGTGACGACCTGGAACGCCGGCTCGGGGATCCGCAGCGAGGGCCTGCGGAACCCGTGCCCGCCGCCGGCCTCGAAGCCGAGGCGCCCGTAGTAGCCGGGGGAGCCTTCCAGGAACAGCAGCGGCCAGCCGTCGCCGGCGGCGGCGATCGCGTGCCGCACGAGCGCCGAGCCGACGCCCTGCCCCTGGAACTCGGGGAGCACGCCGAGCGGGCTGAGCACGAGGACGTCGACGAGCCGCTTCGGCGCGTCCAGCAGGGACTTCGTCAGCGAGACGTGCCCGATCACCCGGCGCCCGCGTTCGGCCACGACGGACAGTTCGGGGAGGGCCGCGTCGGACTCGCCGAGGGCGGTGAGCATCTGCGCGACCTTCGGGCCGTGGTCGCCGAAGGCGCGGGTGTGCACGTCGAGGACGGCGGCGCGGTCGACGGGG
>Ga0307515_10009207_pt1 | contig 19128 bp, 13 predicted proteins | sample 17_EM_MG_FD_194513 | JGI IMG/M metagenome (GOLD analysis project Ga0307515, IMG submission 194513) | Populus trichocarpa ectomycorrhiza microbial communities from riparian zone in the Pacific Northwest, United States - 17_EM | ecosystem: Host-associated > Plants > Roots > Unclassified | place...
CCAAATATCGTTGACGCTCTGTTGACGCTCATTTTCAGGATGTAGTTGGGCGCTTGAGTATTCTTGTTTTGCACATCAAGGCGGCTAATACGTCGAAAACAAACCGTGACGTACCATGGTCAATATTGTACGATTAACAGTCGCATATCTGAATGCGACCATCAATGTGAAACCCGAAACGCAGAACCGGAGATTGGAACCGACGGGTCTAGCCAAACCCAGCGAAACCCGCGGGTTGACGGGTACGGGTCCGGGTTTGGCCCGCCAAGAGTCTGCGGGTCGGGTCTTTGGCCGGTTCTGGAACCGAACCGACCTGTTTTTGCGGTCCAAACCCGGACCGCTGGCGGGTTACCCGGACCCGTTTCTAACACTAGCCGGAATACCCTCCTAGGGTCTGATACTCTCCTGAAATTGACGCTTCTAAGTTTACACTCCACATCCTCTCAGACACTCCTGGAGTCTTCCAGAGACTAAAATACATTTTGCTGATGCTGTGCATGGAATATTAAAGGCTGCAATGGAAAGACACCTGGCAATGATTCATGAAAATCAGACTGACAGCTGCCTGTCTTGCCAAAATGGCACAGCAAAGAATCCACAGACACACTGGAGGCGCAAAGGAACAAGTGCACCACCTCCAGACCCGCCGACACCTCCGCCCAGAATTCCACCTGTGCCAGCTGGTGACAATGAACGAGCTCTAAGTTCAAAAATCAATGTTGTGCCACCTGGATATGTGTATATATTTACTCCTCTTCCCAACGCTCAATTTTTCAATCTTGATGGATATGCCAAGGATCGCAAGTGCAATGAAGATTTTATTCCAGATTTCCTGACGGATGAAGGAACATCCACTGGTTAGTACACTATCTGCTGGGTGATGATGCAGCTGACATCCATTTTGCAGATGAGAGCAGCTTATTGAGCGAACCAGACAGTGATGACAAGCATTGATCCCCAGGAATGGGATTTTTGAGTAATATAATTATCTACAATTAGCGTACACTTTAAAGTATATTTTAAAGGATATATTTATATGCATAATTAAAGAACAATGTAGTGATAAAGGAAAAAGTATATAACGACGATACGATGGCTGTTTGGGCTGTAAAGGCAGCCAATACTATGACTACGTACAACAATGACCGAATCACTCTGTAGTTACCTGACTTACCAGACGCCAAATTGTGGACACTCCGTTGACGCTCATTTTTAGAAGATCGTAGCGATGTCGTAGCTAGCATTTTTGCCCATTCAGGTAGCCAATACGGGCATTACACATTACAGTAACCAAGTCTCTGATTAATTACCTGACTTGCAAGACCCAAAATTGTTTACACTGTGTTGATGTTCAATTTCAGAATCGGGCAGGGAGAGTGTCACTTTCTCTTTTGCCTATAATGGCATCCTATACCCCCTTTCTGAATGTCTGCAACCAATCGCCACTCAGATTGCCCAAGATGCATGACCAAAAATCATTGACGCTCCATTGACTCTCATGTCCAAGATGGGGTGGGAAGTGAATCTCTCCTGTTTTTGATTATACATGCAGCGAATATATCCAAAAAAGACATTGACATACTAAAATCAATATTTAATAATTAGGAGTAGGATATCTGAATGCAACCAAAAATAGAATACCCGAAAACCAGAACTGGGGATTGGAACAGACAGGTCTAGCCAATGCTGGCAAAACCAGAAGGTTGACGCATACGCGTCCGGGTTTGGCCTGCCATGAAGCAGCAGGTCGGAAGATTGGATGGGTCTGGAACCAAACCTACCCGGTTTTGCTGTCCAAACCCGGACCGCTGGTGCGTTACCTGGAACCATTGCTCTCCCTCGGTATCACTTTGACTGCACCGAAGCAGTTCAAGTAGTAATTCTCCATCCGCTTGATTAAGTTTGACGTTGAGTGGAAGGCATTCAGAGTTCAGGCACTTTGGTAAACCATTGATCAGTGCATAATCCATTTGGTATATCCAAAGCTGCATTGTGTGAGCCTTATATCACAGTCAATTTGGCGAATGGGTTCTGGCAACAATGTCACCACTGATATTTCTGAACAGCTACACATCAGCCATGGGAAAGAGGCACATCACTCTTCCAACAAAGTCAATTACATGTGACAAATTCCCAAGAATAATGACCGGTGTACTGGCCTTGACTATATGTAGCAGACCCTTTCTCATCTTGCACTGCAAGGCTTGTATGACATTGACTCTCGAACAGGTTTCAACTTACTGTCAGCTACCAATACATGGTGAAATACAAGCAGAGCCCTTCATTTACAGCTCCAGAATAGTCAGGAAGAGCATTGTTTCCGCCCCATATCACAACAGGCACATTATATGAGTTAAACACATATTGGAAGAGTGTGTAGAAGTATCAAATTTACCTCCCTCAAAGATGAATCTGTAGATTTCTGAATTTCCATCGTTGGAGAGCTATTTCATTCACAACTTGAAGAGGACTGGAGACATGAAGTTAGTGGACTGGTGCCTGAATATGATCACAATGTACTCATAGACAGTACATTAATTAACTTTACAAAGGGCTGTTATGCTACTGTCAACCATTTCACAGCCCTACTTCTGTTGAGCATCTGGAACTTGATTGCAAGGTACAATATACCAAGGCCGACCATGGGATTATGCCTAAATCTCACACCATCTGGATCAAATATACAGAAAGTGAAGAGCATGACCACGATATCACCTTTTGAGGTCGAGTTTCTTCCTTTGCTGTATTTTAATTTAGCTTGTCTCCACTAAATCAGATCCTCTCTTTTGAGAAGTGCCTGCCAGCTAGAAAGACGATATCAACCTTTTCTAAATGGTGCAAGAAGACTCAACTATGGGTATTACATCCTCATGCTTAAGCATATGCAGTGGTAATTCCAACAAAGTACACAGGTTACCATTGTTGGGCTGATTGTGTTGACAGTATCATCCAGGTTATCAAACAGAATAATCAGATGGATATTGTACCCATCAGAGTAATTGTTGGACTGGCTCATTTGATGTGAGAGAATGCTGCATCAGACAGAATTGATAGCATGTGGTTTGTAAATAATCATGTGGATTAAGATACCGACTGGACTGTATATTAATCACAATGGGTGAATCAACCTGAGCAGAAGTATGATAGTTTATGGAATGGTACTATCTCAGATGGACATTACACTAAGCTCTCATCAGGAGTATGGCTCCACATTCGATGTCCTAGGGAATAGTTTCCTGCATATGTGTAATTGTCCCAATAATTCCGAAATTTGCGTAACCTTATTGCTTGATTTTGTAGCATTTTGAAGATAACTATACACTCTTCAGCATAGTCTTGTAATCTGATCCACAATGTCCAGTGCATTGAGGTGCACCAGAGAGGGAGTCACGAAACACCTAGGATCACATGATTTTGTTATCTGCCGATCTGGGAGGAGTGTTAGCAACGGTTCCAAATTCCCGGTTCAGTTCCGGTTCCGGTTGCACCTCACTCCGGACTGTTGCAATAGGTCTTACCACATGAACAACTCAGACCATTGGAAATGGGCCAGTTTTACCACCAAAAACCCGGCATTTCAAGTTTACAATTTTTGCTCCCAATATGTATCTAAATTCAGATCGTATCGTGACATGACCAATACGTACATTGTGCAACTTTTGTTGTTCATTCACCTCCCAATGTCAGATTTGTGATCAGACAAATGTTCATTGAGTTGCTATCCAAAACCCGCGAATCTCGCATTAAATATGCCATTATTCAACATCAATTCAACGAATATTTGTCCGATCCCAAATCTGTGCGCAGGTGGTGCGAGAGCTGCTAAAACTGCACACTCTACGTATTGATCATATCACTATACGATTAGAACTCAGATACTTAATTGGAGCCAAAGTTCCAGGAACTGTATAATGGAACTGTGGTTTGGTTTCCACCCAGCCAAAAAACAACTGGTTGATATTCGGTCGGGGTAACAACCCAGCTCGGGATACCTGGTTTGGTTCGCTTGGCAGTTCCTGTAACCGGACTGGGACCTGTGGTTCGGTTCCAACCCGGACCAAAGCCAGGTAACCCACAACCGTTGCTAATATTATCCGGGAGCATCCGGGAGCATCTGAAAATAGAGGTGTGGCTGTTCAGAGTTGCTGAGTTGTTCAGATATGACTTCCGAACTATTGTACGTTTTGCTGATGTAGGTGGCGAAGATTCTCTGGTGCTGAGAATGAGAAAGTATCTAGGCAACCATAGACCAATGCAACTGGAGCAAAGTCCACACTTCTTCCTGCAGAACATCAGAAAGAGTTTGATATACCAGTTATTGTTAATGCCTACAGTCAGCACAAGGTGGGTGTGGATGTGGCTAACCAGTATCAAACCTATTTTTGATATACAGCTCATATCCAGATGGAACTGATATCCACTTAACTACTACATTCTGGACACAGCCCTTATCAGTATTTTCATAATCTATGGACATGTTCCAGCTCACAAAGAGTGCACTGTGGAGCACTTTGACTTTTGGCTGTTCAATGTGCATGACCTTCAGCAAGCTGGAAGTCCATTTACAATGTAAAGTTCCATGTACATTCTGGCTTCACAAAAAATCATTTGGTCAGCTTCTGCTACACAATTTGCCTTGCCTCCACTGCCAACCAGGATGGTTACCAAGCGCTCCCTTCAACTCTGCTGAAAGGTGCTGGGATTGTATTCCCCACTTTCAATCATGAGTAGAGTGGATTGTTTCCTTCACCGGTGGAAAAGAAGTCATGGTGGTTGTGCAGAAGGCAGAAAAACCAGTACAAAGTGTGAGGACTGCAATGAGGCTTTGTGTTTCACACTCAAATCAAATTGTTTTTATGAATTTTACCATGTGTGGAGAATGATTAATTATTCTGGGGAAATTTGGCTTGATTGTAGTTTGGTTATGCATATTTTCAACGTGGGCACATCAATCAGCTCAATCTTTGCAACTGGCAAAAGGAAATGATTTCCAATTAATTTATATTGGATAAAATATATAAACAACTTCCTTTTATAAAACTATACTCTTCCTAGTTGAGATCTGTTATTATGGAATAGTTAGTACTGTGTCAACTTCTCAACTAAAGTGCAGTTCAATATAGATGAGTCAACTTGTAATATAATACACATTTCATACACAAAGTAGTAAATATTCATCAGATCAGTACAAATACATAATATATGACTTCTCAAAATGGCAACTGACCATATATAAGCAATACATTTACAATCAATCTGATTTTCTATTATTGGCTTTGTTCAGAATCATGTATTTCAAACAGAATTCAAAGATGGCTAAAATTGAGTTTTATTAAATTTTAACTACAATTCTTTAAATAGTGGAAGATCTCCACATTATGTCTATTTCATATGATACCAGTCATCTTCAATTAGTATCATATAGTATTAAGTGAAATATTATATTGATGTGACGATATTTATTGCTATATGGTAAGTAAGAAAACTGAAGGGTATATTTCTAACAGTTATAATTAGTCGTAGTCAATATCAATAAGAAAATCTAATGCAATAAACTAAAACCCAAAGTATATATTAAGAAATAAAATAAGAAAGTCAATGTAAGTTTTAACAATTACCAATTGTTTGTATTAACCACACAATACACTGAGACAAACAAAACAGAACTTTTGCAATACAATACGACTTCCCTAAATATACAGATTATCTGATTCACTCAAATTATGTTTTCCACTACATTGTACATATCAAATTTTCAACTATTTTTATATACTATCAATTAAATTATTATTAATATACTTATGCTTTATTATCTGATGTTGCAATATACTTGACCTTTTCCTTATTATACTAAATAATTCTATAATAACTATTTACTATTTTTGTACTGTTTTACATTTTGTAATATCAACTACCTTCTCTAACAAAACTTATTACTTGTTATTGATCATCTCTTTAAACAACTCATCACCTTGTACTATAACAATGCTAACATAGTTACTCACACAGACTATTTAGGCAGATTAGGTACTGTATTGAATCCTGAAATACTGTAATTTGAGATATTACATCTTTTGTTGAAATTCTCATACTACAATAACTAGTCAGATAACAGATTTTAAATATATTTATATTCAATATAGTGGAGATTCTTATTTGATACTAAGAATACTAAAAACTCTTTACTGTTACAATTAAATAAATCATTTTATACCAGGTATTTAATAATAGAATTGATTTTTCTGAGAGTTACTTTTAACTCAACAATCATTTCCTGCTGCACCTGTAATTTTAGATATGTAGATGTATGTGGGGTGGTGCAGTAACAGCAGAATACTAGTGATGGTGGTGTTAATAGTGTATGTTGTGATGGTAATGGTAATGATGGCCACAGTAAAGGTGTGTACTGTTCCAAAGAGCTAAAGCCAACATGACTACTGAAATTCTATCAGGGTTCTGATGTGAGTCTCACAGAAAAGACAACCCTTCAAGATTGCCATGGTTGCAACTCTATGTTATCAACTGTGTCAGTACTATCATAAGTATGCAAAATCAAATCACGGTGATTGCAAGATCAACCTCATAAGCACCTCTTATGAGCCTCACCTGAAACGGAGGACCCCCGCTAAAGTATGAATGCGTCGTGCTAATGTTCTTCCATCCTCACAGCGAATGATATTTTCTGTTCTTTGCGCGGCTTCACCTCACCCGCTGCTATGTCTTCTAGTGATAACTACCCTCCCTACTATCCCCGTCCAATCATTGAAGACCAGAAACTGCCTCTGTCTAGCCCGGGTGACCACCATTCGTTTTCGTTCTCGCCACAGAACCATACTGGAGGATTTTCGCCACAGCCTCAGCGATGGACCTACGCCTCTGCTGGTACCTCCTATCCCGCCACACTACCGCACGCATATCGTATCCCAGCCAATGGAATGGTGATAGACAGTGATGAGCATACATCACGAAACAGTGTCATAGAAGCGACATCCCTGTTAGCTCCGGGAATTATTTCGATGGCGCCCGGAACTGTGGATGTCAGTACAGCCGGGAGATCGGCAACTTCTGCAGTACTGGGCCAGAAATACAGCTCTGCTGTTGGTGGGAGGGTGCATGGCCAGGGGTATCCTTCTCACGGCAAAAAAGATGATGGGCATCAAACAGTCGCATTAGCTATGAGCAACTACATTTCTTCTCGACACCAAAGTCAATCGTATCAACAGCAACAGTCTCAGCGAATCGGACAGCCTAGCAACCCTCAGCAATTTAACACCATTGCTCAGCAGTATGCCCAAGAGCCGGCAACCTACCGATCATCAAATTCCGCGCCAGCTCTTTCGAGCTCTCCGTATAGCAAGCCATCACTACCATCTCAACTTCACGCGAACAAACGAAGTGGGGAGCGGCGACGAACGCAGCAGCCGCAGATGACGAATATTTGCCAAGTGTCTGAACAACTTTCTCAACTACAACAGCAATCACAGCCAGACAAAGAGGATAGATTTCCTCGTCTGGTCCCGGCCGTATCGTCGGCTGCTTCTTCCCCGGATGTTTATCAGAATTCGATATCATCCACTACCCCCTGCGTGTCTGCGGGAGTTTGTTTATCTGTGGGCTTATACCCTACTGTTCTCCAACAGCAATCTACCGATACTCCGACCGAGTCTCTTGTGGCCGGACCTACACAGCTTTCACCTCAACTATCATCGGCACAATCTCAGGCAATGGAGGCTGAAAGGGACCACATGGCTAGCCACAATCAGGTTGCTCAACATCAGCACCATCCTCATGGATTGGTTTCGCTACTAGCGGCTCATTCTAAATCTGTCAGTACTTTTCCTGAGCTGCGGTCTATGATAAAAATTCCGCAGGGACACTGTCAACAGCCTCCTGAAAGGCTTAATTCACAACAAGCACCGGTGACACAGCGACCGCATTCACAGCAAGCAAACCAGTTGACTGCTCAGAATCAGCAGCAACAACTTGAGCGTGAACGACATCAGATAGATCGACAGCGACAGTTAGATCAAGTGCAGCTATGGCAGGAGCAAGAACAGCAATACAGGAAAGAGAAGCACAGACAGGAGCAACCAAGGCAACATAAGCAGAAGGAAGAGGAATGGAATGGGGAACGCAGGCAGGTCCAAATGAGACTGGAGCAAGATGTGCAGCACCAAGCGCAAGATCGTTCCACGCTGAAGAACAGAACCTCTCCGACTGGGATGCAGGAGATATCAGAGCTAAAGCCTCGGTTATACCTCCCAGAACCGGCGCTCCCGAAATCTCTAGCTACCAAGCCTCTTAATCCGGTTGTGAAAGACAAGTACTCCCTTCCGAGATCTGAGCTGCAAGAGGGGTCTGGAGAATTGTATCAGCGCCCTACTTGCCAAACTCTTCGTAGGAATGCACAGTCTCTCCAACCCCTACCCCAAGTCGAAACAATATCCCAATCCGAAACTAACACAGAGCCGCAATCACCTTATTCATCAGCTCAGGCGCATCAACTACATAACTTATCGCCTGAAATGATTATTTATCCGCCGCCACCTACAGGTCAACCAAAAAATCAACAGCCTCAAATAGATACGCCTCACGTACAACAGCAATATCAACTGCAACAGCATCAAATGCATCAATATCAGAACCAACCTCAACTAATACCAACGTCCACTCCTTTTGTATTGTCTCTCGCGGGGGAGCATGATGAATCACAGCCCCTGCATGACATCCAGCACAGTCAGCAGCACCTTCAGGAAAATAATGAAGCATACCAGCATACAGCTAACTCTATACCATCTATTCCTACCCTTGATGGACAGGATCCAGTTGACCGAGCATTCATGGAAAAGCGCATGCGCGAATTGGTTGATACAATGAGATTTTATCAATCGAAGGATCCCTCTGCTTTTCACTCTGTCTGGGAGAGTGTGAGAAAGGAGACTGGGGAACCACCTCCACTTACGCCAGGTGGCGATCCGAGTTTTCCTCAACGTGCAAAACCCATTGGAATAGATATTGGTCCATCTGCTCCTCCAGCGGCGCTAGTTGCACAAAAGTTATGCAATGCACAGAGTACTCAGCGACAACATCAAGATAGTGGACTGGACCTAACAGGAGCAAAACCAACAGCTTCTATGTCTCCGAGGCAGCAGCAACTACATTTACCTACATTACCCTCGAGACAACCTCAGCCACAACCCGAATCCCAAATGTCGCTACCTCCCGAGGTTCGTTGGCTTAGAAAATATCCCACGAAGCAAAATGTGCGATTACCTTTTCATTCTCAGTTCGTCCCCACTGAATAATGTGTAGTTTCAACAGATTGCAAAATCGGGAGTAAATTGTCCGTCATTCCGAACACCTCAGCCTCGAGCCGATCCACCTAACCCAACTCAAGCTGATGGTCCTCGCGGTATGCCAGATCCCGAAAAGGCAGTCGTGGCAGCAGCAGCTTCTGAGTTTCTCACTCGGTTTGGGAAACCGATTTCTGCCCAGTATATTAGTGGATTTCTTCGTCACTCAAATAATTTTGTCACCATGTGCGAGCATTTCGACTCTCTGGGGCACAAGTTCGATAGGGGTGATTTGGCCAGGTTCTTATTGGACTCTGTAAATCGCGAGCAAATCAAACAGATGGACAGCGTCCTTCCCACATCTGTCCCAGCTCACCCCCTTTCCCAAGAATCTAAGGAACGCGGCAGGGTATTAGGCGAAGTAGAGGACCATCAAGAGCAGCAACAGCAAGAGTCTAATTCAGCAGCGCGGTTTTTGCCACATGGACCAAGTACTTCTGTGGAAACCTATAATGTCCCGATTGCCCTTTGTCAGGTAGTTCCGTACAGCACGCACACTCAATCTTCAGAATCCGCCAATTCCCTTACTCCTCAAAGGAAATCGAAGAATGGAGGCGAAAGGGTTAGAACACTCCCTGGTAGTGTACCAAAATGGCAGAGGGTCAATTCTGCTCCACCGGTTGTCGTTACATCTGCTGCAGTGACCCGACAATTACCTGGGACTGTGTCTGCATCCCAGCCCGGCTCCATACCCGATAACTCACCACAAGCCCTGCATCGAAATTCTAGTCCATTTTCAATTTTATCAAACAACCACCCGCCATTAGTTATTGCACATCAACAATTTCCTGGAAGACTGTTCTCTACGGCTAATCTAATGAATATTCAGAATGAAGCCCTGCGATCTTCTGGAACGCATCAGTCAATATTTGGTCAGTCGGTGTCAACTCCCGTGTGCAACTTTCCAATTGATAACCTCGCCATAGTACAAGATTCACCTACCAATCCAGTATCTCTCGAGGGTTTGAATCTACCTGATACTGGGCAGGCGACTGTCGGTGAAGCATCCGGGTACGAAAATGATCTGAATCCAAAAGAACTGCAATCAGCAGAGCCTTCGGTTGCGGCACCTAACATACCAACATTGTCTGTGCAAGTTCCAAATGATTCGATTGCATCTGCAACGTCCGAATCTGGAAGGGCAGGAATTAACAATCTTGCCGCGTCTCCTATTGCCATCTTCTCAGGGCTCCCTACTACAGCGGGCGTGGGCTCGATTGTAATTGATTTGACAACTACGCTTGACAGCGCTGTGTCTACTCCAGAACACGCGGTCAACGTTACTAGGAAGCTCCAAGAATTCAAGCAACCATTGGCTACGATGATCTCAAGAAAGAAAGCTGCCAGAGTAACAAAATACAATCCAACAGATATTGCAAGGTCCATATTGATCGTGGCAAGAAAACACCCGACGGAGCGATCTTTGAATTCACATTTGCTAGAGTTCAAAGAGAATCTGCCAGGACAGATTGATTGGAATAGCGATTTGGAAACCATTCGTTGGGATATTTTGGACCCTGATCCAGTCGGGGTTGATGATTATATAAATGGTGACCATGAAGGTGACAGAAATAATTCGCCAATTTCTTCTGAAAAAAGCATCAACGGAAATGGCATTTCAACGAAACCGACACCATCAATTCTGAAAAAGAGAAGGAGAGGCGGGCCTCAAAGGATAAGGAAATCGTTGCTGCAAGACCAGATGAGCCAAGCCAGGCCAGCATCTACCGAGATACGATTAGATCATCTCACAGAACAGCCGGCACCACAGTTTACACCTTCCAACGCGACATCATCGCGTCGCCTCCAGAGCAATCACAACGACTCAATACATTCGCCGTCGCGACAGACCGCTGTTATGGAATCTAGTCCCATATCGAAGAGACGTCGTACCGGTCAACCAACCCGACTTATGCAGCAGAACGGTGCGAACTACACTGGCAATGCAGTGTTTAAGAAATACCGTTGCAAGTGGAAGGACTGTAACGCAGACCTTCACAATATCGAAAATCTCAAACGACACATCACAAATTTACACAAGGGTAAAAATAACAACATGGAGAGTTATCCTTGTTACTGGATGGGATGTTTCCGACCACAGCTCAACGGTGTTAAAGCATGGAAGAATAGACTACATCCAATGATATGGGATTTTGCGAGCGAAAGAGATTGGCTGAACCACGTCGATAGACATGTGGACACTGTAAAACATGCTTATGGTGTCGGTCCTGCGGCCCTCTTTTCTGGTAAGGTCAATTTCAAGTTCATAATTGCGAAACAAGAGCTCATTACGTACGTAATTTTTACGATAGATCAAGAGTCGGGTGTATCAGACGTTGATTACCTATCCGATCACAATGGTCAACAAGTTACACCTATGGCTAGACAGTCTAATCCTTCTCACAAGTTCGTTCCTCCTTTAGGTTTCAGACCGACTAAGCAGTTCAAAATTGCGCATGGTATTACAACACCTGACAGAAGGACTACCATGGCGTCATACCGTCAAACCTTGGAGAGATTAAGGATCCTTGGTGCAGGCATGGAGGGCGATGAGGTAGAAGAGCTGTTAGTATTTGATGGAGGCCAAGGTATTCACACTGAGAGCAAGCGTATAGTGCCCGCGAGTTGGCCTCCAAAGCCAAGGATTTCTACTTCGGTCATTACTTGAGAAAGGTGGGCGCAGTTATTTCCGTGGCGTGTGCGTATGTTCATCGTTCGTTAAAGGGTGTTGGTGGCAATATGCGAGGTTGGGCGTGCTTGGTATTGGATTCTGGTTCATTTCTGGCCCGCTTGCTTACATTTGTGTTTCGCAAATCTGGAACGGTGCCTACTCCCGAACTTTATTTTCCCATTATTCAGTGTTCGCCAGTTTGCAAACTAGAGACCAAATTGAAATTCGTTTTATCCCCTGCACGGTCGGCTTTTGCAGATTGGTTGCAACTGATCTGGAAAAACCGTGTAGGAGATACAACGCCTAAACAAAACAACGAGCCCACAGGAAGCCGATGCTGGCAGTACTTATCCATGAATCGAAACTTCATATGGCAACTAATGTTAAAATACATATAACCTAAAGACAAATTTAGTATCACCGGGAAAAATAACCATGCGCGACGCGCAGCTCATAGAGAAGCTGTTTCTGGGACGGTAATCCATAGCATATTTGATGCGTGGCACTATGAGGTCCTATGGACCTGCACATTGACTAGAATACTATGATACGCATGCGATTATGTGCGATCGATACTATACATCACGTTGCATACAACTAACTTGAAACCAAGCTGCCAAATGCACTTCATTGTACACTCCCAAGTACACTCTGAAGTACACTCGATTGCACACCCCCAGCCTGTTTGATACACTCCTGATTGTGCTCGATTGCACAGTCCCAGCCTGCTTGACTGTACGCTTCCAAGTAAGCTCTCAAGAGGCTTCCAAGTACACCTGCAAGTACGTTCCCCAATACAACCTCCGAGTATGCTCCCAAGTACACCTCCGAGCACGCTCTCAAGTACTCTCCCGAGCATGCTCTGAACTACACTCCCTAGCACGCTCTCAAGTATGCTCTTAATTGCACTCTATGGCACACTCTTAGCCTGCTTGATTGTACGCTTCTAAGTAAGCATTAATCCTCCCCATTATAGCTCCGAGTACGCTCTCAAGTACACTCCCGAGCATCTTCTCACGTACGCTCCCAATTGCACTCGATGGCACACTCCCAGCCTGCTTGATTGTACGCTCCCAAGTAATCTCTCAAGACACTCCCAAGTACACCTCCCAGTACGCTCCCAAGTACATCTCCGAATCGCTCTCAGGTACACTCCCAAGTATGCTCTCAAGTACTCTCCTGAGCACTCTCTCACGTACGCCCCCAATTGCACTCGATGGCATACTCCCAGCCTACTTGGCTGTATACTTCCAACACACTCTCAAGAAGCAAGACACTCCCAATCTCACTTGACTATATGCTCCCACGCATGCTCCCGCCTGCTTGATCCAGAGACTTGCTGAGTTGCAGGCTCCAGGCACCGGGAGGCATGAGGCAGGTGGCATGTGGCGGGTAGTTTTAATTGAAAATACGAGAGTATCTACATTTCTCTTACTAATATTTGTACTTTTTTAAGTATTCTCCTTATGATAAGATGGTACTTTATGGATAAAAATAATGTGGTGTGTTGATAACTTTTAATACTTTTGTTATCTTTTTATGTTAGGTTGTCTAGAAAGTTCCGGTTAGAACTTGTCTAGAACCTTCTCTTTAGTTCCGTTGGAAGAAGGATTTATCAGTGCTTATCTTAAAAGAATGCGCCTGGATGGTTCTGTTATATTCTTTACGGTTCTTATATATTTTTGTACAGTTGCAGAGTTTTTCACTCCCTGTTTTGGTTATTGATCCGCGACCGTGGTCATGGACAATCACCCATTTATTATTGTATATATAGATAGTGTTTCTCCGGTTAGAGAACAGTTCTTTAGTCTTGCTCAGACATCAATCAGCATACTACAATATCTTCTCTCGAAAAACGCTTCTCACAGTATATGCTTGCCTTCCGAACACGTCTTGAAATCGTTATACTTGCAATACTTTTACTTCGTAGACTTCTTTTGAGATTCTAATAAATCTCTTCGGACTTTCGCTGTTATAATCGAATAGTTTTCGTTGGGCAGTGTTTGGCAGGCAGTGTTTGGCAGGCGACATGTGGCGTGTGGCGTGCGGCGTACGGTGGGTGGCAGGGGACGGGTGGTGGGTGGCGTATCGTGGCTCAAATCATGACGCCAGTCGAAATTATAGTCTGAACCATGTGTTTAGCACAGCCACCATAACAAGATCTCATGATGCCTCACAATCATGGTGTGTATAATTGCAGCCGTAGGTTCTGCAAAGAAGGTAGACGATTGGATCTTGGGGAGAGCAGATCTCCAGTTGACGTGTTGCAGTGGAATCTGCAATCTATGTTCTACTGATAATTTGTATATGTATGGTTATTTATTCTAGGACTGAAGGTGATGAAAGCAATAGCCATGGCAATGGTATTGGTGATGGTATTCCTAGTAATAAAAGTACTTAGACAAGTGGATTAGCTACATAAACATCACTATCGAATATAGGTGAACGACACTGGTCATGTTCAGGTGTGGCTCTGCTATATTAATGTGGCTCTTTGGGATGCTCACGTAGTAGTTAGTTCTAGCAAGAGGTCTACTTGATCATCAATAACATTCACTTCCAGACCTACAGAGAGGCAATTTCCTCACATTGGTAGCAACACTCAACTTCTGATGACTTCACAAGGATCAGAAGCTATCAAAACAAAACATATGGCATCTGATTTGTTTGGTCTGTCTTTGAACTTGTAGGCTCGCGGCACCTTGGAGACATTGCAGGAGCCCTTCATCTTCGCGGCCCTTCCCGCTATGCACGTTACGCAGAAAATGCTTGATGCACATCATGTGCATGATTTCACTTGGACAGACAAAATCTACAAGGCCGAGTTAATTAGGTTTAGTAGCTGGTTCAAGACCTCAGCCACTGCAGGCTTCAAACCTACAGAACTTCACACAACAGAATACATCCCAAAACGAAATAGTATTTTGGACGACGGCTCCGGGCTCTTGTCTGAAGAAGCAATCAACTCGATCAGGGCGGCAGAGGATGTCCAACTGGATATAATTGATGTCAATATTTCACAGAGCTTTGAACAAGCTGAGAAATGGCCAACATTTGCAACCTCGACGAGAGCTTGGCTGCAAAAGTCAACAATCTGGCGGCTCCTGAGGCCATCCAAGATGGCCAGAGCAAGGAATTCGCAGCTGCTCAACATGAATTTGAGGAGATGGAGGAAGAGCTCCTGATCGAGAAATGTCACTCCACCAAGTTGCAGAGACAGCTCAAGGAGTGCAAGTCAGAGCCAGAGGCAACAGTGTCGACAGACATCACCCAGCTCTGGTGGGAGAAAGACATACTGCTGCACTGAGTCAAAAGCCGCACATCAGAGGAAAGAGGCCTTGAATCCAAGGAGAGAAATATTGAATCTATTATTCAACCACTTGCATGTGAGCAAGTGCATATGCTACTGGCACTCAATACCTCCGAACTAGCCCCAGGGTCTTCTGGATTCCATGCCTCCTCAGAATGGACCCTTGGCCTGTCAGGAAGCTGTGAGTCCTTTGGACTTAAGCGGGCAAATAAATATTGGACAATGTCACTGCTTTTCTGGTTGCTTTGGAATGACACTTCAAGAATGCGGCCTGAGCCATTGGATGGGTCAGCACAATGGGTTGGGGTGAGCAACCAGTGCTACAGCTAAAAGATATGGCTGCAGTCTGGGCATTGCACCATTTCCCAATGAGTATGCCCATCGAATGGTCTACCTTTTACATGGAGTTGAATGCGAAGTATATTCCATCCAACCCCTTCAACCTGGCTAAACACGAATGGAAGGAACCAACCCTAAAGAAGGGAGAACATATCATCGAGTTGAACAAGCATTTCATTCGCCTCTGTTCAAAATGGGACCCATAACGGCCAATGCCAACCAAGATGATTGTGGATAGATATTGGTATCAGATCGAAAAGGGCAACGAGATAGTTTATGAAGACTTGGTGCATTATATTGGCATGCGCAATAAGACTCCAACACTCGTGCAGAACATGGAGAATGTCACTGCATCGGACACATCTCTCAACAAGTCTCAACCAGGAAGTGGCTCTGGCACAAATACTAACACAACCAGAAAAGTTTCACCTAGGACAATAGACACCAAGAAACGCAGTACAACAGGCACAGCAGGCACGGCCAAAGACAATGGTTCAACCTGCGATAACTGTGGCCAGGATCGTCATATATTGGGCAATTGCCCCAACTGCAAGTTGATTAAGAAGCTACTTGATCAGGCTTTGGTCTGCAAAGATGCTTCGATAGTTAAATCTGGATGCCAACATAAGGACAAAACAAATGGAGGTGCACCAACTGGTCAAAAAGAGAGCAGGCGGCTTGCCGAGGAGGAAGAGACCAAGCATGAGATCGACAGTGAGGCAGAGTGTGAGTTGAAGACTCTCGCAGACTTGGACTTTGGGGCGGGATATAGCAATGAAGGTCAGTAGCTGCAGCTGTACATTTGATTTGAACACCATCATGTTTGGTATCGTTAAACAAGGGGGGCAAATTGGTGACAGATAGTCAATTCAAGTTTTTCACCCAGTACCACCACTTCAAAGTTAGTAAAGTAGATGGTTCTGTGGTCAACCTACTGAGGGTCAAAGGAAAAATTCAATACCAGACTAATGGAGGATGGTGGAGCAGTAAAAGGCAAGGGTAGTGAAAAATGATGGTGAGCCAGTGGACTATGTGGGTCGGAAGATCCTTGAGGATCGACAACACCGAGGGGCCATCCTGAGTGAAAAGAATGCGAGTTCGATAATTGTGGAAATGGCTAATGTCAATGGCGAGGATGGTATAGAGAAATGGCAATGAGTCAAATTGAAACTATGACTTGGTGTGTCATATGTCTATGGGGCAGAATTGACAGTGTACGACATCAAGACCGTTGATATCATACTGGGCAAAGGATGGATGTGTGATATAGTCCACAGTTATCAAATCAACCATGACTGCAATGAAATGTGGATAGCCGATAAGTCTTGGAGGAGCGAGAGGAAGCGTGAATACACTACCTGTCTGGTTGATGCCCCTTGGACATTGACAAAGGAATAGTGGGGCAGGCCAAACTCATCGGCATGCACATCATACAGAAGGCGGAACTTAATATCGTGTCTGCCCATTTGTTGAAATGTGCCTTCTTGATCAAAGTACACTGCTGCAGCAATGGCGGTACACTTCCAACAGCCGAACTGCCGCATGTGTTTGAAGAGATATTGAAAAAATTCCTAGGCCTCTTCGGATCACCAACATATGCAAAATTACTGAAAGAAAGGCGGCTCAATTGTGAAATAATAATGGACCCATATGGCAATATACTGTTCCACTCACCATACTCCATCCCTGGAGAGGAAGAAAAGGAACTTTGGAGGAGGATAGAGAAGGTGATTTGCTGTGGTCGGATTCAGCCCTATCAAAGCAGTTTCGGCTCACCAGTATTATTCATGCTAAAGACTTATCATATGCTGCGTATGTGTATAGATTATGGTGCAGTATATGCCATAATGGTGAAGGATCTTTATACTCTCCCACACATCAAGTGCTTACTCAACTCTATGCACGGCTCCTGTTGGTTCACAAAACTGGACTTGGTGGCCGGTTACCATCAAATTTGCATCACTATAGCTGACAGGCACAAGATGGCCTTCACCACTAAAATTGCTTTGTACAAGTGGCAGCTCCTGCAGTTTGGCCTGGCAAATGCACTGAGCCAGTTCATACACATGTTGAATGGCACCTTGGTACCAATGAAATGCAAATTCATCATCATATACCTTCATGATATTATGATTCACAGCTGTGCCCTGGCAGAACATGTCATATGTGTCTGAGAAGTGCTCTCCTTGCAAATGGAACATGGTTTCAAGGCCAAACATGCGAGATGTGCCTGGGCTTGTCAGAACGTCAACCTTTGCAGCTTTGACATTGACAAGGATGGCATCCATGCCCAGGAACACAAGAGCTGTATGGTAATGGATTGGTCTCAACCTGACAACAGTAAGGACATCAGAGGCTTCCTGGGCCTTACCAGCTACTATCGAAAATTAATTGAACACCACACTCACATTGCAATGCTGTTATATGCGATTGGCACCCCTACAAAAGGAAAAGAGGACTTTGGGCGGTGACGTGGAGAGACGACGAGGGTCAGGTGAACTGCACTGGGCTGGGATAGAGAATGCCAGCAGGCTTTCGACACCCTCAACAAGGTACTGTTCAATCCTCCAGCCATTGCTGTACCTGACTGTGGAGCCAAATATAGACTACACGTTAATGCTAGCCAATATGCCTTCAGTGCAGGGCTCTCCCAGGTACAACATAAGGCAGAGAAGGTACTGGGTTATTTGAGCCATAGATTATATGATGCAGAGACGCGATACCATGCTTACGACATCAGCTAAATGTCAATTGGTCCAGAAGCCAGATGCAAACTTCCCAGACACTCTGGTCGACCTCAGCAGTGTTTTTAAATAATTCCAGATTCTCCTAGGCCCCCCTGGAGCTTAGGAAAGTGCTCTCAGACTCTGCAAGAGCAATCTCAGGTATTCCTGAAAGCACCTGCAGTTATGGAGGTGCATTCAGGATGCTATGATATTTGACTTAGAGGATAGTCAAAATTTGCAGGAGCTGAGACCTCTGCACAGGTCACCAGGAGACTTCAAGAGCAGCTGAGATGTACTTGCAGCTCTACTGGAGACTTTAAACTTGGTGCTGAATTCTCACACCAACGGTTCTTAGGGTTTCATAATCACCAGGCATTTCGTACATCATATTTGTCTTCATTACAGTCACAAGATTCACTAAATCAAAATATGGCATCAATTGATCATCAGGGTCTCGCCATAAACATACATATGGTCAATCTGGCTGCGGATGGTACTGGAGTGTAATCGGAGTAGCACCTGGAGACGCCAATTGAGAGCACTGATTAATCGACTTGGAGGATGTGTTTTTGGGAACTTAGAAATACACTTGGAGGGCTTTGTGGCGGGAAAATCGGTTTCTCACCACCACCACCACCACCACCACCACCACTACCACCACCACCACTACCACCACCACCACGACCACCACCACCACTACCACCACCACCACAACCACCACCACCAACA
>Ga0307515_10009208_pt1 | contig 19124 bp, 13 predicted proteins | sample 17_EM_MG_FD_194513 | JGI IMG/M metagenome (GOLD analysis project Ga0307515, IMG submission 194513) | Populus trichocarpa ectomycorrhiza microbial communities from riparian zone in the Pacific Northwest, United States - 17_EM | ecosystem: Host-associated > Plants > Roots > Unclassified | place...
CTTATATAAGAACTAATTATTGTATCTCACGCATGCTTTGAGTACTCACCACAAATCATCAGGAAATTAATAAGCCATACTTTTAGGTCTTGTTGATGGAAGATCCAAAATCATGAGGGTATGTTTGTCAGTGTGGTTGCGGTTGCTTTTCAAATAACTTTTCGTGCCGAAATGCATGTCAATGATTTTTTTTTTATTTTTTAAAAATTATTTTTGACATTAGTACATCAAAACGATCCAAAACATATTAAATTTTAGTAAAAAAAAATTAATTTTTTTAAAAATATGATTTGCACAGCATTCCCAAATAGTTTCGAACCAGGATCAATCTCATCTATCTAGCTAGCTAGAAAGAAAGAACCACTAGAGCCCTTATTCAAAGGGAGAAAAACCCTTACAAGCAAGGAAAATATATAGTCGACATTCATGCGATCACATAGATCTAAATATAAAATTTATATCTATAAACATAAAATAAAAAATCAAATAATTTAAAACATGAACAAGAAAAAAAGAAAGCGGATATTTTAGAGAGAAAAAAACTAGGTTTTAGATTATTTTTTTCTTGGAGAAGATGATGGATGCATGGCTATAAGTCTCCCAACAGCGATGATGTTCCCTATGAATTGTTTTGTTGCTTGCCATGTTAGCTTCACCTTTATCATTTTGGTTTGAAACCAGCCAATGCGTAATGATTATTAATTCTTCCCTGTACATAAGGACATTTTTTTCAAAACAATCGGCCTTAAATTAAATTAATTATCTGCATAATTTTTTATTTGATTATTAAATCGAGTTAAAATTTTATCAAAAAGTTTTGCTTGTTTTCTAATAAACTAAAATTTTATAGTCAAAACAATTAAAAAACATAAAATAATAATTTTTAATAAAAAAACAAAAAAAAACACGATTTCAGCCCCTTCCCAAGCAAATCCTAAGTTTTCTAACCTCACCACCCTGTGATATCGATTGATTACAGCTAAAACTTGTCTATTATGAAACATTGTTAACGAAAATGGGGGAGTCGATGAACACAAAATGACGACATCTCTAAAGACTTTGGAGTTTTCATTTTACATGCTGAAAGCTTCCAGTACATGGCGAGGACCACTCGTCAACTGAGCTGATGATATCTGCCATGGAATATCCACAGCAAGCACCAGCAGCTTTATGGACGTTCATGCATGCCTGGAGCCCATCCTCTGGAGATCTCTACAGAGACTTGTTGCTTCCTTTCTTTTCTTGAATCTTCTGATCATCATCAATCACCATGCACCATTCTTTGCCATTCAAGAAATTATTCAAGGAGCCACCAAAAAACATATTTAAAGATTTAAATATCTTAGCTAGATATGTACCGGCAGCCTTTATTAACGGTAAAAGGTATCTTTTACCTTTATTAACGGTAAAAGGTATCTTTTAAAACGAATTAAGATGAGCAACGTGTCATCCGTCTCATCAATAATAAAAAAAATAAAAGTTTGTGGCTCTAATAAAATGAGTCAAGCGGGCTTCTAGGTCCAGTAATGATTAGCTTTTTTTATTTTTTAAATTAATGTTTTTGTATATTTTTTTAAAAAATTATTTTTTATTTATATTTAAATTAATATCTTTTTTTTTTGTTTATATAGTCTTTTTTAAATAATAATTATTTTTTAGTTATTTTGTATGTATTTAATTTTTGAAGAGATTTTTATGATTCATTTATAGTTGTTTTAATCTTTTGTATATCTAAACTTTATTTTTAAAAATATTTTTTTTATTTTCAGATAATATTTCTAATATGTGCAATCTTACATATTTTTTTTATTTAATTAATTTAATATGTGTATTTATTTTTATTATTGTTTGACTGAATAAAAAAATTATTTTAATAAATAAATTTAACAAATATAACCGGATAAATATTTTATCTTGCGTGATTAAATATCTTGATCTACACTTGTCTTTTAATTTTTTTAATTTTATTTTTTGTTATCGTTTATGTTTTTATTTATTTATTAACACACATAATTTTTTCTTTGTTTGATTGCATGCATGCATAATTTTTTATTTTTTTTCATTTAGAATCTTAAAAGGTAAATTATTTTTTAATATGTTCCTTATTTTTTTAATCACAATTCATTTGTTAAACTTCATTAATGTTTTTTACTTATATAACTATTTAATCTACATTATTTTTTTAAAAAAATTTAATATATGTTATTTTTTTTTAAGCAAGCTCACAATCTATGATTAGTTTCAAAGACAATCTTAATCAGGTGTCGGTATACTTTTCAATTTGATTAATTTCTTAATGTATCAATAAACTTTCAATTAGATTATTTTATTAGTTTTGTTTAACAAAATATTAAGTATTTATTTGAAGCCCATGTGATTTTTATTTTCTAATAGTTTAATGTAATTCTTTTGATCATCATAATATTATATAAAAAATATAAGGATTTTTATATTTATTTATTTAACATGTTCTATGTGTGAATCAAAATAATAATTTTAGAGAAATTAATATTTTTCAAGCAAAAGAGAATCACGTGAATTTCACATGGATATTTTACATTTTTTTAACTGAAATTGATTGCATAATTTAATATAAAAAAACCTAATTAAGAAACAAAATAGGTTGAGAACCTTATCAAGAATTCCCCTGAAATTTGTTTGGGAATGTAGCGGGCACGTCCTTATTAAAAATTTTGAAGTTTATTTATTGTGTTTTTTAATATTTTATATATTTATATTAAAAATAAATTTTAAAAAATATTATTTTAATATCTTTAAAAAATTATTATTATTAAATTAATAAGCAATTACTTTTGCTTTACAATTGCCGCCACCCACCAGTCCACCTTTTCAGCAGTATACTGCCGCTTTACCTAGCGACGTGACGTCTGAGACAATCCCCACGAGCGCACTGTCGCAAATTTTAAAAAAAAAATCAGGAAAAAGCCCATGCCTTTTTTCTTACCGATTAAGGCGCAATTTAAAATGGTGCCGTTGTTTTTCGCCTTGAGACGAAACCATAGAAAACTAGCCGTTACTTCCCCTAGCGTCTTTACATTTCATCAAACCCTAATCTGTTTCTCTCATAACTCCCTCACCAAACACTGATTTCTTGCAATCAATTCTCAAACAAAACAAAACAAAACCCAATTTTCTTGTTCAAAAATCGAAACCCACATTTGATTCTTTTGTTTGAAACAGACCCAGATTGTTTTTTTTCCCTCTTATCTCCCCGTGTAGGTTTACAGTGTTTCAGTGGTGAAAGAGAATTATGGCATCCAGAACGGTTGCAAAAGACATAATTACTCTCCGTGGTTCTGCAGCGATTGTTAGCGAGTTCTTTGGTATGTGATAGTCTCAAACTCCCCATTTGATTCCTTTCTTGAATTCAATTTGTTAATTTGTTTGTTGGGTCTTTATCAGAGTTTTTGGCTAATCTTTTGTGTTTACTCTTTGAACCCCTTTTCAGGATATGCAGCAAACAGGTATATTTTATAGGATTCTGGTTTTTAATTTATTTTATCTTGTTTCTTTCTGTTATTTGTATTGTGTGTTTTGAGGTTAATCTTCATTGGTTGATTGGTGTTTAGTATACTTTACAATCGAGGGGTTTATCCGGAAGAGAGTTTTGTGAAAGTGAAGAAGTATGGGCTCCCAATGTTGCTTACTCAAGATGAAGGTGTTAAATCCTTCATTGCTAACCTGAATGCACAGTTATCAGGTACCAGAGATCTATCTCTGTGCAGGTTTCCCTCTCTTTGTTTTAGCAATGTTAGATTTTTGCTTAGAAAATGTAGATAAGGAAAGCAGATGAATCAGTTTTTCTCATTTCCTAGGGGCAACTCAGAAGTGAAAACCCTCCTTTATTGAAACCTAACGCAAGTAGTTGGCTTCCAATTCTGAATGAAAAATTGTCTACAACTTTTGTCTTCTTTTATTTTGAGTTATTCCTTAGCATCTAACAAAAATTGATGCTCCTGTGATTATTGTTGTTGATCATTGGTTCTTGAATTCTGCAAAGAATGGCTGGAAGCTGGGAAATTACAGAGGGTTGTTCTGGTGATAATGAGTAAGGCCACGAATGAGGTCCTAGAGAGGTGGAATTTCAGTATTGAGACTGATGCTGAGGTTGTGGAGAAAGGGTATGTTCTTGTCTAGATTCCAAACTCCTTTATCACTCTAACATAAACCCTTCTTAAGTCTTAGATGATTGGTTGCATGATTACTGATTTCAGACTGTCAAGGGAAAAGAGTGACAAAGAAATTATGAGAGAGATACAGGCAATCATGCGTCAGATTGCATCAAGCATTACTTACCTGCCATGCCTTGATGAACCTTGTAAGAATTATATGTTCATTCCTGATCAATGTATTGTTTTGTGTTTTGATGATTTCTTGATTACAATCACTGAATTATGCGACTCTTTTTTGCTTTAGGTGTTTTTGATGTGTTAGCGTACACTGATAAAGATGTTACAGTCCCATTCACCTGGATTGAGAGTGACCCTAAACTTATTGCCAATCCACAAATGGTGAAATTGCATTCTTTTGATACCAAGGCAAGTTAGGAAATCAAGTTGTTAGTGAAAATATTTCCTTTTTGATGGATAAATGAGAGAATAAATGATAACCAACACTGACTTGGTTGTTGGATGATGCAGATACACAAGGTCGACACTCTTGTTTCGTACAAGAACGATGAGTGGGATGAGCAGTAGAGGTGGCCTATCGTTGTTTCTGGATTTCTCCTTCAGTGTGTCACTGTGAATCTTTTATTCACATGTTCTAAAAACATTGCTAAAAATGATTTGTACCTATTGTAACTGTCCATCTATGTGTGCTCTTGTCGAAGTTGAAACGAAGGATTGCAAATCTAGCTCTTATCCTGCTTCCCTGTCTTACTTGTTATGCCAGAATGCACGTCGGTAGAATATGAATGGATCTTTTTTCTTTCTCTCGTCTCTTTTTTATTATTATTATTAAAATGTAAGTGTGTGTGTGTGTGTGTGTGTGTGTGTGTGTGTGTGTGTGTGTATAGCAGATCAAAAAATATACAAGATTAGAGAACCAGCAAATTCATATATCAGATTAAAAAATATACAAGACTGGAGAACCAGCAAATTCATAAACAGGAAGCAAACTCCCTGAAAAAACATACACAACAAGCCATAAGAATAACAAACAAACAAGCTGAAAGAGCTAGCTGAAAAATAAAGCAAAGGGCAACACCAGCCACCTCAACCAATCAAAACAGACCCTCGTATCTTTTTTTTTTTATCAAAATGGAAGTATATATATAGCAGATCAAAAAATATACAAGACTGAAAAACCAGCAAATTTATAAACAGGAAGCAAACTCCCTGAAAAAACATATACAACAAGCCATAAAAATAACAAACAAACAAGCTGAAAGAGCTAGCAAAGGGCAACACCAGCCACCTCAACCAATCAAAACAGACCCTCGTATCTTGTTTTTATCTTTCTTTTTTTATCAAAATATAAGTATATATATAGCAGATTAAAAAATATATAAGACTGGAGAACTAGCAAATTCATAAACAGGAAGCAAAGTCCATGAAAAAACTTATATAACAAGCCATAGGAATAACAAACAAACAAGCTGAAAGAGCTAGCTGAAAAATAAAGCAAGGGCAACACCTCAACCAATCAAAACAGACCCTCGTACCTTTCTTGCTGCCGGGGGTGGTATGCATGTCTCAACCCCAGAAAAAGGGGGAAACTAGGATTTTTCTGATTTTATAGGGAAACTGGAATTTACTGGAAGGGGGGATAATATCAACAGCAATCGGGGCTGGGGTTTTTTACTCGATTTGCGTTGCAAGTATTTTCAACCAGACTGGATCGACAGTCTACCCAAGTGATAAATGAAATTACTTTGTTGCCAATGAAAACACAAATTTACAAACACTGCATTATCGTTAAGAAAAAACTTGATCTAGTCCTACCATTAAACAAAATTACAGCATGCTGTACAATTGTGTGATACAATTACACCGCTGTGGCATTGTGATAAAATGAAGTACCATGATAACAGTGACTTTATAGAGGTGATGTGAGCAATTAAAATGGATAAATAGCAGATACGAGTTGTAGCGTATGCTTCAACTCACACCACGGTATATAGCATCATGCCGAAGATCATCCATGCTATCAATGCTTCTATAACCATCGAACTCCCTTAGACATGTCCAGCCCCGGCGAGATAGAAATTCACGGTAGTCATCTTCGGTATAGAAAATTTTCTCTTCAGTATGCACTGGCATGTGTTCTGACTCGTCATACAGGCAAACTTTGATTGCTAGTCCTGAAATAGATGATTTACATTAGTGTTTAACAATAATTCCACAACTTTCATTCTGAATGTCCGTGAATAGGATTGAAATGATGAAGGTCATTAAATAATGCTGCAATTGATTTTGCCTATTGGTTGCTGCTATGTTTGGTATATAAATACTTGAAATAACTTTACAATAAAAAAAACTGAACAATTATGGTTGATATGGATTGTTTTTCCCTTTAGACACTCCATGATTAAACATGTCTTTGAAAAACAAGATTATTCATGGAATTTCACAACATAGAAGCCTACAAAGGATATCATACAGATTTAACAATCCATCAGCAGGTACTTAAACATAGAGCACAGGCTTTATAAGAATAGGACTGCATAGATGCTAAGTTACCTTCATCGAGGTGAAGAGTGTAATTCCCTGGAGGCATGTCCCTGTCAAGACTACGAATTATCTGGTCTTCATCCTCCAACCAGAATGCTCGCTTACTTCTTAATCTGAAAGCAGACTTGATTGCCTCCTTGATGGCATCTGCAGTGCCATCAACGCCAATCCTTCTTGTGTAGTCCCCATACTTGACTGATATCACCCTCCCACCATATGATTGATTCTCAGCACCTGCCAATAGAGAGATAATATAAAAGTCAACATAAGATCTCATCATCTTAATCAAAACAGTTGAAAGCCAGGCTCAGGATCACAAGGCTTGAACAAATTCATCTGGCCAAGCTGTTAAGAAAAAAATACATCTTGAATGGAAATAAGTTAACAAATAAATTTCAATTTAAAAAGCTTTACCATTCCCAGGGGTCTCCCTCCAATTCCAAGCAGGAACTCCACTTGCTGCAACTGCATCAGCTGCAGTGATGGCAAGAGGATGCCCATCGTGATCCAGACGTCTTTCCAGATTGAGTGTTGGCCTGGGACTGGCTGCATAATGAGGAATTTAAATGAGAGAAAGGCAAATCTGTTTGAGAGAATCGATAGGAAAAGGAAAGTAGAATGATAATAATAGACAAGTAGAATGATGAAGTGGCCAACTGAACTTGAAAGAGTGCATAAGAAAATAAACTTATTATTGCCACAAAAATACTCAGTAACTTGTTCATTTCATAAGGAGATCGAGAACACATATAAAGGATATGACAAATTTATGTCAATTTTCCAAGGGCTGATCTACTAAAGGAACCCAGGTTTTATCTACACTCTTTGGTGAATACAAGAGTGTGTAGATACAATTCTGTTCTAGCGAATGCAAAATGGCACTGCATTGAACCACAGCAAATACAAACAATATAAAGGATCGGCAACGGACACTAGCATTGTATTCTCATTGACCAAGGAGCTTAACTACACTAATATGTTTTCTGGGCCATCTAAACTCAACAACCACGCACTACTTTCTACAGCCAGACCATGGTCTGCTTCACAAGTTCTTCTTTTTCTTTGATAAAAAGCTTGATTTATAACATGCAAGTACACCATTTAGAAAAAGAAAACTGCAGAAAACATGAAATGGAAGAAGTTGCATGAAGGACCTTCAATTAAACAATCAATACACCAAAAGCCTGCCATATTCAACATACAATATCACTTTTAGCATTCATAGGTTGCTCTCTTGACTACCTCTTCTAAGTATTTCAATTAGAAGCTTGTTCACTGTGAGGCAATTTTTTTTTTATTTTATCCATTTTGTGAACTGTTTGAAAGTTCTCTTTATTTACCATTGCATGTTTTGCGGCGCATTTTTCATGTTTGCACTTTACTCTTATTCCTATCTTTTCTCTTAAAATGAGAACAGCATTGCACTTACAAATTTTTTCATGATAATATTCATGAACTGTTAATTTTTATTTTTTTTTCATCTTCCACTACACCCTTCAGAATGCATTACTAAAGTTACACATCAGTAGGATCTCTTTAAATTTTCTTGAAATGGACTACCATTGCTAAAATTATGAGTATAATATATGGGTTCCTGGGATGAGTAAAATAGTGATTGCAGCTGCAAGTCATTGGAGATTGTTTGCAGGCTAGGTGAAAACTTCAAGGCTAAATATGAAAAATGGAGAAAGAACTTATTTTGGGTAAGATCGCAGGTTCCCAATTCTATGTTCAAATTTGGCAAAGTGATATAGGATCTGAAGAAACCTTGTAACACACTAGTGGCTCAGAATACTACATGGAAGAAGGCACTTTCCTGATGCCCCTTCTGAGAAAGCTCTTATGGTGTTGCTGTTGATGGAAAGCAGGAACACATATGAAATGATCTTGATTCCTAAGGGCAAGAGAAATTTTTTTTTTGCGACAAGCCTAGCACAAAGATAGAGGGAAAAACTCCATTGAGTTTAGCTATCTTGCATTTATTTGAAAAGGCTTAGCATCCTAAGGGCATATTGAGATTTGAGATCCTGAAGTTGATCAATAAAAGAACATCAAAAGCCCAGGATTTGCTATTAGGCAAAGAAATAAGACAGTTCCCACAATGACTTCTGGAGAAAGTATATCTAGTCAATGCAGGATACGTTTCTCAAAGCTTTGATTCAGAACAAGTAGAACAATGATGATGTTTTACAACCAAGAGGATGAGATTTGCCTGCATTGCTATATAAAATAATAAGATAAACAATAGAGTTTTTGTGTAGGTTTCAGCTTCCTTCAAAAGCCTTTTTGGGAAAAATACTTTTCAGTCGAGGCTTTCCAGTCTGCTGAAGATGTACACTTACAGTTTTTCTCTTCATGTGAGTTGAGGGCATAAAAGGAAGAGGCTGTATCTAATTGCTCCCTGACTGCTGTACTGCCAGGATCTAGTTTTCTGCTTATAAGATGATCAAGCACATTGTAAAAGATAGTTTTGATTGGTTTTTCTATACAAAAAGACATTCGACATCTGGAGTTGTGCCTACAATAATGTTGCGATCAAAAGGGTAGCGTGATGATTTGTTGACCTTATAGACCATGTCTTTTCTTTGCTTAAGTTTGATTAAGACAAAAAGCTACTTAACACACTTTTATTAACCCCCCCCCCCCAACACACCCCATTAACTGAAAAAGGTTTGTGCTTTCCACAAACATGTAAACGGGTGGCAAATAAACAGGCAAAAAGATAACTAAAATGCTTAGATCAGTAACAGTGATATACCTTCCACGGGTCCAAATGATATGCTTGTATCTTCAAAGCCTGCATAAGCCATACAGATGTTATGATGAATACCCAATCACAATGACGCAGCCATTAAGTTAAGTTCCGTGTAAGTTGTAAAGCATGGATCAGGTATCTTGATGGCAGTTGGAACTAGAAATACCATATGGCATTAAATTTATCAGAAGGAAGAAGCCAAGTATGTGGTTAAGAAAAGGCTAAATATACAGTTGCGTCCACAGGTCCCAGCTAAGATAAACAAATAGGAGAAAGGAAAGACACCTAATAGCTAAACACCCATACCTATTCCCCCAGAAAAAAAGAAAAAAAAAACAGAAAAAAAATTATCAAACATGACAAGCTTCAGAATAAAGCGAGTATGCGACTCCCTAACGTACTGCATATGAATCCTCAGAAATCTAGTTTTGGTATGACATTATGTAGTTCAGATGTCATTGAAAATCAAAACATGCATTCGTACATATGAACTCCTGCTCAGATATAAGCACATGAAGTCAGAGAGCATGGCAATAATGCACAACCACAGTTCCTGAATCATTTGTTTAACGTTTTAGATTAAAATCCACCATGTGGAGTACAATGGAGAGAAATCCCTTCAAAAGACACAGAAACAAGAAACACCTGCTAAAGCATCACAGAACCACAAGCATCAATATAGTTAAGAAGCTCCTATTAACTCACAGGCTCAACGGCCCCTAATCATTACATCACCAGTCTCAGTTTCGGTAATAAAACAGGCCAAATCTGGGCAGCTCGCAGAGTGACACAGTGCTACACTTTCTATTAAGACCCAAGAGCCTCGCAGCTTCTATAATTATTACAGAAAATTGGTTCATGTCAGTTCCACAGACCTCAGTTTCAAGTCAAACATGGATTCACTAGAACAGCCTAAGTTAAAAGTACCAATTTTTCTAGTTTCTCATACTATAAGCCAAAATAGTTTTTCCTAATGCCAACCATAAACCCATAATTATGTTTTGATAACCCTAATCACTATCCAGAATCTCCAGCAACCTAGCAAGCACAAAAATGCCACCTACCCTCGCCCTCTCAAAATATACACCGTAAATCCCTTCCACCATCCAGAGATTCAAAACCATGAAACATTCATTTTAACATGCCCCAAAGACTTAGACTAATTCCTAGGTAACATTTTGCCGCGTTCTTTTTGCTAGCTCTGTCCTACATCACATGGTAGTCTAATTTCAAGAAAGCAAAAATATAAATTTCAAGAAGAAATTTCAAAGCAACACAAACAACTCTATTTTAAGAAAATTATATATATATATATATATATCATGACCAATCACCTGAAAATAGAAATGCTCGGAATCAAAACTATTCAGTTGCTGTGGTCTTAGTTTGCATCATAGCAAGAGAAATCCAACACCAAATGAAACAACCCAATTACAGTTAGCACCAAAATTAGCAAAAAAAACAAGACTCGAAATACCTTTATCAGCAAATTGCATGTAAGAATCAACTTTAGAAGGAATGGGACTCTTATACTGAGGATTCTTATTCCTTTCTCTCAAAATCTCATCAATCTCCTTATAATACGACATTTTAGCAGACCCACTTCCCCTATCTTTATGTTTAGCCTTCTTGAACTCTTTCAACAAGTTCCTCCACTTGTCGGTGCACATAGTCGGCGATCGATCGAACCCTTTCTCCCTCATTTTAGCCGAAATTTGCTCCCACAGATGCTTGTTTGACTTGGAAGTATTGAAGAGACCATCCATTTCTCTGCGAAGCCCAATCAAACTCCGCGTTTCGTCTTGAACCCACGTCTCTGCCCGCTTCTTGGGTGCTTTGACTTCGTGGTTATCGTCGCCGCTACTGTCGCCGAGAATCATCTGGTGTGGGTTAGTATTGGTGGTGGTCGGAAGATGGTGAGGTGGCAAATCACCATTGGAAGAGACAACTTCGATAATCATGTTGTCTCTTGAAGAGGGTGTCACTTCTTCTTTGTAGAAATCGAGAGGACGAGGCTTCTCTGATGAGTACATGTAGGTGTATGTTTGTTTAGCTGGTAAGTTTTGTGGTCTGGAAAAAAAAAATTATGAGTTGTTATATAATTATTTTTTAAAATATTTTTTATTTAAAAATATATTAAAATATTATTTTTTATTTTTTTAAAATAATTTAATATCAATCAAAACATAACGATATAAAAATATAAAAAAAATTAAATTTTGTTTAATCTCTATTTGAGCCACAACCCCCCTTCTCACTTTGTGATTTTAAAAAAATTATTTTTAGTTGTGGTTGGCTAAAATAAAATCTATATATAATTAAAATTATGATTGAATTTATTGTTTAATCAAAAACATATCATTAGTTGTTTAGTTGAAATTGTTGTTGCACATAAAATGACAAAAAATAACATAAATTTATTCTATATATAACATTAAACATTTTAATACATTGCAAGAGCAAAGGGAATATAAAAACTTTTTTTATTGTCCAATCAAATTTGATGTAATCTCATCACAAATATAATTCATCCGTGAAGGCTTGTTGCCTCTATATATTTGTAAATGTGGAACCACATCATTAAAAATATCTCGAGAAACAAAATTTGAATGGTGATCAAACTCAGTAAATACCTTATCTTGTTCCGACTTCCTTCTTATATAATTATATAGAGTCATTGACGCAATAACAATTTGAACATGTGTCTTGTACGAAAATTTTGACGTGTTCTGCAAAATTCTCCATCTTTTTTCTCACACTCCAAAAGTTCATTCTATTACACACGGTATCGAAGAATGAACCTAATTGAATAACTCCTCATGACTTTATGGGTGGCCTCGATGATAAAATTCTAGAAGATGATATCTCTCACCTCTATATGGACCAAGAAAATCATACTTGTTTGGATAACCAGAGTTAACGACGTAATACTTTCCTGAAATAATAATAATAATAATAAAAAATTCTGCAAAGTAATCCCAATCACGCAACACCAAATATTTGTAATGAAATTTATTAACATTTACATTGTTCAATCATAAATACCTTCCGGTGGCTTTGAAAATTTGATATTAGGATTATCAATTGCCTCAAGAAAAATTCTTGTATTGTGTGCGTTACCTTCTCATCCAGGCTAGACAAATATAAATTGCATGTCAAAGCTACATTTTGCCATTACATTTTGCATCGGTATACTTTTTCTGTCAATAAATGGTATTTGATTTTCTTGTAATAAACAAGCATGTGTTCCATCAATAGCTCCAATACAATTCTACATAAAAAAAATACATAAGAAAACAATAATTTCAAATGTAGCCACAAAAAAATATTCTTGTGAAATTGACATAATTATTAAATCATTAACCAACATTAATGTTACCTTGAAATGTGACATATATCTTAGATTCATTGTGATTTCTCTCGATGTTGTTGAAAAGTTAGGTCTTTTAGTTTGTTTACTTCCACTACTAGCGAGCACACGGATCTAAAAAATTTCATTGAAATATATACTAACAGTTTCACTAGAATGTTAAAATTCCTCCTGAACTTTCCTATTTGAAGCACATTAAACAAACATGTTGACCTTCTCAATAACACTCATTCTCCTTGATAGTTTTAATTCATACTGGGTTTCCAAATCAAAGCACAAACTCCAAAACGTGGTTACATCCATCCTAAATATATTTACACAACGTATCTGATGCTCATTTAAAAATTCATTCAACTATTTTATTCTCGTGTTGAAAGACATCATACATGATTTCTTATAAATATAATTATTATAATACATAGTAAGTGCTCTAGTTGTGCACAACACTAGTTTACGAAGATCAAACTATCCCAACCAAAACAAATCTCCTTCCTCATCATCATCATCATATTTATTATTATCTTCTTCGTCGTCATCTGTATTTCTATCATCACCAACACCACTATTGCAACTGAAATCACAACCACTATTTCTACCATAATAACCATATGAGACATATTGAACAACATTATTCATGACATTTTCATAATCCCTATAAAAAAATTATTAAACTAATTCGCATCCATGTCTACAATGTAAAAGAAATATTTCACTTCAATAAACACAAAATATTTATTATATATAGAGAGAGGTATTACAACCTTTATGCACACATTTCAATAAACTAAAGAACTATTACAATAAATTTAAATGACATTTAATTTAAATAATCATATATTAAATTGATTTGTAATTTGATGTTTTGCAGTGTTCCTGTCAATTTTCAAAAACTTGCTTTAATTCCTACCAAACATTCATACCTAATGTCATCACCTAAAATTCTAACTTACAGTAGCTTGCAATACATGACAACACAACAACAGCCTCAACATTACAATACAAGTTAAAAATAGGGTAAGTATCTCGTACACGCAGCAACAACAAGTTAAGTAAAATACAATGTCATACACAGCTCCAAAACAACAACACATTAATTAAAATACAATGCAAGAGACAGTAACTATACATCAGCAGAGTCATGTCTTCATCTACAAGAACAAGGAAAATTTATCTCTCATTATAGTTCCAGGCAGAACAGTAAAGCATGGGGAATTTCTCATGCAATTTGTTTTTGCATGACAAATATTACATTTAATATTAGGTTGTTGAAGCATATAAGATATAAATTAACAAATTTTAGGTTTACAAAGCATTTAACATGTAAATGAACAAATCATTGTATAACATCAAATGAAACTGTAATAACCTAATCAACAACTTCATGATTGAAATATGAAATATCTTGCATGCTTTCCTATCCTTTTTTAATGACCTATTAATTTAAGATATCAATTGTCAACCACTTGGCTTACAATAAATAAAGATTTAACTTCATTAATGATGATCATAATTAGGGCATGTTTTAGCCTACCATGTAGGGTTTCTTATCCTATCAATTTTTGTTTGCGTGTGCAAATTAAGTTGAATTTAATTGGTAGTTTTTATTTTCTTCTTTAGAAAACTTCTAAAATTAATGTCAAAATACAAATCAAATCATGAGTAAAAATCTTTTGCCTCCTCATCCTCATCACAAATTATGAAATCATGTTAATCTTTTAACAGTCGATTTAGCCTCTTGTAGTGTTTCCAAAAGGAACCTTCATGCTTGTTCCCCTTGTTTTTTTTCCTAAAGTTTCTACTAGAGTAGGAGTGCTAAAGTAATTGAATGTATCAAAGGTCTTGTTTGCACATTGATCACTCAAATGTTTTTTTTAAAAAAAAAATAAGGTGACATTACTACCATTATGAATATAATATATTTTTTCACTATTTTTCAATCACTACACTTATTTTCAGTTTAAAGGACACAAATATTTCTAAATCAATTTTCGTATAATAACCATACTTTTTAGACAATATTTACTCTTTTGAGGTGATATAATTATTAGAAAATATATTTAGAAGGCAATATACTTAATATTTGAGCTAATATTTTAAGAATATCATTCAAATTCCAGTAATGATGACATATGAGGATTTCTATATGCAATATTGTGCAATGATAATTAATTACATATAAATGTAACTGTAGAGGCATAGAATTCCTACCACATAATATTTCTATATTCTACCATAAAAAAACAAACATATATGATGACAAAATCGTAAATTATTATTAGATGATCTTAAATTAATTGTAACGACTAGCATATTTTCATGCGTTTATACTTATTTTCATTGATCGAATATGTAAACAAATACGAGTAAATTGTTTTTTATATAAGAAAAGTCTCAACAACCTTTCAATATTTTTTTTTATTAAAGAACACAGTTTATCACAACTCTTGTTGAAATCATATTCACATAAATTATTTATAAGCTTATCTTTCTCTTAAAATACATATATTCTTTCTTCATAAAACTAGATAACTCGGTGACCCTGAGAAACTGATGTCCTAAAAAGAATTTACCTGTGACATACAAAAAAATTAAAATTAATTCATAATAAACATTTGCATCATCCTAGTTACTAACGTTTAATAACTATATGATCAAAACCAATTTCATAATTATTTCTTTAAGAACATTGATCTTACATTAATTTCCAACATTATACATCTTCATCGTTCTCTGATAAGTTTTATTTCCAACATCTTATTCGTCACATTATCATTCTTATACAATGTTTCTTTTCACCTTGGATTTATTTCATAACTCCTTTTGTTTTAAGAATATATTCAGTTTATGTTATTATTTCATATCACATGGAATTTACACCACAATTTATTTCCTCAACACATATAAATCATATGATCTTTTCCTCTCACAACCATCTTTAATCCATATCGTAAATCATTGTATAATTATGTCTAATTCACATCATAATTTAATTCACAACATATGTAATTCAAGTCGCCGTTTTGTTTCCCTAGCATTTATTATATCTATGATACATTGTACATCAATCCATACCACCCTTGTTATATTAAGAAACTTTCTCAATTCATTATTCATTCCACTTATTTCATGTCCATTTCTATTATTTATAATTTATCACATAAACTTTTATCACTTTTATACTTAAAAGACGTGCTCATATTATTTTTCCTTTCCGTTAAACTTTGTCCGTATGGATAATTTAATACTCAAACCTTAACATGTCAGCACAGTCAAACTCATGTACACCTTGCTTCATTACATGTTATTGTTGCGTTCAATTGGTCAACCGAATAACTTATTAATCCCTTAATATGACAACCCCAACCATTCGGAAACCATTATGCATAACTGTCTTTTTAAAATAATTTAATATACACTACTGAAATTCCGGTGGAGTTTTCCTTATACTGGAACTATACCAATTTATCGACATCTTCATCAATATCTTAAATCCAATACTACAAACATAATCTACTACTCGGCACAATACTGCGACGTACCTGATATTTTATTTAATACCAAATACAATTAGCTTTATACACAATGATTATTTACTATTATCTTTTCTATATATTTACCCTATCAATTACTAAACAATTAATTTTTTATTTTATCCTTAACTTCACAAATCAATACAGTTAGCACAAACTAAGGACATGCTAATGTCATTTCTAGTCCAAACCGGATATTTGTTCAATTACCAAATTATTGGCTTCTTCAATTGCCCATTAACCAAAGTACTAATCCCATTAACTAAGAAACTAGTTTCTCAAATAGCCCATTAACCAAGACACTAGTTTCTCCAATTACCCATTAACTAGGGCACCGGTTTCTCCATTTGCCCATTAATCAGGGCACTAGTTTCTCTAATTACCCATTAACCAGGGCACGAGTCCCGTTAAGTTTCTCCAATTACCCATTAACCAGGGCGTCGATTTCTCCATTTGCCCATTAACTAGGGCACTAGTCTTGTTAACCAGGGCACTAGTTTCTCCAATTATCCATTAACCAAGGCACCAATTTCTCCATTTGCCCATTAACCAGGGCACTACTCCCGTTAACCAAGGCACTAGTTTCTCTAATTACCCATTAACCAGGGCACTAGTCCAATTAACCATGGAACTAGTTTCCACACAATATTTATTTATCTGTTGGCTATCTCATATGTAAGTTATTTTAAAGCTCCCATCACATATATATATTTTTAATCCGTAATAGATCATACATCGAATCCCGCCAATACAGTCGATAATAATTCTTACATAGCAATTCTATCGTTGCAGTAAAAAATAATATATACAAGGTTTTTCTGCCGTTACAGTAAATCACATCTCATAATAGACTACCCATTATCGCCTATGCAATTAACTAGAACTTTTCAATTTTCTTAATAATAATATCACATCAATGTTCATATTTACAATGGCATTATAAGAAAAATTACAACATCTTAACATTCATAAAATTTCCTAAATAGATTAGGTGTCGGGCACCTACCTGTAGTTTGGTCACTGAATGCACAACCCTGATGTTGTCCTCCCATAGGCAACTCTCCTGTGCCAACAGAAATTACTAAATTACTTATACAATTATTTTTTTCTGAAATTATTTAAATTTATTTAACCATCGCGATATTAAATTTAAACTTCACATTCATAAATCACTAATAAACTACTTTCAATCCATATACCCATAATAAATTATCTTTATTTATAATACATTTATCACCATGGTTTATCCAACTAATAAATTAGTTGTATTATCCATTTCATGACTTCAATTCCACCATTTTCCCTAATCCTTATATATTACAATAATAAGATTAATCAAGGATTTTGTCACAATTTAACAACCAACTTTAACAATCGAAATCATTTATTTTCATAAACTTAGCCAAACCTTTATAAGATGGAAAATTCAGATTTTCCTTCCATCCTATTTAATTTGCAATTCAAACCTTCTCACCATGTTTCTTAATGTATTTCAACACTAATTTTATCATTACCCACATCCGCATTTCATCCTTTTATTTCTTTCCTCACTTTGCCAAATTTTTTAGTTTAGTAAGGATGTTATTTTTTTTTCCCCATTTACATCCTACTTGTTTATGCATTACTTAACCCCATTAAATATATTTTTATCCAAACTAAAATCCTAACTTAGTCAAATATAATTTTTCTCTTCTTCCATTTAGCCTTGCTGAATTATTTTTTTTACATCCAATGAGGGATCAATTCTTCTTTGATTTTAGTTTTCAAAACCTCATCTAAGGTTAATTTTATTCATTTGAGCATGGTAATTTTCCATTTCATCAATCACATACATTCCCTATATTTTTCTACCAATGCCAAAATTTCAAGTAAGGGTAGCATGAAATTTCTTCAACTTTTTACTCAATTAAACACTAACCAATTCAATTCTCATGCCAATAAATAAAATTTCATAACAATATCACAAATTACTACAACTAATATGCTAATCACAAAGTTCCATAATCTCATATGCACATCATCATCCAAGCATACATGTATGAAATTTCTACAATCAATACAATAGAATCATACTTACTACTAAGATAACAAGGAATTTAATTAGAAGAAACCTTAAGGTGAAACCATCCTTTATTTCCATCCTTCTTCTTCTTTTCTCCACACTTCATTCTTCCTCCACAAACTTTAAAACCCTTAGATCACTCAAATATTTAGTGTAGTTCACCATAAACCTTTTTAATATCTTAACTCTTCATAATCATGCATTATTTTCAAGAATTGATGAAAGAGTTGTAGAGAAGATGTAAGAAAATCCTTAACTCCCCTTTCTCTTCCTATAACCCGCTAGACACTCCAAGCAAATTGGGGTTTATATAGTAAAATTTTCATTATTTGCATTTAAGCCCTTGCCTTACATATTTAAATTTATCTAGTCCCATGAGTCATTTTCTTTTCTTCTTTTCTTTTTCCTTTTGGTCAGCTGGAAATAGCCCTTTGAAGGCTGACATTTCAACTAATTAATATCATCTTTCTTTTAATTATATTACTATGTGTCTCTAGTATATATTTATTTTTTACTCGGTTACCGATATTTTTTCTTGTATATTTTAAAAATCACCAGACATAATATTCTAAAAATTCTGAAACTTTACCCCATGGTAAAATAATATATTATAATGCTCCACACAAAGTTTCAACTCAATTTGTCAATCATATTAAAAGTTATGCGCGATAGCGCAAAACTAGTCAAATTGCAATTTTCTTAAAAAAATCTC
>Ga0307515_10009209_pt1 | contig 19123 bp, 22 predicted proteins | sample 17_EM_MG_FD_194513 | JGI IMG/M metagenome (GOLD analysis project Ga0307515, IMG submission 194513) | Populus trichocarpa ectomycorrhiza microbial communities from riparian zone in the Pacific Northwest, United States - 17_EM | ecosystem: Host-associated > Plants > Roots > Unclassified | place...
ATCTCGGTCAGCTCCTCGACATGCTCGGTGCGCGCCCAATCGCGTTGCCATTCGCCAGCGAGCGCCATCACGGTCATCACGTTCGCGCCGGCCGCGATCATTCGCTGGATGGCAACTTCGTGAGACTCCTTCGAAATCCCGCCCGACGCGTCGGTGATCACGGTCACGTCCCAGCCTTCGCCGGCGGCCTGGATGACAGGCATTGCGACGCAGACCTCGGTCCACAGGCCGGCGATGATCAGCTGCTTGCGGCCGGTCGCCTTGACGACGTTCACCACATTCTCGTCCTGCCAGGTGTTCACCCAGGTGCGATCGATGACTTCCTGGTCCGGAAATACTTCGGTGATCTGCTTGAAGAGGAGTCCACCGCGCGCCGCGATCACGCTGGTGAGAATGGTCGGAACATTGAAGGCTTTTGCTAGCTTCGCCAGCGCGGTCGTGTTGTTGACCACAGCTTGCGGATCGTGGCTGTTCAGATTGGCGAGCTGGTAGGGCTGGTGGTCGATAAGAACGAGTACCGAATCTTCGGGACGAAGAAGCGAAGCAAGGCCGTTGCGAAAAGTCATTGATGCATCCTTTGTTGCGTTGTGAGCGGGATTGGCTTTCAGGGAAACAAGCGCCAGCGGCGACGTTGTCCCGAAGCAGGATTGTGTTGTTCCCCCCTTTGATCCGGTAGTACCATTTCGCAGCGAGCTGTGTCGCGAAATGGGGAACACTGACTTGGACATCGAAGAGCTGCAGACATTCGTAGAAGTTGCCGATGCCGGGGGGGTTTCGTCTGCTGCGCTCCGGCTCGGCGTGTCCAAGTCGATCGTCAGCCGTCGTCTCTTTCGGCTTGAAGCGGAGCTTGGTGTCCAGTTGCTTGCGCGCTCCACCCGCGGGGCTGCTCTCACCGAAGCCGGGGCCACGTTCCGGGACTATGCAGCCAGGGTCTGCGCCGAGATCGACGTGGCCAGGGAAACGATCCTGCCCGCCGGTGACCTTCGCGGGCGCTTGCGTGTTGCTGCGCCGTTTTCTTTGGGCCCGACTCACTTCGCTCCCATACTTGCGGAAATGGCACGACGCCACCCTCAGCTTCACATCCAAACCTGCTACAGCGATCGCTTCGTCGATCTCATCGCGGAGGGTTACGACTGTGCGATACGGGTTGGCTATCTTCAGGACTCCAACTTGATCGCAAGACGCATCGGCCCGATCCACGGGAAGCTCGTCGCGAGTTCGGACTATGTCAAGGCGCATGGGTCGCCTGAGACACCGGAGGAGCTCGTCGCCCATCAGGCCCTCATGCAGGGAACCGAAGCCTGGCACCTCATGGATGGCGACAAGATCATCACGGTTCGCCCGCAGGGGCGCTTCAAGGCCGACAACGGCACAGCTTTAGTCGCCGCTGCTACAGCAGGACTCGGAATCGCTTACCTGCCCGATTGGCTCACCCATGAATATGTGGCCTCCGGGGCACTCGTGCCGGTCATGACACGTCATCCACCACCCCCGGCAGGTGCCTATGTCATCCGACCGACAAGTCAGCATCCCACACGGAAGATACGGGTCCTCACCGAACTCCTGATCGAGTATTGCGATCGGTCTCCGCACCCTGCCGGAACTGCACCCGTCTGAGTGGTGCATCGACTGTGATTGGTGAGCGCTAGGGAAAGCTGATGACACCCCTCTAGTCCAGTTCGGACGCGGCCGGCCCGCGCGATACCCCCCAATGAAGACCGCGCCGAGGAGAAGCGCTACCGCCGCCAGCACCACGACCAGCCCGAGGATCGCCGGCCAGCGGATGGTATGTCGTCTGGTGTCGGCGGAACCATCATGGGCGCCGATCGACAACTCCCGCCGCCGCGCCCGCTGCGGGCGAGCAGCCCGACCGGTCGTCGTGGGGGCGTGCACGCCCGCCGCCCTTGGCGAAGCAGGACGTGCCAAGGAGATTTAGCGGTCGGCTAAAAATCCGCAGTGCTGATGGCGCGCGGTCGCGAACCCCTGATCGAGAAGAGGAGGGCCTGGGCGCGGGGCCTCCGATCCAAGGCGCGCGCAGGGCAGAATGCCGCCACAGCCGGTAACGGCCATGAACGGACCTTCATCGTCACCGCGAGAATGGCCAAAAAGCGGACTTCGTCGTTGGCGCACAACGAAGACCTTCGTGAGCGCGTGCGCACTGACTGGGGCGAGGGCCACAATGGGCAGAGAAGCAATGGCAGCCGCGAACCATCCCCAAACCGCATGCAGCAACTAACAACGCAGTTCCTCACCCCAATCTTTGCGCTTGCCACGCTGTTTGGCGTCGTGTTTCTTCTTCCCTACCTCATTCCATTGCTGAAAATCTTCCCGCGTTTCACTTTTATCGGGGGATTTTCACTGGTCGCGTTCTGTGGCCTCGCCATGTTGCTCTCTGCACCTTCGCTCGCGGGCTTGGCCGGCACCGCGGTGGCACTCTTTTTTGGAGGCTGGTATGCGTTCGGCGCGGTCAGACATTACCGCAGACTGCTGAAGGGCCGCCTGCAGCCAGACTCAGACGCCCATGCCCAATGAAGACCATCGCCTTTTCTCTCCTACTCTTGTCGTCTGCTGCGTTTGCACAGCAGTCGACGTCGGACTTGGTTCGACAGTACAAGACGGCGATGGGCCAAGGTTGCAGGGCTCAAGCTGCCAGGCAGCAATATCCGTCCCAGCGAGGAGACAAGATTTGTTCTTGCATCTCCAACGTCCTCGACCAAGAAGTTTCCGCGGCGGAATGGCAGCAAATCGCTGAACTGGCAAGGCAAGGCAAGCGCGATGATGAAATGCGCGTGATGGCCAAGCATGCGGAGAAAACGCGGGCATGCCACACCGCGTTTTGAGTTTTCAGATGTCTTCTGCGGGCTCCCGTAGGTCTTGCCGAACCGGAAATGCTCGCCCATCAGTAGTCGCTCACATGACCGTCCGCTTTGGAGAACTTCGTACAGCCGGTTAGGGCCCAACTGAGACATTGGCCATCTTCCAAAGCGGACGTCGCATAGCATGAGATTTTCGTGCTGGCGTTCTGCGGCGTCCGACGGGGTCAACGGCACCCTTAATCGGCTGAAAAGAATGAAGGTTTTGCACTTGCAGCTCATCTACTCTGAGCGGCCCGATCCCGGTGGCCCCATGGCGCCGGCAGACTGGACGATGTCGATCAATGTGGAGGAGAGCGGCGGGGCGGTTCACTATTTCGCTGACCTCAGCCAATGCGCGTAAAGGCAACGAGCATGCTTCCTGCGCCCGACTCAACAATTGATCCCTCCGAGCCAGGCGATGCTGCGGTCGAGCGCGATTTCTTTCGTTGTCCCTGTGGGCAAGGTGGAACGGCTTGAAGCGGTCGCTCCCGCGCATCCAGTAGCGCTGGAGTTCGCAAATCCTCCTTATCGCTCCGGCTGCCGCCATAAAAATTTCCATGATCATCTCCCCTCTTGAAATGTCTTCGGCCGACGTTAGGTGGTGCTCGGAAGCGCTGGAAGGACGCCTCCGGCGCTCTGTTCAACCTGAATGGAGGTATTCACTATGTATCAATCCTTGTTCCCACGTGACATGTTTGCGGAGATGGACCGCCTACAGCGAGAGATGCAGCAGGCCTTGGATCTGTCTCCGACCATTCGAGGTTTTGGGCGCGGCGGCTTCCCGGCGCTGAATGTCGGTGGCACGCCCCAAACGGTAGAGGTGTACGCTTTTGCCCCCGGTCTGGATCCTAAATCCCTGGACATCACCCTCGATCGCGGCGTCTTGACGATCGCCGGTTCGCGCAACTCCAGCCTGCCCGACGAAAGGCGCGCTGGCGGCGGCAACCAAGCCGCTGTGCATATCAACGAGCGATTTGTGGGCGATTTTCGCAGGGTCATCACCTTGCCCGATGACGCCGATCCGGACGCCGTCGACGCTAAATACGGCAACGGTGTTGTTCAGATCACAGTCCAGCGGCGTGCCTCGGCCCAGCCCCGCCGCGTCGCAATCCAATGACGAAAGGAATCCACCATGAACGAACTTCGTAACGAGGAAAGCGCCCCCTCGACCACAATGAAGTCGCGGCAGGGCGCGGCGCGCCACAGCGAAGCCGCACTGATGCCACCAGTCGACGTGATTGAAGACGCCAACGGCATCACGCTGTATGCGGATCTGCCCGGTGTCCCCAAAGAGAAGGTGCACCTCCAGGTGGAAGCAGGGACCCTCACGATCGACGCCGAGTTGGAGCTCACCCTGCCCGAGGGCCTGCAGTCGAGCCATACGGAAGTAGGGCGCGGACGTTTTCACAGGACCTTCACGCTCAGCCCAGAGCTGGATCCAGACAAGGTCTCTGCGGAGTTTTCCAACGGTGTGCTGAGACTGAGCATTCCGAAGGCCGAGCACGCGAAGCCACGTCGCATCACCATCAGTACGGCTTGAAGCGGCGGCGCCGGGCGGCGCAAGCCGCCCGGTGTGCGCTCGGTGATCCGCAACTCTTTATTCAGAGAAACTTGAGATCATGGCCATGGATCTACTGAAGCAGATCGCCTCTTTGCCCTTGCCGATGTATTCCACGTCACCCGAGGACATCGACAAGGTACGAGTTGTTCGCGCTGCGGCCAGGATCCTTGGCGGGGGTTGTGTCGGCAGCGGGCATCCGCTGGCCGATCGGCGACCCCGCCGACTTCGAGCGCCAGCTCGCGACCTCGGTCGAGCGCGCAGCCTAATGCTGTGGGCGGAAGCTATCCCGACGGACACCGGCGAGGCTGCGATCAACACATCCATTGAGTGGCAGGAGGAGGGGCGCAACTCGCTGAATGCGGCGCAGGGTGTCGCGAGAAAGGAGGTACGCATGAATTTCCGATTCACTCATGGCTCGCCGGCCGCGGCCGACCCGGGTCGAGACGGAAGAGCAAAGTCTTGACATGATCAACTCCATTTTTCAATTGCCGTCGGTGGTCTGGTGAACCACTAGGAGCCGTCGCGTCTGCGCGACGGCTTGATGGCTTCGCGCGCGCGCTGCGCAGCGATCTGCAGCCAGCGGCTCCTGGCGCGTGCGTGCTTTGGACGACCTTCAGGGTAGTGAAATCGCAACAACTCTTCGGTACCCTTTTCCGTAATTGCAAGCACCCTGGCGCCACCTTCAAGGGGCTCTTCAACCAATGCAAGCACCAGGCCCGCTTGGCGAAGGATCCTGATCGCGTCAATATCCTTTGGTGCGTTGAACGATTGGGGAAGCGGCGTTGCTGCGATCTGGCGCAAGAGCTCAACAGACATAACAGCTCCTCTCAAACTTGGCGCACAAGAGAATATTGCCAGCGCTGTTGCTCTTCAAGTCGGAAATCGTTGAACGTTCTGTCGGTGGGCGACTGACAGGACGTGCGTCGCGGACGAGAACTTTCACGATTTTGGGCGGCCGTAAGCTAAGCGTCCTCGCGCATGGTGCTTTGGTCGGCGAAGCGGGTCCAGATGTCGGAGAGGCCGTGGGTGCGGCGAATCCTCGGGCAACGTGCGCGCGTTCTGCTGATGACCGGATACGGGGGAGACGTCAAGTCCAGTCTGCGTTGGCTGTTGCGCTAGTGGAAATAGAAGCGATTTCCGTCGATGTCCTCGACCGTGAACTGCCGTTTTCCCCACGGCTTCAGTTCCAAAGGCTCAACGATTTTGGCTCCCGCGGTGATGAGTTCCTCGTACGTCGCGTCCAAATCCTGTGCAAATACCCAATGAATCCAAGGTTCGAACGGCGGTATGCGCTTGCGAAAGAAAATCGCCACCTCGCCTCGGGACACGGACCCGAGGCTGTCGCCCGCGGACCATTCAATGGTGAAGCCCAGTACGTCGCGGTAGTAGGCTTGCGCACGCGCCACATCGAGCACGGGCAACTCTGGACAGGTTGGGCAATGTATGTAGGTTCTAGCTTGTTCATGCTCGCCTTCCTTCTTCATTTCGCAACAGGCCAGCCGGTCTGATGTGGTCGCCTCTCCCAGTGTCCGTTCCAGCCGAACTCTGACCTTTCAGACGGAGTTTCGCGGCTGCAGGAGGTCCCACAGGTTGCCGTAGAGGTCCTGGAACACGGCAACGGTTCCATATGGCTCTTCCCTCGGCTCACGAATGAACGTGACGCCCTTGGCCTTGTACGAACGAAAGTCCCGCCAGAAATCGTCAGTGAAGAGAAATAGGAAAACCCGCCCGCCGGTCTGATTGCCGATTCGTGTCGCCTGCTCGCTGCTTGCAGCTCGCGCGAGCAACAAGCGTGATTCCGTGGCGCCAGGCGGCGAAACGACGACCCACCTCTTGTCTTGCTCGGGCACATACGTGTCCTCGACAAGAGAGAACCCAAGGGTTCCGATGTAGAAGTTGAGCGCTTCGTCGTAGTCGCGCACTACAACCGCGACCTGGCCTATTGACTGGGGCATTTACGCATCTCCTTCTGTCGCAACTCGCAAGGTCCCCGCAATGTTGCACCGGCACCATCAGGTGCGGGGCAGTTCCCGAATCTCCACCGTGCCGCCGGCTTCGTAAACTGGATTGCCTGCGAGAAACTGTCTTGCGCTTTCGAGGCTGACTGCACGCACTCGGATGAAGCCGCCGAGGTCATTGCCGGTCGGTTGGCTCGATTGATTTTTTCTGAGGCGCTCTCCACGCCCCATCGAGCTGCCGCCGTCGAATTGCCCGGTGCTGCGAAGCATTGCAATGTACTGCCCCCACCGTTTCGGGTCGTCGGCGGCTTCCGTGTCAGGAGCGTCCTGATACATCAGAAGCATGTATTCATTCACTCGTGTTCCCCTTCATCCGTGTCAAGCATGCTCGATGGGCGGGTTAGGCCTCGGGTTCGTTGCAAACCACTTCGATGTTGTGCCCGTCCGGACCAATGACGAAAGCCGCATAGTAGTTCGCGTGGTAGTGCGGGCGCAGACCGGGCGCACCATTGTCTTTGCCACCCGCCTCCAGAGCCGCGCGATAGAAAGCTTCGACTTGCTGGCGATTCTCGGCCCTGAACGCCAAGTGAAGATGCGCCGGCTTCTCCTCGGTCTGGTACAGGCACAACGAAGCCTTGCCTTTTGGGCTGAGCTCGACACCGTACGTTGGCGGCCCCTCCGCGACAACAGCTACGCCGAGCGGTTCGAGTGACTTGAGGAAGAACGCCTTGCTCGCCGCATAGTCGCTGACTCCGAACTTGACGTGGTCAAACATGTGTTCTCCTGAAGAGCTTGGGCCTGCGCGAGGCCCGAGGTTTGCGAAGGACTGCTCCTGGCCGATTATTGCCGGCGCCATGTTCCCGCGCCGACGATTCGATGCGACCGACGAACTCGTGGCCGATCACACGCGGGTACGTGTGGCGGGCGGCGATCGATCCGTCGTCACCGATGCGCATCCCGGCCGGTGCCGACGCAGAGGCGTGGGCGGCCGAGGCCCGCTGACTGGCCGTCGCGGCGTGACAGGCCGATGTCGCGCAGCGCATGCTCGTTGAGCTGCCACAGGTCGTCGTGGCGCGGGTGCCCCAGTCGGGCGAGCCAATCGCTGAGTGCATCCTGCCAGCGGTGGGGCAGGCCTTGCGCTACGGCCGCCGCGCGGTGTGAAAACTCGTCGATGCGGGTAAGGGTGGATGTCGAAGAGGGCATGGTGGGCTCCGGTGCGGCGCAACGGACGGGTAGCGGTTCAAGCGCCGCGATCGGCCGGGCGTGCCGGCACGTGCGTACCGCAGTACTCGTCGAACACGGCGTACGACTGCAGCAGAACGAACAGGATGTGCAGCAGCGTCGTGACATAGCCGACAGCGAGCATGTCGGCTGCAATGAAGAAGCGCCAGAAGGCGAGATTGACCGCACCCAGCAGCAGGTGCACGGCCGCGGCGGTGAGGTGCCAGGAACGCGCCGGCGCCGCGCGCCAGAACAGCACGCCCAGGATCAACGCGAGACCGTGCGCCTCGATGAAGCCGACCGCGGCTGGTGGCGTCGCGCTCAGGAAGGGGCCCTGCGGCCCGAGACCGAAGGTGACGCCGATCACATCGGCCAGCAGTGCGGTGGTGGACGCGAAGCCGAGAAAGACGGCGTCGGCGAGAAGTACATGGCGGCGAAGAGGTGACATGCGAAGGCTCCTGTTGGTGTCGGAAACGATAGGTGCGGGGACGCGCTCACAGGGCCAGGCGGAAAAGCATGAACACCTGCACCAGGCGCACCGACAGCCCGCAATAGGCCAGGACCATCGCCAAGCGAAGAACCGTCGGGTGCTGCCTCCTGGCCAGGCTTCGCAAGCCGTCGCACAGGTTGAGCAGCAGCAACAGCACGCCGATGCCGGTGACCACATAGCCGGCGAAGTGGACGGTCCACGTCGCGGGCGTTGGCGCCTGCTCCGGGTGATGGGCCGCAAACATGCCGGCGGCGACGATGACCGAGCAGGTGATCACGTTGCGGGCATGGTTGAACACCGTGCTCAGCCCCTGCTCGTCGAACAGCTCCCGGGCCAGTGCGCGGCGCGCGCGTAGAAGTAGTTGAGTGCGGTTTGCGATCGCTTTCATGGTGTGGCTCCTGGTGCATGGCCGGATGGATCGGCCTGCTGCAAAGAGTAGGTGCCAAGGCGCGCGAAGTCGTCAGCGCGCGGTCGCGTTTCGGTCGGGATTGGGTCGGGCCGCGGGCTGCGGCCGCTTGCCGCGCTGCCCATGGCGCCACAAAATGTGGCGCCACCACACGACTGCCCGATGCCGTGAATCACCCCGAGCCGTTGCGTTTGCAGTTCGACCCGTTCGAGTTGGACGAGCGGCAGGCGCGCTTGACGCGCGGTGGGCAGGCGCTGGCGCTGCCGCCGAAAGCATTTGCCGTGCTGTGCGAACTGGCGCGACAGCCCGATCAACTGGTCAGCAAGGAGGCCTTGCTCGACGCGGTGTGGGGCCACCAGTACGTCACCGATTCGGTGCTCAAGACCACGATCAGCGAGTTGCGCGCGGTGCTCGGAGACGATGCGAAGCAGCCGCGCTACATCGAGACTGCGGCGCGTCGTGGTTACCGCTTCATTGCCGGCTCCTTGCCTCTCGGCGCGGCGCAGCGGCCGGTTGTCGCTGCAACGCAGGAACGCCTGCCGACTTCGGCGCCGATCGGCCGCCAGGCGGCGCGCAACTGGCTTCACGCCGCCTGGCGCGAGGCTCAGGCCGGGCGGCGGCAGATCGTCTGGCTCGCCGGCGAGGCCGGCATCGGCAAGACCACCTTGATCGAACACCTCATTGCCGAGCACGGGCCGGACAGCATCGCGCTGGGCCAGTGCGTCGAACAGCATGGCGCGGGCGAACCCTACCTGCCGCTGCTCGAAGCGCTGGGCGCCTTGTGCCGCGCCGACGCGGCGCTGCCGGCGCTGCTGCGCAGCGTGGCGCCGACTTGGCTGTTGCAACTGCCCTGGCTCAGCAGCGAGGCCGAGCGAGAGACGCTGCGCCTGCAACTCGTGGGCACTGGCCAGGCCCGAATGCTGCGCGAGTTGGGCGAGCTGCTCGACCAGTACACGCAGCAGCGCCCGCTGCTGCTGGTGACCGAAGACCTGCATTGGAGCGACCAGGCGACGCTGCGTGCCATCGACCACGTCGCGCGCCGCCGTGGCCCGGCGCGGCTGATGTGGCTGGCCAGCTTCCGGCTGATCGAAGTGATCGCCGATGACCATCCGCTGAAGGCCTTGCGCCACGAACTGCTCCTGCACCGCCTGGCCCGGGAACTGTTGCTCGACCCCTTCTCCGAACGCGACGTTGCCGACTGCATCGCGCGCCGTTGTCCCGGCCAGCCGGTTCCCGAGGTGCTCGCGCGCAGGCTGCACCAGCGCACCGACGGGCTGCCGCTGTTCGTCGTCAACGTCATCGACGAACTGGTCTCGCAGGGGATGCCGAACGACCCGGCCCGCGCAGCGTCGGTGGAGCTGCCGGTACCCGAGAGCCTGGCCGGGGTGATCGAACGCCAGATCGATCGGCTGGCGCCGCCCCAGCGGGAGCTGTTGCAGGCCGCCAGTGTTTGCGGCGTCGAATTCAGCGCGGCCACGGTCGCCGAGGTCCTGCAGCGCGACGCCGACGGGGTGGGCGAAAGCTGCGACGAGCTGGCTGGCGCTCTGCAGTGGTTGAACCAGGTTGCATTGGAGCGCCGGTCCGACGGGTCGATCGAGGGGCGTTATGCCTTTCGCCACGCGCTGTACCGTCAGGTGGTCTACCAACGCATCGGTGCCCTGACGCGGGCGCAGCTGCACGGCCGCGTCGCCACGTCGCTGCAACGCCGACGCGCCGCCGGCGACCCCGTGATGGCCGCCGAGCTGGCGCTCCAGTTCGAACTTGGCCACGATGCCGAAGCTGCGATCGGCCATTACGCCGACGCCGCCGAGAGCGCCTTGCGGCATTTCGCGCCAACCGAAGCGATGCGCCTGACGACGCACGCATTGACGCTGCTGACGCAATGCCCCGAGGGCGCCGCGCGCGACCGGCTGGAGATGGCGTTGCTCGGTCCGCGCGTGGCCGCGTCGCAGCTGCTGAACGTGACGGCACCGGAAGCGCTGGCCAACTATGAGCGGGTGCGCGCACTGCTTGCGTTGCACTCGCCCTGGCCCGACGCCACGAGCGGCATCGACATCGAACTTGGTTGGATCCGTTTCACGGCCGGCGAGTATGACCGGGCGCTCGCGATCGCCACGAGCATCCAGGCCCAGACCGGACTGCAGCCCAACCCCGTGCGCCATGTGGCTGCCTGCAATCTGCTCGGGACCACGCTGACCTACCGGGGCGAACTGAACGAAGGCAGGCAATGGCTGGAGCAGGGCATCGCAGGCGCCGAGGGCTTCGGCCACCGGCCTGCCAACGCGCGTGCCGTGGTCGACCTCGAGGTGTCGCTGCGCTGCCGGCTCGCCCAGGCGCTGTCGCACTTGGGCTGCGTGGACACGGCGCGGGCGCAGATCGACGCTGCCGGCGCGCGCGCTGCGCGGCTCGGGCCCTACACGCGCCGCTTGGCTCTCATCTTCGCGGCGCTGTTGGAACTGCGCCTCGGCCATCCGGAAAGGGTGCGGTCCCTGGCCGAGCAACTGCAGGCAATGGCCGACGAGTTCGCGATGGCACAGGCCGAGGGGCCGGCGCGCTGGTTGCGCGGCTGGGCCCTGGCCCAGCTGGGCGAGCCGGCGGTCGGCCACCAGTTGATCCTGGACAGTGACGACCACGACACCCGGCTCGGCCTTCAGCGTGGCCGTTCGGGCGTGCTCGGCCACGCGGCAGAAGCGCTGACGATCGCCGGGCGTTGGGTCGAGGCGCAGACGCAACTCGACCAGGCACTGGCCCTGGCCGAGAAGATGGGCGAGCGCATCTACCTGCCGGACCTGCAACTGCTGCAGGCGCGAATCGAGATCGGCCGCGGTCGGCCCGTGCAGGCACACGAGGCGATGCGCTCCGCCTGGCGCGAGGCAGCGCAGCAGCGAGCGACGTGGCTGGAGTTGAGCGCCCTCGTTGCGCTCGGCGAGGCCGGCGGCACGCGGCCCACCGAGATCGAAGCGCTGGCCGCGGCGCGCGCGCGGCAGCAAGAGGGGGCGGGCGCGGCGCTGGTGGCGCGCGCCGACGCGTTGCTCGGCAGATAGTCCGCTCGCTCAACGGATCTCGGCGACTGACGACCCCGCCACCAGATACGCCCCCTGCTCCGCTTTCAGCGCAATGCGCCCCGCGCGATGGGCCATGACTTGCATCTCCATCTTCATGGCTTCCATCGTCGCGATGACGTCGCCCTGGGCGACGGTGTCGCCATCGGCCACCTTCCACGATTGCAGGGTACCGGCGATCGGCGCGGCGACCGATGCGGGGTCTGCGGCAACCGATGCTTGCGCCGCGGCGGACGGTGCGGCATCGCCCGCCGCCGACTGCAAGCCGCGCACGAGTTCGGCTGGCAGCCCCAGCGCCATGCGGCGCCCGTCGATCTCGACCGCGGTGCGTACCAGGGCCACGTCCGACACCGGCGGCTCGCTGCGCACGGCGGCGGCCAGAGTGTTGGCGAAGTCGGTCTCGATCCAGCGCGTATGCACCTTGAACGCATCGGCCGACGTGAAGTCCGGTTGCTCCATCACCGCGCGATGGAACGGCAGCACCGAGGGCACGCCCTCGATTCGGAACTCCTTAAGCGCACGGCGCGCGCGGGCGATGGCCTGGGCGCGCGTGGCGCCAGTGACGATGAGCTTGGCCATCAGCGAGTCGAAGGTGCCGGGCACCGTGGAACCCGACAGCACGCCGGTGTCCACGCGCACGCCCGGGCCCGAAGGCGCCTCGAACACGCGCACCTGGCCGGGCGCCGGCAGAAAGCCGCGGCCCACGTCTTCGGCGTTGATGCGGAACTCGAAGGCATGGCCGCGCGGCACGGGCGTGTCGGTGATCGACAGCGGCAGGCCATCGGCCACGCGCAGTTGCTCGACCACCAGGTCGACGCCCGAGGTTTCCTCGGTCACCGGGTGCTCGACCTGCAGGCGGGTGTTGACTTCGAGGAACGAGATCGTTCCGGACGGGCTTAGCAGGAACTCCACGGTGCCGGCGCCGACGTACCCGGCCCTGGCGCACACATCGCGCGCCGACCGGTGGATGCGGTCGCGCTGCGCGTCGGTCAGAAACGGCGCGGGCGCTTCCTCGACCAGCTTCTGGTTGCGCCGCTGCAGCGAGCAGTCGCGCGTGCCGAGCACGACCACATGGCCGTGCGTATCGGCAATCACCTGCGCCTCGACGTGGCGCGGGTGGTCGAGAAACTGCTCGACAAAGCACTCGCCGCGGCCGAAGGCGGTGATGGCCTCGCGCACTGCCGATTCATAGAGGTCGGCCACCTCGTCCATGCGCCAGGCCACCTTGAGGCCGCGCCCGCCGCCACCGTAGGCGGCCTTGATGGCGATGGGCAGGCCATGCTGTTCGGCGAAGGCGACCACCTCCTGCGCGTTGTTCACCGGGCCGGGCGTGCCCGCGACCAGCGGTGCGCCGACCTCCAGCGCGATCTTGCGCGCCTGCACCTTGTCGCCCAATGCATCGATGGCGTCTGGCGGCGGGCCGATCCAGGCCAGGCCGGCGGCGATGACGGCGCGTGCAAAGCCCGCGTTCTCCGACAGGAAGCCGTAGCCTGGGTGCACCGCATCGGCGCCGCTGCGCGCGGCCACGGCCAGCAGCTTGTCGATGTTGAGGTAGGTGTCGGCCGGGCGCTGGCCGTCCAAGCCGTAGGCCTCATCGGCCATGCGCGCGTGCAGCGCGTCGAGGTCGGCATCGGCGTACACGGCGACCGACTTCACGCCGTAGTCGGCGCAGGCGCGAACGATGCGCACGGCGATCTCGCCGCGGTTGGCAATCAGGACTTTTTTCATGGCGTACCGAAAGGGTGAATGGGATTGAAGCGCACGCTGGCGCCGATGGGGATCTGCCCAGCGCGGTCGAGGTGGTAGGTGGCGACGGCGCCGATCACCGGGTAGCCGCCCGTGAGCGGGTGGTCGGCCAGGAACAGCACGGGCTGCCCGCTCGGCGGCACCTGCAAGGCGCCGAGGACGGTCCCTTCGCTCGGCAGCTCGACCGGGTTGGCGCGTACCAATGGTTGTTCGCCGGCCAGGCGCAGGCCGACGCGGTTGGACTGCGGCGTGACCTTCCACACCTGGCTGGCCAGCAGCGCCACGGCCTCGGGTGTGAACCAGTCGGTGCGCGGGCCCATCACCACGTCGAGCGTGACGGTCTGCTGCACCGTGGGCAGGTCAGAGGGAGGCTGCTCGTGCAGGCCCACGATGGCGCCGCGCGCCACCGGGCGCACTGGCAACACGTCGCCGGCCGCGATGGGCGTGGGGCCGACGCGGGCGAGCGTGTCGGTCGAACAGCTGCCGAGCACCGGCGCAATGGCGAAGCCGCCGCGCACCGCCAGGTACGAGCGGCTGCCCGCGCGCGGTGCGCCGAGCGTGAGGCTGTCGCCGTCCGACAGCGCGATCGCGTGGTAGCCGGGCGCGGACCAGGACGCGCCGCCGGAAAAGGTGATGTCGATGGGTGCATCGGCGCCGGTGACGGCCACCACCGCCTCGCCGCGGCAGACGAGTTGCAAGCCGCCGTAGGCGATCTCCACGCAGGCCGCATCGCCGGCATTGCCGACCAGCCGATTGGCCGCGCGCAATGCCCCCTGGTCGACCGCGCCCGAGGCCGACACGCCCTGCCTTGCCTGGCCATGACGGCCCGTGTCCTGGAACAGGGCCTGCAGGCCGGCGCTACGGATCTCCAGCGCGGCGCCGTCGGGCTCGGCAATGGGTGGAGCGCAAGGCCTGCGCGCCGGCGCGGGTGACGGCAATGATGGCCACCCCGTCCTGTCGACAAAGCGCACGCGAAAGCCAGGCTGCAACAACGCCGGCACCTCGCGCCCCAGATCCCACATCGGTGTGGCCGTCACGCCGATGATCTGCCAGCCCCCCGGGCTGGCCTGCGGATAGACACCACTAAAGGCGCCCGCCAACCCCACGGCGCCGGCAGGGATGCGCGTGCGCGGCGTGGTGCGGCGCGGCACGTCCAGGCCCGGGTCGCCGCCACTCAGGTAGGCAAAGCCCGGCGCAAAGCCGGTGAAGGCGACGGTGTACTCGCTGCCCGTGTGCCGGCGGATCAACTCCTCGCGCGAGATGCCCAGCATCTGCGCGACTTCGTCCAGGTCTTCACCGCTGTAGTCCACAGGGATCTCGATCAGCGTGGCCGCGCGCTCGACCTGCGCCGCGAGGCTGCGCGTGCCGATGCGCTCGATCAGCGCGGCTTGCGACACCTTCGCGGGGCGGTAGCGAACCAGCAGCGTGCGCGCCGCCGGCACCAGCTCCTCGATGCCGGCGACAGGCTCGGCCTGCAGCGAGGCGAGCAGCGCCAGGGTCTGGGGCAGATCGTCGAGCTCGACCAGCAACGCATCCAGGTTGACGGGCAGAAACCGCATCATCGAAGCGCCTGCGCGGGCTGCGCATCGACAAAGGACTGCACGGTCACGCCCGAGCGCTCGAGCAGCGCGCGCACTTCCCGCGCCATCTCGACCGCGCCGGGGCTGTCGCCATGCACGCAGAGCGATTCGGCCTCGATGCGGACCGTGCTGCCGTCGATGGCCGTGACCACGCCTTCGGTCGCCAGGCGCAGCATGCGTGCCGCCACCTCGTGTGCGTCGTGCAGCACGGCGCCCTGCTCGCGCCGCGACACCAGCGTGCCTTGCGGCGTGTAGGCACGGTCGGCAAAGGCCTCGGCCACGGTGCGCAAGCCGCTGGCCTGCGCCCAGCCCAACAGCGGCGAGCCGGCCAGTCCGACGAGGTACAGGCTCGCATCGATCGCACGGATCGCCGCGATCACGTCACGCGCCTGCCGCTCTTCATGGGCGATGGTGTTGTAGAGCGCGCCATGCGGCTTGACATAGCGCACCCGGGTGCCCGCCACGGCAGCCAGCCCCTGGAGCGCTCCGATCTGGTAGATCACATCGGCCACCAGGTCGGCGCTGGCCACGTCCATGTGACGGCGGCCGAAGCCGGCCAGATCGGGGTAGGACACGTGTGCGCCAACCGCCACGCCACGCTCGGCCGCGCGGCGCAAGGTCTGCAGGATGCCGGCGGCGTCGCCGGCATGGAAACCGCAGGCCACGTTGGCACTGCTCACGATGCCCAGCATGGCGTCGTCGTCGCCCATGCGCCAGGCACCCAGGCTCTCGCCGAGGTCGCTGTTCAAATCCATGTTGATGCTTGCCATGCGAGGCTCAGTCCACCTTGATGCCAGCCTCGTCGATCACCTTCTTCCACTTGGCCGAATCCGTCTTGATCAACTCGGTCACCTTCGCCGGTGCGCCGCCGACCACGTCGAGGTTCATCTCCTCGAGCCGCGAACGGACGTCCTTCTCGGCCAGGATGGCGTCGATCGCCTGATTCAGCTTGGTCACGATCTCGGCTGGCGTGCCGGCCGGTGCCATGAAGGCGTACCAGAACGTCATGTCGAAGTCCTTGCCGCCCGACTCCGACACCGTCGGCAGGTCGGGATAGGCGGCAAGGCGCTTGGTCGTGGTCACTGCCAGCGCGCGCATGCGTCCGCTCTTGACCAGCGGCATCGCTTCGGGCACGAGCGCCATCATCAACTGCACCTGCCCGCCCATCACCTCGTTCAACGCCGGGGCGCCACCCTTGTAGGGCACGTGCACCGGATCAAAGCCGTTCGCCTTCTTGTAGTACTCCATGCCGAGGTGGCTGGGGGTGCCGGCGCCGGCCGACGCATAGCTGACTTCGCCAGGCTTGCTTTTCAGGTATGCGCCCAGCTCCGTCATGTTCTTCGCAGGCACCGAGGGGTGCACGACCACCACGCTGGGCACGGTGGCAGCCAGCCCGATCGGCGTGAGGTCTTTCTGCGGGTTGTATTGAATCCGAGGGCCGTACAGCCCCGGGTTGACCGCCAGCCCGCTGAGCGTGGACAGCAGGATCGTGTAGCCGTCCGGCGCAGCCTTGGTGACGCTGGTGATGGCAATCTGCTCGCTGGCGCCTGGCTTGTTGTCGACCACCACCGCCTGCCCGAAGCGCTTGCCCAGACGCTCCGCGACCACTCGCGCCAGCGTGTCGGTGGAGCCGCCGGCCGCGTAGGGCACGACGATCTTGATCGGCTTGGTCGGATAGTCGGCGGACAGGGCCGGCTGGGCACCGGCGACGAATAAGGCGACAGCGGCGAGAACACTCAAAGGGGAAACAGTCATCGGACGCTCCAGTAGGGTTTGAGGGGCAATTGGCAAGCCAGATAACTCAACCAGAAAGATGTTTAGTTGATTCATCTTCCATATATTGTTGAACAATTTGCCTATAAATACTCACGCATACTGAACTGATTTATCAGTAAAAACCCGAGTTCTGTTGAGCAATCAGGGCGAGGTGTCCTTTGATCTGCTACAACCCGAAACAATGACCCCTCCCTCCTCCCCCGCAATCCAGACGCTGAGCGAACGCATGGCCGAGCAGGTGCGCCGGAAGATCACCCAGGGCGAGTTCGCGCCGGGCCAGCGCTTGTCGGAGCAGGCCCTGAGCGAAAGCCTGGGCATCTCGCGCAACACGTTGCGCGAGGTGTTCCGCATGCTGACCAAGGACGGTCTGGTCAAGCACACACCGAATCGAGGCGTGTTCGTGGCCATCCCCAGCATCGCGTCGATCATCGACATCTACCGGGTGCGCCGGCTCATCGAATGCCAGGCGCTGGCGCGGGCCTACCCGCGCCACCCGGCCAAGAAGAAGATGCGAGAGGCGGTGGAAACCGCGCTGCGCTGCCGGGCCGGCGACGACTGGGTCGGCGCGGGGACCGCCAACATGGCCTTTCATATGGCCATCGTCGAGCTGGCCGACAGCGAACGGCTCAACCTGATGTTCGCCCAGGTGCTGGCTGAACTGCGCTTGGCCTTCGGCCTCTTGCGCGACGCCGAGTTCCTGCACGCGCCCTACGTCGACATGAATGTGAAGATCCTCGAACTTGCCGAAGCCGGCAACTTTTCCGATGCCGCTGCGGCGCTCAGCGAGTACCTGGTTCACTCCGAGCGCATCGTGCTGGCGGTCTACGCAAGGCACATTTCCGAGGCCGGTTGGGAGAGCTGACCCTGCGACAAGGAAGCGTTAACCCATTCGCTCCCCGCAGCTATGGCCGACATGACCTTGAGCTGGCCCAGGCTCAGATGACCGCGCTGCGCCTTGCGCCAGTCGGGACCGTGGGTGCGGAAGATGTCGGCAACCTCCGGGGCACAGTGCGCCATGAGGCGTGGCTATGCGGGCTGCCTGTCCAGTGGGCTGACGACTTCACGCAGCATTCGGGTGCCCACGTGGGTGTAAATGGACGTGGTCTCCACCGTCCGGTGGCCCGGTGAGGGTCAATGAGAGTCCCAAATGCGCCTCAAACCCGGTAAAACAGCGACGGCAGCGGACCTGGAACGCCGAAATCACAAAACCGCCGTGTCGAGCGCGCAGGCTTCGAGCTGGTTGCTGCGTCTTGGCGGATGCCTCGTCGATGTGGGTCCCAACCACGTGGGGCGCTGCTATGTGCCGTCAGGGGAAGCACACGGAATGCAGAAGCTGAAAGTGGCGCCCGAGCCGTCATTTTGCGACGCCCATGCCCATGCCCTTCGGCTTGGTCGGTCGGCCATTCCGCATCCGCACGGACTGCACTTGGGCAACTATTCAGTGCACACGTCCGCGCAGGCGCTGCAAACCGGCGAGCGTCGCATCCTTTCTCGCGGGATGCTGGCCGGGAGGCCGGATGACATAAGCACCTGCCGGGGGCGCCCGACGAAGCCGGCTGCGGCGGACAGTCTTGGGGTGTGCGGACGCAAGGGGCCTCGGGACGGCGTCCGGCTCAGGTCGGGAAATTGGTGTCGAACCGCTTGCTGATCTCCATCACCTTGTCGCCGCTGAATCCGCCGCCAGCGGCAAGTTCGGAGATCTCGATGAAGTAGTGATCCTGTCCGCCCGGCAGACTCCAATCCAACATGCGAGCCGTGCCTTGGCCGATGTTCTTGAAGCGATGCACGCAGTAACGGGGAATGAAGACGATGGTCCCGGGACCGGCGACCGTCGTACGGCCGTCGACCGTCAACTCATAGGCGCCCTCGACGACAAAGAACGTCTCTTCCTGGTCGAAGTGCACATGATCCGGCGGCCCTTCGCCGGGTTGGTGCGTAGCCAGGATCACCGAGATTGCACCGCCGGTGGATTCGGTACTCAGGAGCACGCGCATGTCGAGGCCGAACGGCTTGATGGCGCGGGCTTGTTCGGGAGTGACAATGACCGCCTCGAGGCGGGGTGTCGAAGTGCTGGTTTCCATGATCTTGTTTCTCTCGTTGTGTCGTTGTTTGCTCGGTGGGAACTGCCCCGCTCAGGGCATAGCCCCCGCGATATAGTCCTCGAGCGTCGGCCCCGGATAGCCTTCCACCATCACTTTGCAATGGTCAGGAAACTCTTGCCGGAAGCACGCGCCTTCCGCGCGGGCTCGTCGCCGTCTTCACTGGGCTGGTACCGGAACGATCGCCGCGATGCGCCATCCTTCCGGTGTGCGAACCGCAACTTCGTAGACGAGAAAGGGAGCTGTCTTCGCCGTCTCACTCGAGGTGCCGGAGGTGACTTGAGTCGGGGCGTAGATCTCGGCCGTGTCCGGAGTCAACGCAATGACCTTGACGCGCTCGGCGTCCGGCTCGAATCTCCAAACACCTTT
>Ga0307515_10009210_pt1 | contig 19123 bp, 10 predicted proteins | sample 17_EM_MG_FD_194513 | JGI IMG/M metagenome (GOLD analysis project Ga0307515, IMG submission 194513) | Populus trichocarpa ectomycorrhiza microbial communities from riparian zone in the Pacific Northwest, United States - 17_EM | ecosystem: Host-associated > Plants > Roots > Unclassified | place...
CGTTTCGATCGCGATCAAGCCGACCAGCTCGATCCGCACACCGCGCCAGTCGATCGATCTGGACGGTCAGCCCGCGACTGTCGAAACCTTCGGCCGCCACGACCCCTGCGTCGGCATCCGCGCCACGCCGATCGCTGAGGCCATGCTGGCGCTGGTGCTGATGGACCATGCGCTGCGGCATCGAGCGCAGTGCGGCGACGTGCGCGTTGCCACGCCGGTCATCCCGGCGCAGCGCTGAGCGCGCCGCCGGGGCGGGCCGCCAGGGCCTGCAATGAAAAAGGCCGCCCGAAGGCGGCCTGGCGGTCGATCAGACCACGACCTGCTTGGGGTCTGCTGGCTTGCGCCGGCGCTGCAGCCAATCCATCAGCCGGTCGCGCCGGATCTCGATCGAGTCGTAGATGCTCGGGATCACCAGCAGCGTCAGGAAGGTCGAGGTGATCATGCCGCCGATGATGGCCACGGCCATCGGACGGTAGAACTCGCCGCCTTCACCGACGCCAATGGCCACCGGCAGCATGCCGGCGATCAGCGCGAAGGTGGTCATCAGGATGGGCCGCAAGCGCCGCTGGCCGGCAGCGATCAGTGCGTCTTCGCGCGGCACGCCCTCGGCTTCCTGCACCCGCGCCGCGTCGAGCAGCAGGATGGCGTTCTTGGCCACCAAGCCGACCAGCATGATGATCCCGATGAAGCTCATCAGGTTCAGCGTGCTCTTGGTGACCAGCAGCGCCAGCACCACGCCGATCGGGGTGAACAGCAGTGACAGCATCACCGGCACCGGCGCCGTGAACGAGCTGAACTGCACCACCAGCACCAGGTACATCAGCAAGATGCCCATGATCAGCGCGGCGAGCATGCGGCTGAAGACCTCTTGCTGGTCTTTCGACGCGCCGCCCAGCTCCAGCCCGTAGCCGGGCGGGAAGGTCATCGCCTTGGCGATCTTCATCGCGTCGGCCGTCACCTCGCCGGGCGAGCGGCCCTGCGCGTTGGCCGACACCGCGATCATTCGCTTGCTGTCGGTGTGCTGGATCTGCGACGGCGCCTTGCCCATGCTCACGGTGGCGATCTGGTCGAGCGGCACCACCATGTTGGCGCCGGTCACCGTGATCGGCAGGCGTTCGATGTTGCTGGCGTCGACCCGGTCTTGCGGGTGCAGGCGCACCGCCACGTCGCGGGTTTCGCCGCTCGGGTCGACCCAGTCGCCGACCTCGACACCGGCAAACGCCACGCGCAGCGCCTGCGCCGCGTCGTTGACCGAAATGCCCAACGCGTTGGCCAGGCCACGGTCCAACTCGATCCTCAGCTCGTCTTGCGGATCCTGCTCGGACAGGCCGACGTCCACCGCGCCCGGCACCTGACGCAGCTTGGCCATGAACTCGCCAGTGATGGCCTGCAGCTTGCGCGAATCGGCGCCGTGGAAGCGGATCTGCACCGGCTTCTGGGCACCGTTGTTCAGGTCGTCCAGCACCACGTACTCGGCGCCGACAAGACGCGACACCTTCTCGCGCAACTCGGTGGCGACCTCAAAGCCCGAGCGCTTGCGCTTCGTGCTCTTGCCGATGTCCACGTAGATGCGGCCACCGTTCGGGTTCACGTAGCTGTTGGTCGCTTTGGTCTCGGGAATGCTGCGGGCCAGCGCCGCCGCCGCTTCCAGCTTCAGCCGGGAATATTCCAGACTGCTGCTGGGCGGGGTGCGCACCTCGATCGCCAGCGTGCCCCAGTCGCCGCCGGGCAGGAAGCTGGAGCCGCCGAACTTGGCGAACAGGCCGACCGACACCACCAGGCTGACCACCGTGAAGACAAACATCCAGATGCGGTGGTGCAGGGCCCAGGCGATAACCTTGCCGTAGCGCACCGCCTGGTGGTCGAACCAGTGGTTGAAGCCAGCCAGCACCTTGCTGATGCCGCGGCGCTCGTCATGCTGGTGCCCCGGCGGGTCACCCCAGTAGGCCGACAGCATGGGGTCGAGCGTGAAGCTGATGAACAGGCTGACCACCACCGAAGCGACCACCGTCAGCGCAAACGGCCGGAACCATTCGCCCGACACGCCGGGCATGAAAGCCACGGGCGCGAAAACCGCGACGATCGAGAAGGTCGTCGCCGCCACCGCCAGGCCGATCTCGGCAGTGCCGTTCAGCGCCGCGTTCATGCGCGATTCGCCACGCTCCATGTGGCGAACGATGTTCTCGCGCACCACGATCGCATCGTCGATCAGCACCCCGATCGCCAGCGACAGGCCCAGCAGCGTCATGAAGTTCAGCGTGAAGCCGCACAGCCACACGGCAATGAACGCCGCAATGACCGAGGTCGGCAGGCTCAGCGCGGTGATCAGCGTCGATCGCCAGGAGTTCAGGAAGATGTAGACCACCAGAATCGTCAGCCCGGCGCCGAAGATCAGCGCGTGAACGACGTTGTTCAGGCTGTTCTGCGCTTCTTCGCCGCCGTCCTGCGTCACCTCGAGCTGGGTCCCCTCGGGTAGCGTCGGGTTGATCTCGGTCACGAGTTTTCGGACTTCGCTGGCCACGCTGACAGTGCTGGCCTCGCGGGCGCGGGTGACGGACAAGCCCACGTTGGGCCGGCCGTTGCGCACCGAGAAGCCGCTCAGCTCGGCAAAGCCGTCCTGCACCGTGGCCACCTGGCCCAGGCGCACGATCTGCTCGCCGCGCCGCTGCACGACGATCTGCTCGAATTCGGCCGGCGACTCGATCCGGCCAACCAGCCGGATGCTCTGGTCTTCCAGCGTGCCGCGCACCTTGCCGACCGGCGCGTTGGCGTTCTGCAGCCGCAGCGCATTCACCACCTCGGCCACCGACACGTTGAATGCACGCAGCTTCTCGGCCCGCAGCAGCACCGACAGCTCGCGGTGCAGCGCACCGTTCACGTCGACCACCGCCACGCCCGGGATGCCGCGGAACTTGTCGGCCAGCGTGTCTTCCGCCAGGCGCGAGATCTCGGCGTGCGACTGCTTGGAAGAAGACAGCGCCAGCTGCATCACCGGCTGGGCGGATGGGTCCAGCCGCTGCAGCACCGGCTCGCGCATTTCGGTCGGCAGCTTGTAGCGCACCGTGCCGATGGCATTGCGCACTTCATCGGCGGCTTCGATCATGTTCTTGGTGAACTGGAACATGATCAGGAAGCGCGCATTGCCTTCGCTGGCAGTCGAGCGCACCTCGTCGACGCCGCCGATGCTCTGGAACGCCTTCTCGATGCGGTTGATGATCTCCCGCTCCACCGTGTCCGGCGAGGCGCCGGGGTAGGGGATGCTGACCACCAACATTGGTTGCTGGACATCGGGGATCTGGTTGACCCGCAGCCGGTTCAGGGCCATCAGGCCCATGCACATCAGCGTGACGATGACCGCGATCATCGCGACCGGCCGCTTGATGCTGAAATCAGAGAGGAACATGGTTTACCTCCCGGCGGATGCTGCCGCCGATGCCGCCAGGGCGGGGGGGCTGGCCGGCGCTGCTGCGCGCTCGACCTTCTGCCCGTCGATCAGGGTTGAGCCGGGCTTGCGCAACAGCTGGTCGCCTTCGGTCAGGCCTGCCAGCACGACATAGTCGCCGCTGCGCTGGTCGCGCTCGCCGAGCGTCACCTTGACCTTGCTCAGCGTGCCGTTCTTGATTCGCCAGGCGTAGGCGCTGTCGCCTTCCTTGCTCAGCGCGGCGTCGGGCAGCATCAGTGCCTTTTGCTCGCCGGTGGCCACCAGGCCCTCGGCGTACAGGCCGGAGACCTTGGGCATTTCGCCGCCTTCAAAGCCAACCAGCACCTCGACCTGGCGGGTGCTGGCGTTGGCCGAGGCATCGACGCGGCGCACTTTGCCGTTGAACTCCTGCTGGCCGAAGCCGTTGATGCGGAAGCTGACCGACTGACCCGGTTTGATCTCGCCCATCCGGTCCGACGACACCAGGCCTTCGAAGCGCATGCTGGTCGGGTCGATCACCTTGAGCAACTCCTTGCCGACCTGGGCGGTGTCGCCGGCCGAGACCTTGCGGTCGCTGAGCACGCCGTCGAACGGCGCCCGCACCTCGGTGCGCTGCGACTGCTGGCGGGCCGAAACGACACGGGCCTTGGCGGCCACCAGATCGCTCTGCGCATTGTTGCGGCGTACCTCGGCGTCGTCGAGGGCCTGCATCGAGCTCATGCCCTGCGCCTGCAGCGTCTTCAAACGCTGGAAGGTGCGCTCGGCCTGCTCGGCCGACTGGGCGGAGGCCCGGGCGGCTTCCTCGGCCGAGGCCAGGCTGTCGCGGATCGAGGTGGCATCCAGGCGGACCAGCAGGTCGCCCTTGCGCACGACTTCGCCGTTGTCCTTCAAGACTTGCAACACCACCGCGGACACTTCAGCACGCAGGTCGGCCTTGCGCTCGGGCTGGATCGAGCCGGTGATCACCGGGCCCATCGCGTGCAGGCCGCTGGTGGCGGTGCGCAGGTCTTCTGCGGACAGCAGCAGCGTCGGGGGCGCCGATGCGGCTGCGCCGGGCTTGGCGGCGGCCTGGGCGTCGCCACCGCCCTTGCTGCAACCGGCCAGCAAGGCGACCAGCATGCCGGCGGCCACGCCCACAGCCAATCTGTTAGGCAAGCGGGCCGGCAGGGCCACGGACGAACGACGACGCAACATCGGGAGACCTCCTGGGTATTCGAAGCATCATGGCGACCAGCGGGCGCCATAAAAAGACGCGCGAGCTTATCGTGAACGGGGTGTCGATAGTTGCCGCCTGCGACGAACTGCGGGCTGACGCGGGCGAACGGCGACCCGGTGGCGCGGGCTGCGGCGGCCGGCGTGAGCAGCCAAACCGGTCGATGCGGCTTGCTGCTCATCCGCCCCGGGTGCATTTCGTCGTCACCCAACTGCGCTTCGTCGGTACCGCGGTGATCACCCAGGCGCACACTCCTACACTGCGCTGCGCCTAGACAAGGCGGACGATTTTTTGCAGGAGCACGCATGAACAAGCGCTGGGTAATTGGAGGGGTGGTGGTTGCGGTGTTGGCCCTTGGCGGCGGCGCCGCGGCGGTCATGGCCAGCCGCAAGGGCGGCGACAAGCCCGATGCCAAGCCCGAAGACAAGGTGCTCGACTTCACCGCCAAGGAGGTGGTGATGCCCCGCACGCAGCCGCTGGCCGGGACGGTGGAGTTCTCGGGCCCGTTGGTGGCGCCGAACACCGCGGTGGTCCGCGCCAAGGCGGCCGGCACGCTGTTGAGCCTGACGGTGACCGAAGGCAGCCGGGTGACGGCCGGCCAGAAGCTCGGCTCGGTCGACCTGGCTGATCTGAATGCCCGGTTGAACGAGCGCCAGGCCCAGGTCGAGGCGGCGAGGGCGCAGATGGTGCAAGCCGAACGCACCCACGCGTCGAACCAGCGCCTGGCCGAGCAGTCGTTCATTTCGCCGAACGCACTGGAATCGTCGAAGGCAGCGTTGGACAGCGCCCGCGCCAACCTGACGGCGGCCCAGGCCCAGACCGAGACGGTCAGGATCAACCTGCGTGAGGCCAACCTGGTGGCGCCGATCTCCGGCATCGTCTCCAAGCGCCATGTGGTACCTGGCGAGAAGGTGTCGAACGAGCAGCAGATCGTCACCATCGTCGACCTGACCAAGCTCGAAATGGCCGGCAGCGTCGGCACCCACGAGGTCGGCATGCTGCAAGCCGGCATGCCGGTGACGGTGCAGGTCGAAGGCGTGGCTGAACCTGTCAAGGGCAACCTGGCGCGCATCGCGCCGGCAGCCGAGCCGGGCACTCGCTCGATCGGCGTGGCGATCGCCATTGCCAACCCGAAAGAAAAGCTGCGCGCCGGCCAGTACGCCCAGGCCCTGGTCGCGATGGCCGAAGGCACGCCGCGGCTGACGCTGCCGGTGGCCGCGATCGGCACCGCGTCGGGTCAGGAATATGTCTGGACGATTGAGGCCGGCAAGCTGTTGCGCCGCTCGGTCACCACCGGCCGTCGCGACGACGCCAAGGGCCTTGTCGAGGTGAAGGAAGGCGTCAAGCCGGAAGCTCAGGTGCTGGCGATGCGTTTCGACAACCTGCGCGAAGGCGCTGCCGCTCGGGTGGTTGCTCCGGCGCCGTCCGCCGCCGCGTCGGCCTCCAAGCCGTCGTCAGCGCTGGCCAGCGTGGCGACCGCCTCGAACTGAACCGCGCCAGATAGCCAGATATAGAAAGAGCAGAGGTTCACCATGTGGATGACCCGAGTCGCCATCAACAACCCCGTCTTCGCCACCATGGTGATGGTTGCGTTGTGTGTGTTGGGGATGTTTTCGTACAGCAAGCTGGGCGTCGAGCAGATGCCCGACATCTCGCTGCCCGGCGCCTGGATCGACGTGCGCTACCCGGGCGCGTCGCCCGAGGCGGTGGAGCGTGAGGTAGCCAAGCCGCTGGAAGAGGCGCTGAACTCCATCGCCGGTGTCGACCGGGTGCAGTCGCGCAGCTTCGAAGGCCGCGTGCAGGCCAGTGTCGAGTTCACCTTGAACACCGACATGAGCCGCGCGATGCAAGACTTGCGCGACCGCATCGCCGCTGCGCAGGCCTCGTTCCCGAGGGACGTGAAGCAGCCAAGTGTCTCGCGCTTCCAGGCCGACAACGCCCAGCCGGTGGTCGTGATGGCGCTGATGAGCAAGACCCGCTCGGCGCGCGAGCTGTCGACGCTCGGTGAGCTGACGATCGCCAAGCGCCTGGGCCGGGTCGAAGGCGTGGCCAAGGTCGATGTCGGCGGCCTGGTCTCGCGCGAAGTTCGCATCGACCTGGACCCACTGCGCCTGAAGGCCTACGGCGTGACGCCGGCCGAGATCTCCACCGCGCTGGCGGCGGCCAACGCCGACCAGCCGGTCGGCTTGGTGTCAGACAAGGTGTCCGACGCGATCCTGCGCGTCGAAGGCCGGGTCAAGGACCCGAAGCAGTTCGCCAACATCGTGGTCGCCCACCGCGGCAACCTGGTGCTGACGCTGAACGACCTGGGTACCCTGGTCGAGCGTGAACGCGAGCCCGATTCGATCGCCCGCACCAACGGCCAGCCGGCCATCAGCTTCGCCGTCTTCAAGCAGCAGGACGCCAACATCGTGGCGACCGGCGACGCGGTGAAGGAAGCGATGGAAGAGCTGAAGAAGACGCTGCCGGCGGACATCGAGCTGAACCTGATCTATGCCTCCAGCGACTTCGTCAAGGGCTCGCTGACTGGCCTGCGCCACACGCTGATTGAAGGTGCGCTGCTGACGGTGGCGATCGTCTTCCTGTTCCTGCACAGCTGGCGCTCGACCATCATCACCGGCCTGACGCTGCCGATCGCGGTGATCTCCAGCTTCATCGCCGTCTATGCCTTCGGCTTCACGCTGAACTTCATGACGATGATGGCGCTGAGCCTGTGCATCGGGTTATTGATCGACGATGCGATCGTGGTGCGAGAGAACATCGTGCGCCACCTTGGCATGGGTAAAAACCACCACCGGGCCGCGGAAGATGGCACCAACGAGATCGGCCTGGCGGTCATGGCGACCACCTTTGCGATCTGCGCGGTGTTCGTGCCGGTCGCCTTCATGGGCGGCGTGATCGGCAAGTTCTTCTACCCCTTCGGCATCACGGTGGCGGTGGCGGTGATCGTCAGCCTGTTCGTCAGCTTCACGCTCGACCCGATGCTGTCCAGCGTCTGGAAGGATCCGCCCAGCGCCCGCCTGCGCGACGTGGCGGTGATCGGCCACATGATCCGCGGCACCGACCGTGGCATGGAATGGCTGCACGGTATCTACGGCCGCCTGATCACCTGGGCCTTCTCGGGCCGCCGCTACCGCGTGTTCGTGCTGCCTGTCCCCGTCTACGGTCGCCCGTTCGACGCCGATGGCAAGCGCGATCGCACCCAGGCTCGCCGTCTGCGCCTGATCACGCTGACGCCGCGCGGCATCGTCGCCTGGAGCGGGTTCATGAGCTTCGTCGTCGCGCTGGGCTTGTCGAGCTTTGTTGGCACCGAATTCGTGCCGCAGACCGACCAGGGCTTCACGCAGCTGAACCTGCGTTTCCCGGTCGCCTCGAGCCTGGACCGCGGCAACGACAAGGTGCTGCAGGTCGAGACCATCCTGTCCGCCAAGTACCCCGAGATCAAGACCATCCAGACGGTGGTTGGCTCGACCGGTGAAGGCCTGGCGACCGGCCGTAACCAGGCTTCGCTGAACATCGCGTTGACCGATCGCAGCGACCGCAAGCGCACCCAGAAGGAGATCGAGGACGCGATGCGCGCCGACATCGCCGGCATCCCCGGCCTGGAGGCCAGCGTCGGCTTCGACCGCCCGATCTGGATCACCATCCTCGGCTCGGACGGCGAACAGCTGACCAAGGTCGCGAAGGACTTCGCCGAGAAGCTGAAGAAGATCAAGGGCGCTGTCGATGTGGACACGACAGTCAAGCCCGGCCTGCCGGCCTTCGCGGTGCGGCTGAAGGACTCGGCGATCCGCGAGCTCGGCCTGACCGGCCCGCAGGTCGCTTCTTCGCTGCGCGCCTACGTGAACGGTGACGTTGCCACCTACTGGACGACGCCGGACGGCAACCAGGTCGAGGTCCTGCTGCGCCTGCCGCAAGGCCAGCGCGAGCGCATCGACCAGATGAGCAAGCTGCCGGTCGCCTTTGCCAAGGACGGCTCGCCGATCGCGCTGGACCAGGTCGCGACCATCGAGCAGGTGTTCAACCCCGAGGTGATCCGTCGCCAGAACCTGCAGCGCCGCGAAGCGGTGTACGCCGGTGTCGAAGGCCGCCCGTCGGGTGACGTCAACAACGACGTGCAGAAGCTGATCAAGGAGACCCAGCTGCCCCCGGGCGTGAGCTTCATGGTCGATGGCGCCGGTAAGCAGCAGGCCGAAGCCTTCGGCGGCCTGCTCAGCGCGATGGCGCTGGCCGTGATCTTCATCTACATCGTGCTGGCCAGCCAGTTCGGCAGCTTCCTGCAGCCGATCGCGATCATGGTGTCACTGCCGCTGTCGCTGATCGGTGTGATGCTGGCGCTGCTGCTGTGGCGCTCGACGCTGAATGTGTTCTCGATGATCGGCCTGGTCATGCTGATGGGCCTGGTGACCAAGAACGCGATCCTGCTGGTCGACTTTGCCAACCATGCCCGCAAGACGGGCGCCACGGTGCGTGACGCGCTGCTGCAGGCCGGCCAGATCCGGATGCGGCCGATCATGATGACCACCGCGGCGATGGTGTTCGGCATGCTGCCGATGGCGATCGCGCTGAACGACGGCGGTGAGATCCAGGCCCCGATGGGCCGGGCGATCATCGGCGGCGTGGTCACCTCGACGCTGCTGACGCTGGTGGTGGTGCCGGTGATCTACAGCTACATGGACAACCTGGGTGCCTGGTTCAAGCGGCGCTTCGGCAGCAAGCACGCCGTGGCCGAGGTCTCGAGCCTGCCCAGTCATGGGCCCCAGGGCGCACCGGCTGATCGCTGAAGCCAGCCGGTCTCCAAAACAAAAGGCGGGGCATGAGCCCCGCCTTTTTTCATTCCGATGTGATCGCGTTCAGGCCGCCAGCGCCGTGGCCTTGCCCTGGGTGTAGATGCCGCAGCCGACCAGCAGCTTGTCGCTGATCGCGACCACGTAGCTGGCTTTGTGCTGCACCTTGCCGGTCTGCTGGTTGACGATGTTGTATTCGACCCAGTGGTTGCCGGTGGTGGCCTGCCAGGATTCGCGGGCGAAGCGGTCGCCGTCGATGCCGGGCACCTCGTGCACCAGCTTGCCCTCCATCGCCGGCTTGGCGCCATGCACGTGGTAGCGGGCATCGCGGTCGGTCACGAAGACGTAGAGGTCGCGGTCGAGGTAGCCGCCCTTGGCGTCGCGGAACACCGCGGCCGCGGCTTGCAGGCCGCGTTCGCTGATCAGTCGGACGGCACGGTCGACCAGGTCGCGTGCCTCGTCTGCGCTGCCTTGGCGCAGGCGGATGGCGGCCACCGCTTCGCTCAGCATCGAGGCGCGATTGACCAACTCGCCCGACGCGCGGGATGACTCTTCGACCATGCTGGCGTTCTGGTGCGTGATCTCGTCCAGCGTGCCGACGCTGCGCGAGACTTCGCCCAGGCTGACCGACTGCTGGGCACTGGCTTGCGCGATACCGCGCAGTTTGTCTGACACGTCGCGCACGCCGTTCACCACCGAGTCCAGTGTGCCGTTGGTGCGCTGGATGCGGGTGACCGACTGGCCGACCTGTTCGGTCGACTGGCCGATCAGGTGGCGGATTTCGGCGGCGGCTGAGCCACTGCGCTGCGCCAGCTGGCGCACCTCGGTGGCGACCACCGCGAAGCCGCGGCCGGATTCGCCGGCGCGCGCCGCTTCGACAGCAGCGTTCAGCGCCAGGATGTTGGTTTGGAACGCAATGCCATCGATCACGCTGATGATCTCGGCCACCTTGCGCGAGCTGGCTTCCAGCGTGGTCATCGACTGCACGGTTTCGCGCATCGCGGCGCCGCCGGCTTCAGCCTGGTGGCGCAACTGCGAGGTCATCTGATCGAGGGCGTGGGCGGCGCCGGCGTTGGCCGAGACCGCGTCGCTCAGCTGGCCGACAGTCGCTACCGTTTCGCGCAGGTTCTGGGCCTGGGCTTCGGTGCGCTGCGACAGCGCATCGCCGCTGGCGGCCAGCTGTTTGCCTGAAATGCCGACCCGGACTGCACTGCTGCGGATCTCGGCCACCATCACCGACAGGCCTTCGCTCATGCGTTCGACGACCTTGCCGATTTCGGCCAACTCGTCGCGCCCTTCGATCTGCACCTTGTGCGCCAGGTCGCCCGCGGCGACCGCGGTGACGCCTTTTTGCAGCACGATCAGCGCCTGGCTGAAGCTGGAATAGAAGGCCAGGCCGAGGTAGAGCATCAGCACCAGGCCCAAGGCGGAAGTGCCCAGCTGCAGCCACAGCCTGCCTTGCAGCCGAAGCTCGCGGGCCTTCAGCTCGGCAACCAGCAGCCCATGCACCTGCTGGTTGAATGACATCACCTTGCCGATGGCTTCGCTGCCCTGGACGAAATAGGGCGGGGCCTCGCCGCTGATCGTCTCGGCCGTGAAAATCTTGCGGACCGTCTCCTCGAACGCCTGCGAGGCGGCCAGTGCCGCCTCCCAGCCAGCCGGTGGCTGCACGCCGGCGCGCTTGAGCGCGTCGACACGGAAACCCACGTCGACCAGTGCCATGCGCAGCGAATCAGCACGACCCACCAAGGTGGCACGCTCGGCGTTGTTGGCGTCACCGCGCGAGAGCAGGGCGGCACCCTGACCGCGGGCCTGGCCCAACGTCTCCGTCCACGGAATCACACGCTCGACCGCCAGGTCCATCAGGAAGAAGCTGCCTGCTTCCGGATCCAGCAGCAGGCCCGAGCGTTCGCCGACCAGCAGCGTCAGCTGGCGCAGCTTTTCGATGTGCTGGCTGTGCTCGGCAAAGGCGTCGGCGCGCTTTTCGGCGTGCTTGCCCTCGGCCAACGCCAACGAGGCGTCGCGGGCCGGTTTCCACAGGTCGTCCATCGCGAACGGTTGCGGCTCGGCCAAAGTCTTGTCGATCGTGGCGACGGCGGCCTTGATCTTCTCGCGCACCGCGTCGCGCTCGCCGGCGGCGCTGGTCTCACTGGACAGCACGCGGTTCGTCAGCCCACGGTGGGTTTGCACCTGGTTCACCAGGTCGGTCAACTGGTTCACCACCTGCGTGCCGGCCAGCTCGGAGCGGGCAATGCCCAGATCGCCGCGGGCTTGTTGCGCGCTGTAAAGAATCAACAGCAGCAAGGGCACCAGCAGCATCAGGCCCATCAGGGCCATCTTGGTGGGCATGCGCAGCTGGCGCATCAGGCGCGCGCCGGGCTGCAGGATCTGTGTGCCGATCGTGGACATGCGGCTGTCTCCCAGCGTGGACGGCGTAGAAGGCCCATTGCCCTCCGAATGCGCACCCACGGACCCCATCATCTTCGGCCGCGGTGGCTGCCGCGATAGGCCGATAAGCGCCGGTTAGCTGCGGCAGATTGCCGCAACGGCGCGATCCAATGCGTTACGTGTTGAGGTCTCCCTACGTGAAGGATTTGGCTGAGACTGTGGTTGGGAGGCGAAATTGCCCGCGCTCATGGCCCCGATGTGGGCGCAGCTCCCTGCTACGGGTCAGCTCAACAAATTTCTCCAGAGGAGACTCCTTTCATGAAGAACTTGCAGCATGTGTGCGGCAGGCTGGCGTTGTCCTGCGCGCTGGCTTGGTGTGCGCTTCCGGCCCTGGCGCTGGAAGGCCGGGTGGTGGCCAACGGCTTTGATGAGCCGCTCTACCTCACTGCACCCAAGGGCGACGGGCGTCTGTTCGTGGTCGAAAAGGGTGGCGTGATTCGCGTCATCAAGAATGGCAAGACGACCAAGTTCATGGACATCTCCAGCCGCGTTGGCACCGCCGGCGAGCGTGGCCTGCTTGGCCTGGCCTTCGACCCCGACTACGCCACCAACGGCCGCTTCTACGTCGACTACACCAGCTCATCCACCGGTGCGACCACGATCGATCGCTACACCGTGTCGCCGCCGACCGCGAACAAGGCCGACCCGGCCACGCGTCAGCAGATCATCTCGATCAACCAGGAGACTTTCGACAACCACAAGGGCGGCTGGGTCGGATTTCGGCCGGGCGACAAGAAGAACCTCTACATCTCGCTGGGCGACGGCGGCGACGGCTACGACCCCCACAACAACGCCCAGAACGGGCAGGTACTGCTGGGCAAGATGCTGCGCCTGGACGTGAGCGGCACCGGCACCGGCTACAAGATCCCGCCGGACAACCCCTTCGTCAACTCGAGCTCGGTGAAGCACGAGGTCTGGGCGCTCGGCCTGCGCAACACCTTCCGTGCCAGTTTCGACCGCAAGACCGGCGCGTTCTGGCTCGGCGACGTGGGCCAGGACACGCGCGAAGAGATCGACTTCGAGCCGGCCGGCGACCACGGTGGCCACAACTATGGCTGGCGCCTGCGCGAAGGCAAGATCCAGACGCCAGGCGGTGTCGGCGGCGACAAGCCCGGCCTGACCGGCCCGGTGTTCGACTACCCGCACCTGGGCAACCAGGGCAGCCTCGGCAACTGCGTGACCGGCGGCTACGTTTACCGCGGGCCGTCGATCTCCGACGCCAACGGCCGCTACTTCTTCGGCGACTGCGTCAGCGACCGCGCGTTCTCGATGACCTTCAACGCCGACGGCACGCCGATCGAGCGCCGCGAAGAGACTTCGGCCTTGCTGGGCGGCTCTGGCCTGACCACGCTGGCCTCGTTCGGCGAAGACGGCAAGGGGCGCCTGTACGTGGTGGGCTTCAGCGGCGTGATCATTGCGGTGTGCCCATCGGCCGAAGGCCAACAGAAGCCGGTGGTGCCGGCCTCGGTGCCCGGGCAGGTGCAGGTGCTGGCCGACCTGGCCGATCCTTGCGCGGCGCAATAAGGGCGATGTGACCGGTTGATGGCGAGAACCGGGTCGGGCGTTCAACGGCCCGGCCTGGTTCTGTGCATTGGTGAGTGCCCTCGAACGGCCTTGTCAGATGGCAATCGCGTAGCGCATGGCCACTCTGCTGACCATGCCCAGTCGCTTTTCGTGCGTAAGGCTCTCACGCAATGCCGAGCTCAACTCTTCATCGCTGAGCACGCGAAAGCCGGCGCTGCGATAGAACGAGGCGTTCCACGGCAAGTCCTCGAAGGTCGTCAGCGTGACGCCTGAAAGCCTACGGCGCGCAGCTTCATCGATGATGGCCAGGACCAGTTTTCGCCCGAAGCCGCGGTTGCCATGGTCGGGGTGGACCGCCATGACCGTGAGGTGAAAGTTGCCGTCCTGCTCTCTTGCCATGGCGAAGCCGACGACCGAGTCGTGTGATGTCGCGACCAGCAGCGAACCGCTTTCCAGGCCCCTTTCGAGTTCGTCTGTCGGCATGACGTCGTCGACGTCTGGAATCCGCCCTTCAGGGAACAGAGCAGAGGATGCTCGCTCGATCGGTTGAAGGCTGGCCAGGTCTGCTTTTTCCGCGCGACGAATTGAACCGCTCATTCGCGCGGCAGTTCGCGTATCTCGACCGTGCCGCCTGCTTCGAAAGTTGGATTCCCAATCAAGAAGCGTTTGGCGTCTTCGATGTTCTCGGCGCGCACGCGAATGAAGCCCGTCAGTTCCGGATTGACGGGTCGCGGCGACTGGCCCTTTCGAAATCGCTCGCCCGTTCCAATGGAGCTGCCGCCATCAAACCGGCCGCTTTGCCGCAGCTCGGCGATGTACTGGCCCCAACGAGCACCGTCATCCGCAGCTTGCGGGTCGGTGGCGTCGTTGAGCATGAAGAGGATGTATTCGTTCATGTTTGGTGATCCTGCGAAGGAAACTGAGCCTAACGCGGATTCAGCACCAGCGTCTCTCTGGTATGGCTGGCCACATCGGCCGAGTCCAGGTACTGCGGGCGGGTCTGGCCGTTTGCATAGGCCTGCGCCTGGTCGCTGTAGTGGCGGTCACCCCAGACGCCGCTCTGGCCGACCGGCAAGATGCCGCGCGCCGCGCCGGGCTGCGAGAAGTCGATCACCCGGCGGGTCGACGGCCCGTAGGTCACCGGGATGGGCACTTCGGCCAGGGGCCCGTTCAGGTTGTTCGGCGTTTCGCGGCCACCGGCCGCGGCGAACGGGCCGATGTTGAACACCTTGTCCAGCGGCGGCTGCTTGCCCAGCGGGTGCTCGTGCGTCAGCCGGTGCGCGCGACCCCAAGTCCAGCTGCCGGTGTCGGCGCCGAGCGTGGCCTTCAGGTGCGTCAGCGTCTTGTGCCAGGCGGCGTCGACGATCTGGGCGCGCGTTTCCTTTTCGGGCGTGCCGCGACGGTCCCACCATGGTGAGGCGAGGTCGGCGGCGAGGCGGGGCAGGGCATGGTCGAGCGCCCGCGTGCGGCGCAGCAGTGTGTAGGCCTCTTCGCCAATCTCGTCGGCCAGGGCTTCGTGCGCCAGGTCGAACAGGAACTGGTTGAACAAGGTTGGCGCTACCGCGTCGACCGGGTGCTCGCCATGCCAGGCGGCCAGTTGCTCGACCAGCGCCTTCTCGCCGGGGTCAGGCGACGCGGCGCGCAGATCGGCCAGCAACGGGGCGAGCACACGAGGGCCGTAGCCCGTTTGCGTGTCCAGTTGCAGCGCCTGCATCGCCGGGGTGTCCCAGCCGGTCGCGCGGGCGGCCAGTTGCTGGTCCAGCCGCTGGGCGCGGTCCCACAAGTTGTAGTAGCCCGGCACCTGCACAGTACCGGCCGGCTGGTGGTTGGCCGAGACGATGTAGCCGCGCACCGGGTTTTCTTCGTGCGGGTTCTGCTCGAAGGGCAGGAAGCCGGTCTTGTCGGCCTCGGCACTGCCGCCGTCGAGCAGGAAGCTCGGGTTCACGCCATAGGGGCGCAGCGGCAGCTTGGCAGCAGCCCACCAGGCGATATCGCCGCTGGCGCTGGCCCAGACCACGTTCAGACCCGGTGAGTGGATCTTGCCGACGGCACCGCGGGCCTTGTCCAACGTGTCGGCGCGGTCGAGCTGGTAGAACGCTTCGAGGATCGGGTTCTCGGTTTGCAGCAGCGCCCACCACATCGCGATCGGCTTGGTGCCGGCGGTCTTGTCCAACGCGTCGTTGATGATCGGGCCGTGCGGCGAGCGGCGCAGCGTCAGCGTCACCGGCGCCTGCCCCTTGACGTTGATGGTTTCCTGGCGCTCCTGCAGGTCCGCCCACTGGCCGTTGGCCCAGACCTGCTTCGGGTTGTCGGGGTTGACCTTCTCGGCGACCAGATCGATGTCGTCGTTCTGGAACATCGTCAGGCTCCAGCCGAACTGCGCGTTATGGCCGACCAGCGCGAACGGGTTCAGCGCCTGGTGCAGGCCATACAGCTCGATGCCCGGGGCCGACAGATGTGCCTCGTACCAGACGGCCGGCACCGAGAACGCGATGTGCGGGTCGCCGGCCAGCATCGGCTTGCCGCCGGCGGCGCGCGCGCCCGAGATGGCCCAGGCGTTGCTGCCTTCGAACAGCGGCACGCCGGCGATGTCCAGCGCGTTCTGGCTCATCGTGGCAACCTTCTCCAGGTCGCGCCAGTCGGCGGCTTGCAGCGTCGGGCCGGGGCTGCTGGCGGGTGCCGCGGGCGCAGCGGGCTGGCCCTGCGCCACGCCGTCCGGGTACCAGGCCAGGTCGAAGATCCCCAGGTAGTCGGGGCCTAGTTGCTGTTTGATGCGGCTCAGCGCCGGCTCGGTGCGAAAGGCAGCCGCAAAGCTGTACGCGAGGTAGCCGCCGACGCTGGCGGTGTCGGCCGCCGTGAACGGCCGCTTTGGAATGCCCAGCAGCATGAACTCGATCGGCGCCGGGTGCGTGTCCTGGAACTGGTTGACGCCGTCGAGGTAGGCCTGCAGCGCCAGCGTGGCCGGCGCGGCCTTGTCCATCTTGGCGGCAAACGCGTCGGCGTACTCGCGGATCGTCAGTGTGCGGAACAGCCGGTCGGTCTCGACCAGCTTCGGCCCCAGCACCTCGGCCAGTTCACCGCGCGCCAACCGGCGCAGGATCTCCATCTGGAAGAGACGATCCTGCGCGTGCACATAGCCCAGGGCACGGTACAGATCGCTCTCGCTCTCGGCCCGAATGTGCGGCACGCCCGATTCGTCGTACCGCACCTGCACCGGCGCCTTCAAGCCCGTCAGACTCAACGTGCCCGATCGCTGTGGCAAGCGCGCATGCCACATCAGCGCCAGCACGGCGATGGCGATGACCAACAAGCCCAGCAGGGTGTAGGCGAGCAGCTTGAAGAGGAGTTTCATAGAGACCCTGGGTTGACGGCGACTGTTTGAGTGTGTGCCAGCATCGCGATACCGCATTCTCAGGGGCGAAGGGGGGGTTAGAGACGGCCGTCGGTGTCTTCGCGCAGAGCCTGCGGTTCGGACCGGAAATGCCGGTCAATTTTTGTTCAAGGCCATGGATCTGAGCGCGGCCGTCACCACGGCCGCTGCTACCATCCCGGACAGAATAAACAGGCGCAGCTCAAGCTGGCCAAGACCATCAGCTGTGCCTTCGTGTGCTGAGCCGCATGAGTAGTAGCAGAGCAGGCCTGAACAAACGAACGAGCTACCCGCCGCAAGCGCGGTGAGGTCTCAAGGAGGGGGAGGACGATGACGAGCGACAACATCTCGGTGCACACCGGGCGGGCGGCATCGCGCGCCGTCCAACAGGCTGGTGCCCATGGTACTGGCGCTGCAGGCAGGCCCGAGTTGGGCCGCCCGGCGATGCTTGGCGAAACATCCATGGCTACGACAGCGCTGGCCGGCGCACTAACTGCCACCGGTGACAACGGGAATTTGAGTTTGAGTTGGGCCTCGCCGACGACGGCTTAGACCAACTCAATAGAGTCTCCGACCCACGCAGCTATTTTTGGTCACGAAAGCATAGCCGCCCTGACCGACCGTATGAATTGGAGATTGGTCATATGAAAAGCACAAAATTCATTTTTGTTTTGACGACCTTGGCTTCGGGCCCCGCGTTTGCTCAGAGCGATGTTCCCGAGTATGAATATCGGGATCCTGTCACGCTTTATCGCTTTGATGCTCGCGGTCTGGCTCCTAATGGGTATAAGACTGATTGGAATTCGGCGTGCGCGGCAGCAGTAGGGCCGAACCAATGCAATGGCTCAAACCCGAAGATATGTATCCTTGGAGGAACGGGTGCGTATAAGGACAACTATGGTCCGGGTTGCTGGTATAGGGTTACGTATGAAAACGCAGGCGGCGTTTACTACGACGAGCAACTGTTCTATCAGATGTGGGCGTATCCGCGCCCTATGTGCCCCCCCATAAGCGAGGGCTGGATCCACGAGACTACTACGGGGCAATGCCGAAGAATCGTCGTGCCGCAATACCAAAAGAATCTGGTATGCCCGGATTCCAACCCGGTATATGCATCGGATGGATCAAAAAGGCAAAGGGAGGAGGATTTCTTCTACCAGTCGTTCGGGCAGAGGATGTCTTTTGCCAGGGCGCTCTATACCAACAGCCTGATTGACTATGAGCGGGCTTACGGGCAGGGGTGGTTCCTGGACAAATGGGGGCGCTCTCTGGGGCTGAAGAATGTGGCGTCCCCCGGCATAGTTCTCGCTACCCGTGGGCCGGGTCAGACCTTTGCGTTGAAGAGTGATGCTTCAGGTGTATGGAAAACGACACCTTATGATGGTATTGAAATCAAGCAATCGACTGGAGGTTGGATTCTTTCTGATCGGGCAAGCGGCAGCGTCGAATTGTACGATCAGGATGGCAAGCTACTGTCCTATTGGGATGTTTCTGGCCAGGTAACCTCGCTTTCCTATTCGACAATAAACACGCCGTTGTCAATTGCTCCATTCCCTGGGCTATTGATTGGACTGTCGTCGCCGGGCGGCGAAGACGTTGGCATAAAATACAATGCCTCAGGCCAGATAGCCGAGGTGTCGCTGCGCGGAGCTTTTCAAACGGGTTACGCCTATGACTCGGCTCGCCCAGATCTGCAGACTGACGTCCTATTTGCAAATGGGACCAAGCGGTCGTACTCTTATAGCTCGTCTTTGAATCCGTTGCTGTCAATTCCCTCGGATGACTATCTAATTCAGAAGTTGAGCACGCCTGGCCCAATTCCTTCGGCTCAGCAATACAAAGGCGCATCGTCGGCGCCGGTGATGGCGCAACTGGTCACAGGGCGAGCCAATCGCTCTGGATTCACTGGGATCACTGACGAGGCGGGCCGGCCTTACGCCACATACTCGTATGATGATTCAGGTCGATTGGCCTATGAGTATCACGGGCAAGCGGTTTCAACCTATCACTTCACCTACGATATCCCTTTGACGCAGAGCACGGTCGAAGACGACCGAGGCGGAATTTCAGTACGCAAGTATAAGAATATTCGTGGTACGTTGAGGCTAGAGAGCCAAAGTCAGGCGGCGGGCTCTGGCTGCAACGCCACCACGAGCCAAGTTTTATACGACGCCCAAGGAAATATCAAAAGCGAGGTCGACTTTGGTGCGGTAAGAACTTGCCATTCCTACGACTCGAATCGGAACGTCGAAACTTATCGACTGGAAGGGCTCAGCGATTCGGCCGCAGACGAGCAAATTTGTAATTCGAATTTGGCTGCTTACCAGGTGCCCGCGGGCAAGCTGCAGCGCAAGATCAGC
>Ga0307515_10009211_pt1 | contig 19121 bp, 11 predicted proteins | sample 17_EM_MG_FD_194513 | JGI IMG/M metagenome (GOLD analysis project Ga0307515, IMG submission 194513) | Populus trichocarpa ectomycorrhiza microbial communities from riparian zone in the Pacific Northwest, United States - 17_EM | ecosystem: Host-associated > Plants > Roots > Unclassified | place...
GATTCGACATTACTCTTGGACACTGGAAAGGGTTGCACGAGTGCGAGTAGGAGCAAGCCAAGATAAGAGGATATCGTAAATGGGGACCGTGTGTCAAGCCATTCGTACGCGTCCGCTATTTCAGGTTGTCGTATTGACTCTGAGACGCGAGGTATTCTTGCAATACAGTCGACACCCTCGGAGGGCTGATATCCGGATGGACTGGAATCCACTGTTCCAATCCTTGCATTCCATTTGCACTGTCTCATTTGTTGGACCCCACGCGGACCTCTTGGATCGGCTAACTCGTCGATAGCAGTGAGAGTGTGAAGAGGCATTGCATTGAACCCACTTATGGCATTAAGACCTCACAGAACATTCTAACCATATATTCAGCCAGAGACAACAACCCACTAATCGAAATGTCGGTAGTAATACTTGTGGCCTCGCTAATTCCAGTATATCACCCGTGTACTACCGAATCCCTTTATAAAGAGAAGATATAATAGTCGTTCTACAGGTAAAGAATGGTACTGACGATGAGTCAGGCTTAAAGTATATGATGTCCAAACAAATGTCAAGCCGTAACAGACTGAATACGGATGAAGTGTAAGGGCTCGCTTGCGGTTATTCTCATATCCGATTACCTATTACCGCTCCCTCGTATATAGCCCCGTCGCTGTAACTGGGATGACAAGGAATATAATCTTGGAGCATCAATAAAATTGAGCAGCCAAGATGAGTGAGATACACGAGCAGCCCAACCAATTTGACGTCAGTATCACCAACGCAACTGAGACACAACGTTGGGGGACGGAATTCAAGGGTGCTGTCGGCAAACCACTGAGCAGGTATTTGGTACTTATGGCTTCCAGGGCGTACTATATTAATCCCCTAACATCAGCAAGAGCGGTGCGGCAGTTGGTGAGTACGAGTGTCGCTAATGGAAACGAGGATGCTAGGCGATTTACCCGTCGAAGAACTCTAAAGGCTGTCGTTTTCAACCTCAAATACGCTCAAGAATTCAATGGTCAATGACCAAATAAATTCGATTATTTTAACAGCGTTAAGACCTGGGCGATGAAGACGAGGTGGTTGGAGGTAAATCAGGGCGATCGACTGTTACCTAAATGCATTGCTGACACCTTGTAGGCCAAATCGATGCCGCAGCAATGAAGCTAGAAGGTTCACTTCGCTTCGGAGGTCTTAGGGGGCCAGTGTCAGACATTCTATCAAACATGTGTATATATAATCAGTCGGCACTAGATTTTGTATATACATGGGACTGAAAGAAGATTCCCCAGATTTAGACCCAGGCGATCGATTAGACATTACTTTCATTAGAACTCGCAACGCTCATGCACAATTGAAGTGTCTGTGGTGGTGAGGTCTTGCTTGGGAGATGGGGCGTCGAGGTCAGGGGAATCAAACAACCCCCCTAGTAAAGCCGAGGACTCCTGCCCTGTCCCTTTGGCAGTGAAATTCATCAGGGGGGTACCCTGTAGTGATTGGGGTATATGAAAGCCACCTGCCCAATGATGAGGGATTGGAGAGGTACTCTCGCTCTCCTTAACCGCCTCATCCGCATGTGAGACATAAAAAACCGCTTCACTCGGTTGCCCATTTGCTTCGTATGCCCCTGCTAAACGCAATAACGCAAGCTTAAAGTGTGTCGGGTGGGACTCTCCCATGGACTTGTATAGCTCGACCGCCTTGCTGAGGACATTGATTGCACCCCGCATCTCTCCCTTCAACATCAGCGTCCTTCCTCGCGCAGAGAGAATGTCCGCACGGTTCAGCAGGTGCAATTGTGATGACTTGTTGGGGAGCTTCTTGTATACCTTTTCTGCTAGAGGAAGGAGCTCCTCTAGTTCCTCTGTTGAACTTTCCAATAGCAGCGCAACGCGAAGAGCCACAGCAACTGCGTTGTGGGGGACGTTGCCGGTGGAACTTGACTTGGAGTGTCGAATCGCTTCATAGCATACTGATTTCGCTTTCTTGAACTCTCCAGTAACGGCAAGCAAAACAGCAAGTGAGGCCAGGCTGATAGTAAAGTCGGAGCTGAAAGCTGCAGAAATGGACTGCAAGTGTCGGAGGAGCACAACTATATGCTGATGGACTTCGACTGCGTCGAGGTAATGGCGTAATGAAACCAATTGACGGGAGAGATTCCGAAGGGTAAAAAAGGTGTTGACTGGATCGATTGACGGGTTGTGTCGCAGATCGTTCAATACACGAAAGCACGACTCCAGAGCATCGTCGACACTGATCTTAGACTCGTCGTCACGTCTCGTAGGGTTTGCTGGGCGCTCCGATCCCGCTGGGACCTCTTGCAGTATATACCCGCGATTCAATGCCTCTATCAATGCCTTGAAGCGGGCACGAAAGAACTCCCATTCTACGATGGGAGTTGCCATGTAACCATGGACGGGCTATGTAAAGTTTGAACTTTGTGTTGGATTTGGTTCCGCATTAGGTTCCGCGTCGCAACACCACTTGTCGGACCGGAGGTCGGTTTCTCTGGTTAGTCGGTCTCCCTGGTTATCACACTCTCGGTTTCGGTTTCCTTAGCTACCTCGAGACTCGGCCCCACTTTGCTTTAACACATGCATCGGCCCCCTGCTTTTGATTCCGATCCCCCGTTCTATATAAACCCCATAACTTGGTACATTTGTCGCTCAGCGTTTGTCTTATCTCGCTGAGCAGTACGTTTCTCATTTCTTATGTTCTTAATATGTTTGTCTAATCATCTGTAGTCCTATTACACAGGTGATTAATATTACAGCGTTTGTCTTATCTCGCTGAGCATCCTATTACACAGCCGTCTGTCTAAAACTTTGGTTTGTAGAGACTATCAGGTGCAGCACGAACCTGCCCCGCAGGCAAAACGCTGCTGTTTGGAAGAATTTCTGCAACATTTCGTTCCTGTTGACCTGTTGCATCTGAATTGGGGCCCACTTGAAGGTTAGCTAGTATTGCTTGCACTTGTTCCTTCATTTCTTTGTGGAACTCTTCCATTGTCCGCCGGGTCGCCGCTCCGTCTATCTTAACAGTCTCTCTTAATTCCCCATTTTGATTGGTGGAATAGAGTTGAAGTTCAATCTGCAGCCAGCACGTTAGCTCCAGGGTCTCGGTGATGGTCGACTTCGATAGGTTCATACCATCATCCTCATGTGCACATGAGTAACCCTTCTATGGAATTCTTGCATATCCCTATGAACTTCTTGGCCGCTCCGGTACCGTCGTATCTTTTTGAAGAAGAACTTTCTTTGGTAGCGGGCCCTACAGCCGTTGACAATGGCACAAAGTTCTCTGCACACAAGACTTTACTCAACGTCTCTTCGATTTCAAATAAGGTTTTTATTCACCTTTTAAGCATGGGGATCATCGTCTCGACAATTTCGCGAGGAATATGCGCGCGTTTCTCAGGGTCACTTAGCAGACTAGTAAGTCTTCCCAACTCGCTTTCAACACAGTCGAGGTCTTGGGAAAATTCCTTCGGGAGATCTTTGGCCTGTAATGTAGTTGGTCACATCAAACTGGCGTATATAACGTGCGACACATTTTGGAACTGACATCGCGCACGGCATCCACAACGCGCTTGATTATATCTATAAGGCCAATAGCGCCTGCAGTGATCCCAAATATTTCAAATCCGGACATTGTGGAGAGGTGTGAAGCAGAGAGCAAGAAGGACAAGCGCTGAGCCAGGATACACAACGGGTGGAAGTAGCTGTTCCGAGGTAAATAAATTGGGAATAGCCCGCGAAAAGACCTCTTCCACTAGTGGATATAAACACAATAACCCATGACTTTTCTACTACCAATTGAATGACCTATTCCGAACCTATTCCACTTGAGCCTACTGGCCCCCTCTTCTGCTGTGTGGAATTGACAGATCCGGCTGGCCCGTTGACAGATTAACAGACACCGGGGTCAGCTGAACGAGAACGCGTTGTGGTGCGTGACGGCGTGACGAATGTTGGGATTGAGGCTGGGGGGCATTGTGATCAGCAAATGCAAAAATAAGATGCACTGAGAGTATATCGTACCAATGGCGCGTCGCGAACGTTGGTAGCATAAATAAATACTAATAAATCAAGAATTATTATGTACAGCTTGGACCTGACCACAACTTCCACGCAGTTCCAGGCGGTAAGTTTCTTTCGAAACGCGAATGGTGGTCGCGGTTGCTCGGCTGGGGGGTTACAGCTGACCTCGGGCGCTGGCCCCCTGCCTTTTCTGCTCGTCGTCGCCGTTTTCGGTCGTCGCTGTCCACGACGTGCTCGAGCCGGTACTGCCCCATGCAGTGCTCGGCGGATGGGCTTTCTCTCGGGCCCTCCCTCGCCCTCCCAGGCCTGTGGTCCCTTTGGTACGTCGTACCCCTCGTCTGTGGATTTCTTTCCTTTTTTCTGGCTTTTCGCCGGTCGCCTCGCGGAGGTGGTGCGTTTGCACCGCCCGCGGTTATGCGTGGCCGGCTGTTCAGTCCCCGGTTCTCTAGGTATACCCTAGCGGTCCTTGCCCTGTAAGTTTCTCCCCAATCTTCCACGCTACGCGGCCGGCCTGTGGCTCACTGCTAACCGCCCTCGGGCATTCCCCTGCGGGTCTAGGCATGGACAGTCGGTTGGGCTTCGCGAGTCCCTGCAGCTTAGAGTGCATGCGACCCGCTGTCCCGCCCCCTAGACCGAGGATTTCACAGCACCGTTTGCGTAGCCAGCCGTCCCCAAAAGTTGGGGCCTCGGCCTAGCCAAACCGGCCGTCTGCGGGGGTCTTCTCACCCTGCCGGACATGCCGTTAGGGCATATGGCATCCCCTCCACGAGCAGAGCTGGGGCGTCTGGAAACAGCGCGCCCCCACCCCTCTGCTCAAGAGTAGGGACGGCAACGCAGTAATCTGTCTTCTTGGACGACGGACGACACTTCCGGACGACGTCCTTTCCTTTCCCCCATCTTTGCTATGGTGCATCTCTAGGATGCCTTGGACATGACGTGCCCCACCATGGTGGTCCACGAAGCTGGCCTATTGCTTGCTGGGGTAGACACCGCCCCTCAATTGGTCAGTGCCCCCTCACTTGAAACCGGGAGAGTTCCTAGAGCTGGGAAGGCGGCGCATCACTGGCGTGGGCATGCGTTAAGGGTGCTGCTGGACCAGCCCTAGTTCTACCTAGGGAGTCTTTCCCCCACAGAGATGCCACACTCTGTATACTAAACGGCCACGGACTCTTGTCTTAACCCTCCCGGCACGCGGGCTTCTGGATGCTGCGGCCTGAGGGGAGGCGCGGCGTGTGCGGAAGCGTTCTAACAGTAGACGCTGCGGGAAGAGTGGAGCCCAGTTGCTGGGTCTCCATGGAGGGGGCCCCCGAGCTTATTGCACAAGGGGGCGGGTCCCACTCGGCTTGGGAGTCCTTCCCTACAGAGTGCTGGCGCGATACACTCATTCTAAACCGCGCTTGGTGCTGCATCTACCAATAATAAATGAGAAATGGCTGGTGGCCCTCCACTTGAAAAACGGGGAGTAGGGGTTCGTTTTGGACCCCTGGCTCATAGCGATCCCCCTCCGGGGCGGGTTCAGGAGCTCTGGGCGTTGAGAACTGCGCTCGCGTCCGCGTGATGGTCAAACACGAGAATAAAAGCTAGTGGCCACGCTCCACTTGAATCCTAGCCAGCGGTTTAACAGATGGCTTTAGTGGATCGGTTCTTCGGGACCCCCACGGATGGAGATGCCGAGCCCGCCCTTTCCAGCTCCGCGGAGTTGTCAGGGAATGATTAACAGCTGCCTCCCCGAATGGCCGGGGCTGTTAGCCGCCTGGGCCCATACCCAGTGAGATGGCGTGGAAGCTCCCAACTCCGTGATCGGTCCTCTGGATCTGCCGGTAACAAAAGCGCCCGCAGGCGGTACCTGCGTTACCAATCCTCCTTGCACTGTGGTGGTACCCACACTAAAGCTACCGATGTTTTCTGGTTCTGTTCGGCGACGAGTCAGAGCACAGTTGTTCCTCTCACTAGCTCCTTCGAGTAGATGGAATTTTTGCTGACTCCGAGGGTGTTCCTCTTCTCTTTCCAGATTTACACATTTACGTTTCTAACATTTACCATGACTACCCCCGCTCAACGCGCTCAAATCGTCACTGAGGCGGAGGCCATCGAAATCATCAATGAGTGCCTATTTGGCAGACCTCAAGCTTCGAGGCAGCCCCGTGCCCCTCTTCGCAGAGGGGCGAGGCACCGCAAACCCACTCCCGCCCCGACGGGTCTCTCCCATACGGATGTGTTGGACGACGTGATTTTAGAGGAGACGGCGACTGCTGCCCCTCCTTTCCTGCCTGACGACGCGGCCAAAGAGCGTTCTCCTTGGCGCCCCATTTCGCACCCCGGGTTCCTTCCTGGGCTCTGCTACCTGGCGGCTGTCCAAGAGTGTAACGTCCACAGAGCAGTATGGGCCCTCGGGTTTTATCCTACGGTTTTCGCCCTCAGAAATTCCCCTCTCATCGAACAGCAGTATGCTTTTGTCCTTCCTCAACGCAATGGTTTGTTCCATCTGGTCACCACTCGATTGCCCGACTCCGCCGCGCTCCTAGACGTCCCTGGCCACTGGGTGGTCGGGGCTCAGTTGCCACAAGCCGGCCCCTCGCTGCCCCGTACAGGCTTGCCTTACATCAATGCGTCGTGGGGAAGGCCCATGTCCCCTGGGTCCCTGCGCCCTCCTCCTGCTTTTCGAGTCCCCCAGGTTGCCTCGGCGAATGACGCGCAGGGCCCCCCACCCCCGAGGGCGCCCCTGCCACCCCAAGAGACTCTCTTGCGCGATGCGCGCAGGTTTGACGCTGGTCCCCCGGGCTTCTCTCACAAGAAAGGCAAAGGGAAGGGCAAAGGTAAAAACAAATATGTGCCATTCGCGCCTTACTCCACAGACCATCAAGCCCGCCGTCCTTCCTCCCCAGTCGCAAAGTGGAGGGCAGCAATATCGGACCCCCTTGACGATGCTATGAATAGCTTCCGCGGGACCCTAGACGAGTACCCAGCAGTTTTGACCAAGCCCGCCTGGTCCGAGCTGGTGTCCTTCCTGAATAAGGCTAAGAAGGATGCGGGTTTCGACAGAAAAAGCTTTGTCCCTACGCTGAAGGCTGAGTTTGATCTCCTGCTGGAGAAGGTGCAAGCCGCTGCCTCGGCCCAGCAGGAGGAGGAACAGCGGCGGGAGGAAGCGCTCGCTGAGGCCTCTAACGAGCTGACAAATATGGTCGCGGCCCTCAATAGGCTGGATCGAGATATAGAGGAGCCCAAGCCAGGAATGAGTGTCCCGGCGCTGGAGTCTCAGCGGCGAGTTTTGGAGGCACGGATAGCGGAGCAGGAAGCGCTAGTAGATAAGATGGATGGTGCGGAAGAGCCTGCGGAGACGGAGCATGCTGCCCCCTCGGTTGTCGCTCCAGACGCCCCCCCCCCACGTAGTGCCCCTAGGCCGTCCTTCAAGGAGCTGTGGCCTGAGACTAACTATCAGGACCACGCTGCCCATACTGCCCCCCTTTTTCCAGTAGTCGTGGGTAAGGCACCGATCGACAGCCTGAAGCCGGTCATGAGGGATCAGGTAGATTCCAAGCTCTACCTCCCCCGGCCTCTGGAGTTGTACTCATGCGACGAGTTGTCGAAGTTGACTCCGAGAGGAGGTGCCCGTTGGAACAACCGATACGAAGACCCTTTGGAGCCCGTCAAGAGCTGGACCTGGTCGGAGTTTGAGGCTGTGTACAACAAGCCTGGGTATCATTTCATGTTTGCTAGAGTGGCGCAGCTAGGGCCCATGTTTAAGGATCCTAAGCTGTCGCTGCTCCGCTCCAAGCTCGCCCAACGCTGGCAGTGTGAGGTTCACTTCGAGCAGATGAGCCCCAGGCAGGACTGGATGCTCTGCACAGTACCTTCAGGCTCCAAGGGGGAGAAGGAGGCTCAGGCCTTCGACCTCATGAGGCTGTCCGAGACGAACGCAGTCTACGTTATCCGACGTTTTGCCCCTATGAGCAGGGCCAGGGACCTGGAGTGGGTCGTCAAGGGTTCTGTAGCAGATGAGACGTCAATCTTCCTTCAAATGAGGAAGAGACTCCTGGAGTTCGAGACCGACGAGGTCCGCTTGGGGTGGCGGGTCCTGGGCGTCAGGAGAGGAGGCGCCACCTCCAAGTTTAGAGGTACCTTTACACTGGAATCCGAAGATGTGTACTGGCCCTGGTCTATGGAATTTGGCCACAAACACGGCTCGGTACCCGACGCCTCGCCAATCCTCAACTTCGAACCATCCTGGTCAGCCAAACGACCCTATGCGTGCCAAGGTTGTTACTCCTCTGATCATTTTACGGCGGAGTGCCCTCTTCCTTTCATGAAGCTCGGAGGACTATCTATCATCAGCATGCCGGCCAGGAGCCTGGTGCTGAATAAGAAAGCCGGCGAGCGGGTGCTCGACCTTGAGAAAGCGACATGGCAGATCCCGATCAGGGTGCCCCCCTCCCCCTCGGTTAAGAGCGCTGCTGCGCCCCGCCACACCCGCCCTGCAGAGCAGTCGGCTGCACCTCCTGCCCTCTCGGTTGTAGAAGAAGAGGTATTAGATAAGGATGAGGATATGGAAGAATCAGATGACGAGAGCATCCTGGAACAGATAGAACCTGGGCGGATAACAGCTCTGTCGAACTTCTTGTGTGGGCGCCTCCTGGGGAACGCCAACCCAGTCGTAGGGCTCACCAGGGGATTGATCCATTCGGTGTGCAAGTTTTTTGGCGGGTCAATACACCCTGTCTTGTTCTCCCTTCGCCGGGATGGGCACCTGCCATTGGACATCTCGAATGAGACTTTGGTCGACGAGTTTACTCGCCCCCCGTCTGGATACTCTACTAGCCCTACAGGCAGTAAGCTACCACCCCATGATTGCCATACCACTCTGACGTGAGTCGGTCTAGAACCCGCTGGCACTGAGCCTCCTCTAGCCCATGGTGCTGGGCACCATGGCGCACCTGCGGCTGACGTGCCTACTACCTGTATGTCCTTCGCGCCCCTTTGGGGGTAGTTGAGTTCGGCGTTTTCCTGATCTAACCCCTTCACAGCACTGCCTACTGTTCCCATCGGGCGGGCCGATGGCGCACAATACGTGACCCCCGCTATCCTGAGTGCCGTGGTGCTCTCTCAATCACATGTCAGCGCTACGCCTACGCCCCCTACAGCTCCTGCCGCGCCCTCCGCTGGCGCACATCGCGTGCCCCTCGAGGATCTGGCACTAGCCAGTGCATCAGAGCCTGCCCCTGTCGAGGTTCCCTCCGCCGCCTCCCAGAGGTCCGAGGAAGTCCCCGTCACCGTGCGTGATTCGAATATGGCCAAGTACTACGCACCTGTGCCCTGCCCGCCCCTGCCCGCCCAGCCCACTCAGTCCTCTACGTACACTTGGCCTGATAGCTTACTTGATGTGGTTCTAGAGCCAGCACCCCCTGCTGCCCCGCCCGCAGATGCAGAGATCCCTTCGGAGCCCCTGTTCCTTAGCCCCTCCCCCATTGCTGTCGTCGCCCCAATCCCGGTCGACTCTCTAGCTAATCAGGCGCTCTCCTCGATGGCTATGGGTCGCACTTTAGCCGAGGATTTGATGGACATCGAGGCGGGCGTTCCATTGCCTTCTCTGGCGAACCCGACGTTGCCGAACCCCCTCGTCGGCCATGGTGACGAGATCGACGACATCCTCTTTGCACATATCAAGCCTCTACAGGGCGACGCCCTGATTAGGGCTGCGGGCGTCCTTCCCGAGGAACTCCTGCCTAGACCTAAGAAAGCGGCCCCGGCTCCCTCTCCCCCTGAAACGAACGCTCCTACTCAGTCCAGCACCGCCCTGCTGACCCAGGAACCATCTTACGTCATGGCACCCCCCTCAGATACCTATGACGACCCTTCCCTAGTTGACAGCGTAGCCCACCTGGCAGGGCTGTTCCCGTCTGTCAACAGCGAGACGTTTACCATAGTGCTGAACAAGGTGAACGGAGACCTGTCGGCAGCGTCCGCCTGGATGCAGTCTGTGTCCGAAGTGACTAGGGCCAGGGAGGTTCTATCAAAGGCTTTTCCTTCAGCACCTGTGGAGGAGGTGGAGAGCTCCCTCCGACATTATAAAGGGGACTTCCTGCTCTCCTTCTACGGGCTGGCCAGGGCATTTGAACACACGGCTGAGTGGAACGATCTCAAGCACGCCAGGAGCCGAGGCGTGATGGACATTGACACTCCGGCGCCTGATTTCATATACGACGATCCCGCGACGGCGGCTTACGAGTGGCAATGGTGGCAAATAGCGGTGTCCATCCGCGCTCACCGAGTAGCGGACGACCCAGAAGTAGTCAAAGTATGGGACCAGTTGGCGAGTGTATCCACGGCCACCCGAGAGATTACCCCCCGCTTTGTGGACTATGTCTATAAGCTGGGCCAGCGCAACTCGGACGAAAAGGCTTTCACCACGGCTGTCAGGGTCCTGAAGGCGCAACCGGATTTCAAGGCGATAGAAGCGATAGCAGGGCCAGCCACCCCTTGCGGTCCCGATAGCCCCAGAGACTCAGCAACTACTGTCCTGCAGGTCCTGCTGTCGGACGGGTACATCTCCCCTCCTGCGGCGGCATGGCTCGCTATCAGGGTCTCAGGCTCCCCTTCAATGTACATCGCCATGTCTCCTCTTCTGCTGGCATTCCCCAAGGTTCGAGGGAAGCTGTGGAACGACCGCAATCTCCACCTCGCAGCCTGGTCGATCACCAATATGAAGCACCGAGCTGGCACAAATAGCCCAACCGGTTCAAGAATCAGCACCGCGGATGCCAGGAGCGCATACTCCAACGTCGTCCCTACCGCGAAAGGAAAGGAGGTACACCCCATCTTCGCCAAAGGAGCTAAAGGGAAGGCCCCCAAGCAGGTCCAGCCTCGCGCCCTAGGGAAGGCCGAAAAGGTGAAGAAGCGCAAGGCGGATCTCGCAGCAGCGCGGCTCGCCAAGAAGGGGGAAGACATACTCGCCCAAATCGAGTCCGAGCGCGTGCTCATGGAAGAAGACAGGGAGAGTGAAGAGTAACGTATTGGTTTGTCTGGACTGCGATGACTGGTCTAGTTTCTGGCTGTTTGGTTTGTTAAGAACTTGTTTCTGCGCTTAGATTCCTCTCTGCTCTCAGTTTTGTTTTTTATGACAGGCTTTACGCCGGTGATGTCCTCGTATGTTTCTATGACTTTAGCGTTCGGTGTTTCACCCGATGGGAGGTGTGGTCAGCTGCCCCCCCGGCGCACCTCCCCTATAGATTTTGTTCTTTTTCTGGTCACAAACGGGGCAATCCCCCTCTTAGCCACCATGGACATCAAGCTCGCCACTTCCCGACGTCCCGCACAGGCTGTTGGCTACCCGGCTCAGGGCCGAGGGGCTGACGGCGACGGCGGGGGGACAGCAGGTACCCCCCCGGTGGGCGAGGGGGCCATCGGTGTCACAAACAGCCATTCATGCGAAATCCCCCTCCTGCCAGCGTCGCAACGGAGCGCTGGCAGAACCAAGGGTAATCCGCGTCCTCTTCCGACGGCAGGCTCGCGCCCTGAGCCTACTAGTTGCGCGGGGGCGCCTCCAGATGGCTCGGGGACCACGCCTAGTGCTGGGTCATCTACTTCCCGTATGCGCTTAAAGAATAGGAAGTTTAGAATAGCTACTTGGAACATGTGCGGGCAGGCCGCTGTCAAAGACGGGAAAATCGTTTCTAAGGCCCCCTTCACGGAGCAGCTGATGATGTTGGAACAGCTAGATCTGCTGGTTGTGACAGAGACACACACGGAGTTCCCCCCTTTTTCTAGGGGGCGGACTATCCTTGGAGGGACATCCTTGCTGGAGGCACGGGCTGGTGTTGCCGTGGTCGCTCACTCCAGGGATAGTTGGGAGTGTACACAGCAGGAGGTCTTGGTAGAAGGGTACGCAGTGGCTCTGCATCTGACCCACCGGGTGAGCCGAGAGGCCTTCTGGCTTCTCGGAGTCTACGCGGACAACTCCGGGGGTATTAACTCGCTGGTCACGTTCTACGCCTCTCTGAGGAAGGGCCTATCAGCCTTGGTGGCCTCTTTGCCAGGCGGGTCGTGGCCTGGTTGCCTGGCCGCGGGCGATTGGAACTTCGTGGAACATTTGGGCGATCGCTGCCCTGCCACAGCCTCCTACCCGAAGCTGGATCAGCTGGCAGCTATCTTTTCGGACATCAGCGCCCTCTGCGCTTTTCGGGACGCGGCGGGCCCCGGCCCACGCCCGAGGGGATGGACTTACTCGAGGAACACGGCGGCAGGAAAAGTCTTTTCCCGGTTGGACAGACTGTATGTACCCCACGACGGGTGGGTGGCGGAATCTTCTTACGTCCTCTCCACAAACTGGTCTGATCACCGTGTTGTGGTTTCAGATATGATTGTCACCAAACCCGTGGTTCAAGTGGCTGCTCCTGCCCCTAGGCTCCCGGACCTTGATGGTTTGGGGAAGAGCAAGACCTTCTGGCCCGCCGTCTTGGCCGCGTGGAGCGATATAGACCGCGACGGGAAGGCCACGCTAGAGAGATGGACGGCCTTCAAGGACAGGATCTTACAAGAGGGCCGCTCTACTAACGCTTCCTTTAAGAGGAAGGACTCTAAGTACTGGAGGAGTGTGGTCAGAAGGGAGGAACTGGCCCCTGGCGAAGTATGGGAGGCGATCAGGGGCCTGGCTCAGCCCCAGCGCCCGTCCCGCGCTCGCGGCGAGCCTGTTTGGGCAGAGGCCGTACCGAGGCATGGTAGACCCCCCACCCAGAGGAGGTGCTTCCGCCCTAGCCCGTCCTCACCTTGGCAGGTGCCAGTCTTGGGTCGCTCGAGCGCCCCGCCGACGGAGGCTCCAGCGCGGTCTGCCAAGGAGGCACCGCGTGCTAGGACTGTGGCTGATATGCTGGACGATAAGGCGTCTGCGCTAAGGAAGAACGCTCTCCGGAAAATGAAGCGCATGGCTGAGAAGCGCACGACGGAATGGTACAACCTGTCACTGAACAAGGAGGCGGACGAGCGGGGTAGCCGAGCGTCAGTCTCCGTTGCGGGGCTGCGGCGACCCTCCGAGGGAGAAGCTTGGACGGACTTATGACACATGACTGCGGTGTCCAGGGACTATTTCACGGAACTGCATACACCCGAGCCTATGTCGGCAGACAGGCTGCTGGCTCAATCTACCCTTCTCGAGGAGGTTGAGGCGGAATACGGTTGCTTGCCACACCCACGTGACTTTGAGGTAGGTTCGTTTACCCGGGAGGAGGTCTTGGTACTCCGAGATAAGATGCCGAATACGGCTCCGGGCCCTGACGGCATTCCTTATGATTTCTGGAAGCGGCTGAGCCGGGAGCTGCAGAGACTCCAAGACTCCCCTTCCCCTCCTCGTGTCTTCTGGGACGTGTTCCGGGACGTGGCGAACGATGTGCGGACCAGGGGTTCCTCCCGGTGTGGCTTTAAGGACGCTAACATCAGCCTCTTCTACAAGAAGGGAGACCCTACGCTGGTTTCCAACTATCGGCCAATCTCTTCTATGAACACTGATTGTAAAATGTACACCAATTTGGTGAACGCCAGGCTGGCGCCATGGGCGGTGAACAAGATCCATAGTGACCAGAAGGGCTTTGTGCCCGGTCGCCTCATGAGCGATCACACCCGGCTCGCACAGGGCGTTGCCCACTTATGTCATTCGACCGGGACCCCGGGCTATCTGGTGAGCCTGGACCAAGCGAAGGCCTACGATCGAGTCGATCAAGATTGGCTCCTGCGCGTGATGAAAGCGATGGGCCTGCCTGAAAGTTTGGTTAGTATGATTCAGGACATACTGCCCGGGTGCCGTTCCCGGGTAAGAATTAATAGTGGGTATAGCAACTGGTTCAAGTTGAGGCGAGGGGTGAGACAGGGCGACCCCCTTTCCTGCCTCCTCTTTAACTTCTCGATCGAGCCTCTCGCAATGCGCATCCGGCGCGAAGTCACAGGCATCAGCATAGGCGGCATAGCTCCCGCAAAGGTTATGCTTTATGCGGACGACATTAATCTTTTCCTGTCTGCGTCGGATAATGTCCCTGGGGTTTCGTCATGCCTCTCGATTGCTTCCTTCGCGATCGGCTCCAAGTTCAACATGGAGAAAACGGACGTTAAGCCCCTGGGCCCCGTTTTGTTCGCCCAGGCGTGCTTTGATAACCAATCCATGGGTGGCGCGCTCATCCCGGGGGCGTACGTCCTGCCCCCCGCTGATCCCCTGAGAGTTCTGGGCGTTTGGGTCGCTGCTGCTGACCTGGCCGCCCCGAGATGGGCCCAAATTCACAAACATAACACGCGCCTAATTAGGCAATGGCGCGCCATCGGAGCCTCTGTGCGGAACAGAGCCCTGCTGGCCAAGACCCTCCTCCAGTCAAGGTGTTATCACCTTCTGGATGGGAACGGGATCCCCCCTTCTACCCTCCGTAAAATGAGCCAACAAATTCAGAACTTCGTGCGGGGCCCATTCTCCGTTATGCCATTCGACGTACTAGAAGCCCCTCTGGAAGAGGGAGGCCTGGGCTGCCCCTCCTTGGCTCATAGGAAAGAAGCCTACGACCTGCGCTTCCTGTCGCACCTCATTTCGGGCCCGCAGCGGACTCTGTGGAAAGTTTGGACGTGGGCGGGCTTGCGGGCGGCCTCTTCCACCAACAACACGGCTAACATAGTGGGTCTGAACCCCTTCCTGCAGAGAGCGTACACCAGGCCCACAGCCCTTGAGCCACGCTTGCGGCAGGCCTTTATGACCGCCAAGAAATACAGCTTGGACCTCCGGTGCCAGGCCCCTCCTTTGGCTGTGCGGTGCGCCATGCCGGCGTTCTACCACCCAGCCACGCCCCTGCAGGCGTCTAGATACGGTGGCGGGTGCCTTGGGAGTCACGACTCGCCCCTCGTTGGAGATTTGGTGGACACTCGGGACAGGGACGCTACGTGCCCGAGGTGTAGGACGAGCCGGCGAGCGGTCCGTCGGAAGCTCATACATACCAACTGGTCGCCCAGGGAGGCGGCCAGGACCCGAAGCGAGACAGCTAACATGTGGCCCGGAATGAACGGCCCCCTGGGCTGCGTCCGAATTTTCACCAAGCCAACGTCTCTGCTGGCTCGAAGTACTGACGTCTTGCTTACCTCTAGGGGGAAGAGCAGGGCCGGTGTGATTAAGTACGACAATAGCCTCCTTGCCGTGCCGATGGCGAGGAGACCGATTTGTCCCGACTCTATGCACATCTGGACGGACGGATCGGCGTTGGACAACGGTCTGGAGTCCTGCACAGCTGGGGCCGGCTGGGTCTCGGACCTGGAACTTTACGACTGTGTGTCTCTGATTGGCATCCCTATGACCAACAATGTGGCTGAGGTCGCAGCGATCACCCTGTGCATGACTGCATGGCGGGGGTACAATGTGGTCATTCATACGGATTCTACTTACGTGCTTGGGCTGATGAAGGGCAGTCTCCTGGCCATGGAAAGAGACGGATGGGGGGACTTCCCACGGGCTGGGCAGTCGGCCTCATCTCTTCCCCTCTTTAAACATCTCCTCTTTCTTCTGCGGAGCCACGGAGGTAGTGTCGACTTCGTCAAGGCTAAGGCCCACGGGGATGATGTATGGAACAACAGAGCAGACGCCCTGGCAAATGAGGGAAGGGTCTCTGGACGGCCTTACGACCTCTGGTCCTTGTTTACCCCTGATGGGTGGATAGACCATCAGCCTGTCCTGGCTCACCAGCCTCTGTCTTACCTGACTAGGTTGGTGGTCCGTGACACCGTGGTGCCCCCCTTGGCCCGGTGGAAGGCACAGCCTTTCTGCGACAGGTGGGTTGTTTCCATGGCCAGGATATTCGGGATATACCTGGACGTGGACATCTACGCGCCCCTGGTTTGGAAAGTTAATATACCGCTGGGCTTCAAGGAGACCCTCTGGCGAGAAATGCATCAGGCTCTGGCCATAGGCCATCGGTACCACGGCGAGCGGAGCCTCATGAAAACATGTCTCTGCGGACAGGAGTTGTCTCTGGACCATATCCTCTTGGGATGCGCCCGGTATAATCTGTCCACCCTGGAGCAGGTTTTACACAACAGACTGAGGGAACTGTCTCCCAGTGTTTGGTACAGGTCCCTGCACCCGGACACTTGGAAACCCACCCCCTGGTACCCCCTGCTGGCTCTTAAGAGAGTGGAGCGGAATGCTGTCAAGCCTAGCAAGTCACTACCCAAGCCCAATGAGGCCTTTTCGAAGTCGAGGGGCGCCAGAGAATGGGTAGTGGGCTTGTTCTTCTGGACAATTTGGAAGTGGAGGATGAAAGAGGCCAACGAACAAGACTTCCGCTTCATACCAGAAAGGATGGAGAGGTCTCTCCGGGACCTGCTGGCAGCAGATCCTCTGGACACTTGACGGGGTGACTCACTTATTGAGTTGGCTTGCGTCGTTCGGTATTGTACTCGTCGTCTCATGAACCTTTCGGTAGCCCTCTGGAGGCTGGTCCCTCGCACAGAAGCTTGCTCGTGCGGGGTTACTCCAGCCGTACGGCGGCTGATCTTGGGGCCTGCCTCGTGCCTGCGGCTTCTGCTTCAGGTCCCCGGCGGGCCCCTAAGGGGGACGTAAAACTCCTTAAGGGCGGTCCGGTACGGCACCCCCCTCCACCCGAGGGGGGGGGCCACCTTGCCTATGTCGGACTAGTGGCCCCCTGCAGGTTTAGCGGGTATTCCCTAGGCGATGCCTTAGGGCGACCCCCGCACTCTCGGCCACGGAAGCTTTGGGTTGCAGAATCCTTCGGGAATCCTATGCCTTGAGAAGCTGTCTTGGTGTCTCCAACAGACAACGAGGTCTTAAACCAGATTCCTGCAGGTGATGGTAGAGAGAGCTCTAGAGAGCAGGTTGGTTCCCTCGTTGGCGTGGGGCCCCGGCACAGAAGCTTGCTCGTGTCGGAGGCAAAGCCGCCTCTCTGACCCACAAAAAAAAAAAAAAAAAAAAAAAAAAGAATTATTATGTACAAAATTGGGTGACGGCCATTGGGTTTGAAGCTGGTACCAGCTCTTTGAAATGGCGCGTCGGCGAACAGTGATAATATAATGGCTTTTAGAGTTTTAGAATTTATAATAGTCAATAATCTTTATTGCGTATACTGTGATCAACGGTTGGAGGCTGCGTTTGGGGCTGCGGCCAGCCATTTGAAAAGGCGGGTTGACATAATGATTTTTATATTTCATAATTATAAATAAAATTTATTACACATAAAAGTGGCGGAGAGTGGCAACGGTGATGGCGAGAGCCGCTGGAGCTGCTGAAGCCGCTTGCGAGGTGACCAGACGAGGGCTGGTGCCTTGCAGGCAAGTCTTCGCAGGTCATATACCTAGCTCCTGCATGTCATTATGGTTAGCGCCAAATTTTCATGAGAATAATTCAAGGCAGGGAAAATGCACTAACGGCTATCCCCCACAACCCTACACTTTTCCGACTCAGGTCACCACGGTACTTACAAATTCCATTGCATTATGGCCCTCGACGCATCTTGCCTTTCGCATCTGTTGTCTGGTTGAGCTAAGGTCCAATATTGACATTCGGGAGTCGGAGTTTGAATGTCACATGTTAGAGTCTTCGATTCTCCATCTGTGCTCAGCCTCAAACCCAATGGCCATCACACCGTCGGCCATTTTTATACATGATAATTTATTTATTTATTAGTATTTATTTATATTTATTTATATTACAGTGGCATATCACCCACCGGGCAGTATCACCCACCGGGCAACAGCACCCACGCGACAACTAAACCTCTTGCTTTGCCTTTCACATCTGTAAATAGGATTACTATGCTTCTTGAAACTGTAATCTGACGTGCACACCATTAATCCCACCTGTAATGTGAGCCAGACACCAAAAACAGAGAATTGAATAAGGTTCCAGGGCTGGAAAATGCATGAGAACCTAGGTTGCGATGCCCAGAACTTAAAATAGTCGTGAAAAATCCACATCCTTGTGTTTCAGCTTATCTCTTGAGCAAAAGGACTGCGAGTGAGCCCTCAAAGCCTCCAAAGCCAGGATCGATCACAAAGGCTGCCAAAGCAAAAACAGCAGCCATAGAGAAGTAAGAGTTCCTTCAAAGGGCTGTGGAGGAGTTTCAGCAGACTCAAGGTCTACCCTCAGCACCAAGCCAGAAATTGTTTGCAACCAGCTCACTGTCAAAGAGACCATCCAGCCAAGAAGGAAATGCTCCGAACATACAAAGGAGGAGACATAGACACCCTCGCATTTCGATTGACCCAATCCCAGGTGAGGAAGTTGACATGGGCAACATGGACTTCATCAAAGTGTCTGAAGCATGGTCAGCACATGACAAGAGTGCTCATTTAAGCATGTAAGCGTACCTTAGATTTTGAATTGATGCTTTGTGCCCTGCTAATCATGCGTTGCTCACTGCGTGATCCATTGTGGAATCAGGTCAAGCATAGATCAGTGAGATAGAGGCAGCGCATGTGGAGGAAAGTAATAGAATAGGCTCTTCTCAATATGTGAGTATGTTTGATACATGGCTGCCTACTGTGGTCTCAGATTTCAGTGAGCACTGCTAAGCTGCCCGGCAGGTGGCAGGTGATACCCGACTGTACCAACGTTCCGCCATTTCAATACAGCTGCCCCCAGCCTCAATTCCAACATTCGTCACGCCGTCACGCACCCTCGTTCAGCTGACCCCGGTGCAATCTGTCAACGGGCCATCCGGATCTGTCAATTCCACACAGCGGATGAGGTCCTATTCCGCCACGTGGAAAAGAGGCGCTTGAGGGTGGGACATTGCTTTGTGATTCTTCGTGGTGGCATGGGAAAGGGGCGGAATAGGTGATTCAATTGGTAGTGGAAAGTCACGAATTATTATATGTATACCCACTAGTGGAAGAGGTCTTTTCGCAGGCTATTCCGAATTTATTACCCCAGAATAGTTACTTCCAGCATCTTGTTTTTGTAATACAACCCGTTGCAGCGAGCTTGACCAAAAAATTTTCGGACTGCCGGCCACTTTTGGCCAAAAAATCGGATTTCACTTTGTTGCTTAATTAAAAATCATAAAACGTCTTTAATAAATTCTATATTGTATAAGAAAAATCATGGGCCCGCGCCGCTTGCAT
>Ga0307515_10009213_pt1 | contig 19120 bp, 23 predicted proteins | sample 17_EM_MG_FD_194513 | JGI IMG/M metagenome (GOLD analysis project Ga0307515, IMG submission 194513) | Populus trichocarpa ectomycorrhiza microbial communities from riparian zone in the Pacific Northwest, United States - 17_EM | ecosystem: Host-associated > Plants > Roots > Unclassified | place...
GTAGTCTCGGCGCAAGCCGTTATGTAAGATTCACCCCTCGACTATAGGAGAGCGCGATTTGTAAGTGGATTGGATCGGCAGCGGATCGCCGGGTGATTGCTTCTTTAACAGGCCCTTCGATCACAATGAAGCGGGTCTGGTCAGCCGCTCCTGCCCGAAGGCTGACGAAGACTCGCAACTCTGTCGTACTGCTGGTGCCACCAAACGCCGTTGGATCTGGACCTCCACTCGGCACTACCAACGTCCGACGGGTCTCGAATATAGCGGGAGGCGGACCCCCTGTCTCTCTCGCAATAGCCATAGGAGCGGGCTTACCAATAGCCCTTTGGACGTATAAGGTTGGCTCGTCAGCGGTTTTAGGTGTGAGAGAGAACGAGACCTAACACGGTGGAAACCTCTTCTAGTGTTTCATGCTCGTCCTCTTCCAGAGAAAGATCATATACATGGGTGCGGGCGAATGGTTTTCGTTTTGTGGGAGACGCTGGGGTTCACGGAGATACAGGCTATGTTCCACCTGGTGCGAGAACCGAGGAGGTCTCTGAATCAACGGTACCACGTGGGCTCAGATGCGATGAAATCAAAGTCTCCAGCGATAACGGGCATTCGCTATCCGGGATCATAGTCTCTCCAGCCTACGCGTCACTAGGGGCGTCGCGGTCGAGCAGCAGCCCATCAGAAAGTCCAGAGACACTATTTTTCTACCTCCAAGGTTCCAATCCCCTTTCTTGTGAAGTGTACTCGCTGAAAAACGCCTCACGCCACAGGGAATACAGGAAACCCACTCCATCGTCTTCCCGTTTTCAAAACCTTGCTCGATCACCCCTCCTTTGGAAGTCGGGCCAGTTTGGTCGCCGTTGCGCCGAGGTCGTATTGGAAATCAACGCCCACTCGTCCCTCTGAGCGTGGTATCCTCAGCGACTACGCTCACGCTCTGGATTACACGATCAAAAAATGGCCGAATTCGCGTATCGTCATCTACGGTCACTCCCTCGGCGGTTCTGCAGCCGTGTGTCTCGCGTCTCGTCTAGGCTCGGGGGAGTACTCCAACGTACAAGGTCTCATTCTGGAGAACCCGTTTGCATCTATTCCTGAGATGGTCAAAACCCTATATCCTCAACGGTGGCTGCCATATCATTACCTAACACCCTTCGTACGGGACAAGTGGGACGCCGTGCGCGCGGCATCGAATATGCCCCAGGATTCGTTATTACGGAGGTTATCCAAGGACATGCTCGTTTTTCTTAGCGAGAAGGACGAGCTGGTTCCGAATTGGATGGGGAGGAGCATCCTCAACGCGACAAGATCGGAAGGAAGGTCGAGCGTCGTAATCCGAGATGCCCTCCACGAAAATGCATGGGAACAACGACAGTGGGTGAGAGAGATAGCTCAATATGTAGACAGTGTCATCGTCCGTAAGGCCACGTAAAGCATGCGGACACTTCACAGGCGAATATCTTTGAGGAAACTGCCATCAGTGTTAGGACTCTATCCACAGTCTCCAACCGCACATCTGTAATCTGTATAACGCGACACTTTTCTCCTTCGAAACGGTTGGGCCGCCAACCAACGGGGGTCTGGGGGGGGGGACCCAACCTCGCGTAATTCAGGTCTGCCGAGTGCTGGCGTCGTTACGCCAGGGCTTGAAATTCCATCGACCTACGTAGTACGAAGGATCTTAGATAACGATAACCTCGGTAAATGGAACTCAGTTAGAATGAACATACACCTCTAATATTACCCATGATCCTATTACCATAGAATCAAAATACGGTAGATACGAGAACAGTCGCGTCCACCCTGAAGGTCCGCGGGACCCAGAGCCCAGCTCCCGACCCCGGGGTCCTGCCCCCCCAGACCAGAAGAAGGGCCAGTTTTGGCAGAACCCTCACGCAGATGGGGCCGCCATCCCGAGTGTCAGATCTGTTATCTGAATACAGAGAGTTGGATGTTGTCCGCAGCGGGCGGGGGATATGTGTCCTGTATATCCGTCGGTTGCCCAATCGGAAGTTCCATACTCACGTAGGCCGGTTGCGAGGTAACGACCTTCTTCAAAGACATGATCATCCGACAGATCATCATTGGAATAAACCTGTGGAGACCCAAACCGATCAGCCATCCGTGGGGTTGTTGTGCGAGCAGAGACAAACTTACGCCGCGGTTCCCCTGCCAACGCGAAGTAAAGGGGAGTGATTAGTACGACCCATAGCCGCGTGTGTGAGGGTTCGCTTACACTATAGGTATTGACCGTATCCCTGACTAAAAAAGTAGGTCCAACGGTCAGCACGCGTCAAGCTCGAACACCGGTCCAGAGAATCTCACCCTCGCCACAATAAACATAACCACAATCAATAAATGGGACGTGGTTATAACGATGAAGTATATCTCCGCATCCCTAGTGACTGTGTCGAGAATCCTTGACCCACTCATCCCGCGATACGTTGATTTAAGAATTCGAGTCTGCACGACGACGAGAGCGAAAACTAAGATATCTGTGGGATCGGTCAGATGGGCTCAATGGAAAGAATGGGGGGTTAAAGAGGACGACGAAATGCCTACCAAAGGTAAGACAGAGAGATATTTGAATGACCGTGAAAACCTGTTCGATTTCGGCAAGACATATACGATATGAATCCACGGGAATTTGGGGTAACCTGATCGCTGAAAACCATTTCCTTAGTCTCGGGACCCGAGTTTGTGTACGATAGAGCAGAAAAACCCACATGGCTTCAGGATAGCCCAAGCGGACATGTAAACTCCGACGCCGAACTGTAAGAGGGAAATTGTATACAAGGTGCCCGCGACCCATTTGTTCTTCCTCGTTATCGCATAGGTTCTGTCAGAACAAGAGTGAGCGGGCTTGTTCAGGTTGACGAAGGAACACCGAACCTTTGGGTCAGGAAAATTTGGGCCAACGCGGAAATAAACATGTAGTACGTGACTTGCATGAATGCAGTCTTATCACACCTGCGATGCCAGGGTCAACCATGTAAACCCAGAGTCCGCCGGTGGGAGTTCCACACGTACATCTGTCCGTGATAATTAGCGTCCCGGAAGAAGCAGGTAGATACGAACCGAACATAAGTACCTCGGATGTGTATCCCGGGTCGGAGAACGCTGTAGTTGGGAACAATAATGTTTGCATGTACCGGATAGCACTGGTTAATCGAATACCACTTACAGATAATTACCCACGCGTGGAACGCCAGTGGAAGATATCTGGTCTAAACTACGGTCAGGGTGATATGATGTCAGCACTGGAGGACACTCACGAATAAAAATAGTACTAATACTGAGATATCATTAGTTGGGACATCCTACACAAGTGCGAAGGCTCGCGCACCGAGAGTGCTCTCCGTCTTCCATGCATAAAGGATCTGTATGAGGTTGTCAGGCTTCTTTCTGCATCATTGCCATTGTGAAATTCCGCTACCTCGTCCTTGAATGTCAGGAGGTAGTCATAGACCAAGAGGGCAGTCACGCTGACTATATATGACTGGATATTGAAACGTCAGTGAACCATTGAGATGGGGCGATCGTGTAGCGTCATGTTTACCCTGAAGGAAGTGCTGGTTCGATAGCGAAGCGCTTCGTTCAGTATAATCGGGGCGACCGCAGTGGAGGTACTCACAGGTCATGGCCGACTTGAATGAGTTGTACAAGTTCAGTTTCGGAGGACATGCCGAAAGAGCAACTTTAGAAAATGGTTCGCCCTCTAGCGGACGCGTTTCTGACTTGTGTATGAGGCGGGACCGGGGCAGCAACCCGAGCACGGGTGGGCACCAACCTTATTCATATACGAGTGAAGACTGTGTGAGAGCCATCACGCCAGATTAACAGAACAGAGCTCAAACACCCGTCCTAAAAAGATTGGCGTCCCTCCCTTTGCCCGATCGAAGGAAACATCTAAAAGGAAGCAAGGCGTTCCCATGGTTCCAGTTCGCTGAAGTGGGGTCAGAAAGGCCGGTATCAGTAGCCAGTCGCATCATAGTTTACGCCCCTTGAATCTTACCTGCTCTCGTGCTGTGAGGTCACCTGAACACGGTTGTGTGATGGCCCTTCGGCAAAATTATCCACCGACACGCATCAGCAACCCTTCCCATGCTGAGTAACCGCGTCGGGTAACAGGTCCTGAAGGAAGAAGTCAGCACTTCATCGAGCCAAGATCTACGCCGGAACCCAGTCGATTGCCCTTGTGTCGAGTAACTGGGGGATCAGTTTGGAGACGCATGATGGTACGCGATGGGACCGACTCGCCGCTAGTAGCTTGTTATGGCAGCCACATTGACCTGAAACCTGGGGCCTGGTGACCCAGGAGGTGTGCCGTGATCAATAGGACTGGAAAAACCAAACGTGTGACTGTCCACAAGGAAATGTATTATGCGTCTGTCCGCCGACGCAAAGGGGCGCCAGTCGTGTGAATCCGTCGTGGACCCGACTTGACTTCTGGGTCCCGGCGATTACTTGTGGACGTATGCGCGCGCTTGTAGCCTTAGAGATGGTGTATAATGCAGTGGATTGTGTGAAGCTACTCCCAATATGTTCGTGAAGACCCAAGATCAGCAAGTGTGGTGGCGCAAACGCGGGGGAAAAAATCGGACCGATCAAACTCGACCACCACCGTGAAGCGAGAAAAACATCATGCCTCCGATGGCTCTCAAAGGCATCGTCACTAAGGTCGGCGCCATGAAGAAGACGGCCACCGTGACCGTCTCAAGGTGGGTAATTCACAAGCAGACGGGCAAGGTAAGCATGACTCGGTGACGGGCCCCCGCGCTTCTAACTGAGCCTACTTACAGCGAATTGAGAGGAGCAAGAAGTATCTAACCCATGACGGGAATGATGGTGTGTCGTACTCTAAATCCCCAAGCAGAAGTCCTGCCTGACACGTCTGGCACAGTCCTTCGGATTAACGACGAAGTCTCAATCCGGAACTGTCCTCCGATATCCGCTCGGAAACGTTTCACCCTAGACCAGATTCTTCGCAGTCCGGAGACTCAGCACGAACTCATGCATAAGAATTCTGCGGCCACCTCCCAGCCACTTGCAAGTTGAGGCGGACAAAATGAGGTCCGTAAGGTGGGTCCTCGAAACGCAAAATACTCGTGGCAACTCTTGACGTGTCGGTAGGTTTCGTGCCTCACGCGTGCCTCCCCGAGTGCGTGGTGGAAGCCGATTATAGTCCAGTAGTGCAGCCCCACAATCTGCACTCGGTTGATGGACTTCTGCACGCGAATAAAGTACGAAGCATAACCAACACATAGTAATCGGTCAAGGAGAATCTCGTGAACGACAATTAGCTGTTTAATGTAGGTACCATGATCGAGCAACAGAGTCCCTGGTGATGGAGTGTCCACTGTTCACCGTCGAATTTTACCAAAATTCAACACCTCAACACCACTACCCTCGCGACCCAACTCCTTGGAAATACCTAGGACGTCGTCGTCGCTAACACCCTCCAACCTTTTCAATTCCCTGTGAATGTACGCGACGATATCCACCATGAGCTCGGGGTACGCAACATACTTGTTGAGCTGATCCTTCGAATAGTCAGCGACGCCCGAGTTGTCGTCCTTCGCTTCTTCAGACTCAAAACCCTGCTCCAAGAGTTTGAGCCGGGCTGCGGACATCTTCCCACCAGTGAGTGGGTTGATCGACCGCCGGAAACCTGGTGAGGTATCGTAGGGAATGCCCCGAGCGCCCCGAGCACCAAGCAGGTTTCTCCACACAGCTCCGGCCATCTCTGCGTCCCCCGTAGCAAGACCAAGGTCAAGGGACATTCCAAGACCGGCCCACTGCTCTTTTAAGATTTGCATCTGTTGTTTGACGAGCCTGTCGGGTGCCCGGCCACGTTTCTTGTTAATGGGAGGGGTAGAGGTAGGGTCTGAGGTAGACGGAGGTGCATAAAAGTCTGTTTGGGATGGGTTTTCGGAGTCAATGGGTTGGAGAACGGCCCTGATTCGATCTTCGACATCCAAGAAGAAGTGGTCGATCAGGGCTTGAATGTGGTTTGTACCGTGAGGTCGTGGAAGTGCACGTAACCGGACGGTCAAGAGCCAGACGTGTAGGTTGGTTATAGTGAACCAGGATTGGAATGTTGGGGGCAAATCGCAAGCTGATATGTCCCGGTGTTAGTCCTCAGGGGAACAAGCAACATACCAGCAGGAGGTGCTCACCTTGCCAGAAGACACGATCCTCGGAAGCCTTGATGGCACAGACTTGCTCGTACATTGCCAGAGTCCTGCGGCCAGCCACCTGTCTCGTGCTTCCATAACCCATAGCACGGCCGAGGGCCCGGAATATTTTGAAAGCGATAGGGTTCGCTCTGATTTTCTGCACAAGCCGAGACCGTTCCGGTTCCGCCTTTTCATACCGGTACGGCCCCGAAGAGGGGGCGGGTTGTGGAGTCTCGGGAGGATGGGGAGCGGTAGCCAAACGACGGAGTTGCCGAGCTCCGGAAGCTGCCCGGTAAGCAGCGACGAGGTGCTTTTGGGTCAACCGCTGGGCGTACATTTTGGAGGGGTGAGACCGTGACGGTGGTCGGGATCGGGTTCGGCAGGCGCGCGGCAAAGACGCGTCGAGCCGAAAAATCTTCCACCACGCTCGGAATCGAACTCGTGACCAAGCAGTCGGAAGCTAACCGCTGGACCGCGAGGAATTGCATCCATGGTCGATAAGATCGGCTTTCCGCCAGTCCTCCGACCTTCGACCATATGGCCTCCCTAGAAACAACCCCAATCTTACTCGCACTCCCGTCTTTCACGCCTTCGCTGGCTCTCGAAGTATTTATCCCGCCACCAACGCAACCCATATTCTACTGACCTATTTCACAAGGTTCTCCCGTATGGATTGACTATCCATAGGTTTTTCGTCCAGGCTGACGGCCGGGTACGCCACGTATCTCCACTTGTCGCCTTCCCATTGATCCCGACAGTAGCATTGTTTCAGACTCATGACCTCGTCATTGGACCCGAATCACCACATTCACACAAGCTTATCAAGTATACCAACACTATCATCGGACGATATACCAATAGACTACCCGTGAGGGAGCTTTTGGTTTCTTCCTCACGTTCTCCGGAGATCCAGGCATCCTTCACCCCTTTGCCTAACGAAACGCCGGACGTTTCGTTACATGGTGGTCAGGTTGGATTTGACGAGCAACCCTGGGAGTCGATCCCCGTCCCTCCAAACCCTGGCGAGGTCGAATTGTTCAGTGACAAGGAACTTGACACGATAGCGTCAGAGGTAGCCACCGCCGCAATTTTCAAGTATATCAGCGAGGACGGCGAGCAAGGATATCCAGGAAAGCTTCGAGTAGAGGCCCTAATCGGCCTGCTCCAACCTGACTCATTGCATACCTCTGACTCGGGGGAATTAAGCCTCGGTAGCGTCCTCATCATCTACCGTGCCAAACTTCTAGAAGAAGGCAAAGTTACCCCAATCAATCTCACTCAGGTGAGTTCCGCTTTCCCGGACATCGTTCAGTCGAATAAACTGGAAATTGCCGTAGCACACGGGATATAACTTGGACGCTTCGGTTGATCAGAAGGCCGTCCCAGTTCATGATCACAGACTCACAATCAAGGGAAACAAAACTGTCGAGATTTATCCAGACATGCTCTCGACTGGCCGGCTCATCTCACACGACTCGAGCTCTCCATACCACTTCCTGAACCATACCACAATCGGATCTCAGTATCCCGAGAAAGGCTACGACGATTTCTTCGTATTCGATCAAACAGGCGAGCAGGTACAATCACATCACCTCTTCTTCCAGACTTCTGTCCGTTGATCGTATTCAATGCTGCAGATCCCGAAGATTTTCAAGGTGGCCGAACTCCCCGATATGGATTTGGTCCATAAGATCATCAAGCCAGTCCCGACCGAACCGACCGAACCCAAAGTCATCCTTGAGGGATCACGGAGTGGTATCAGATTGTGCTTTGCTACCAATCGTAAGACCCCCCGAGTTTAGCCCATTGTCAATCTCCGGGCTCACCGAGTAATAGAATCGGGGGTTCAATACTACTCCAACTCGTTGTCCGACGGATCCGGTTTCAAGAAAAAGATTCACGGGGGTGACGGACATGACGAGAAACAACCCTCCGGTGGCTATGAGAAGGGGTGCGCCGCATTTCTCGAGTTCCACGAGGTAAGTAAACTCCGCACGACTGGAGCGAACACCACGTTGACGTCTTGCGTCACCCAATCAGCCATACCCTTCGTTCCTGTACCCTGATATCTCGCCGTCGGGCTACGACACGTTACTGACATCTGGGGAAATCTACAATAATTATCTCAAGATCGATGTCGGATATACGCCACGACCGCCGGAGTCGCCCTGAGGCTGTATGGCATAGGCTTTGTGTGTACATCATGTGCTTGTGTATAAATGTTTGCTGTTCCTTGTTCCTTTGACCAACGTTTGACGTCAGTCGAGGGAAGCAATCCACTGATGGCCGAAGACGCCGCGCCGAAGAAGCGAACCGCGTTTTCCCGATTTCACCGTCAGCCAATCTGGATAGCGGAGTTTACCAGGGACCGTGCCCGAGATGGCAGAGATGGCCGAGTGCATTCTTGGTTGCCAAAAGCACCCGTTGCCGTTGTCCCCAGATCGTATAATATAAAAGCTGGATCCACGCTCTCTCTCCCTCCATACCCTCTCGCGACCATGACCGTCCTAACTTCACAGTACCCTGGGGTATCATGGCTTTTATTCAGTCTACCGAGGATCGCCGCACCAGCATTCCTCGTCTACACCCTCATCTCATCTTCCCTTGGGCTTTCTCTGGGTTGGGATTCCCTCGACGGTTCCAGATGGAAAGTCGCAGTGGCGTCAGCGCTAACTTTCCCTTCGGTGTTTCTCTGTTCGATCACCTGGAGCAGGCTGAAAACTGCGTACCGGGCGAGAAAACTCGGTGCGATCACTCCCCCGGTCATTGCTGGAAAGCTACCGGGCAGCTTTGACATTGTCTGGTCGGCTGCGAAGGCCAGGTTTACTGCTTACCCAGGTGAGCAAACTCCCACGGGTGTCGCGTTTTCTGTTGTCGCACGGTCGCCGTTCCCCATTGGTTTTGATCTTATTGCGAGCCCCAACGCCTACTCACCAACTTGTGTTCGATGTGGTATAGGCGACTCTATCGACCAATGGCTGAGAGAAAACAACAATACGATGATCTTTCGGATTTTTTTCGAGGACCGAGTAAGTGGCAACCAGTAAACCCGAGGGTTTGTATATTATCACATGCAACTACTAACGGATTCGTGTCATGATTGTAGATCTTTACCACCGAACCAGCATATATTAAGGTATACCTTTCCCCTTCCTTCCGTTCACTTTTGAGCGCACTCTGGCGCAGTTGCTATCCTTTCAGTTGTTCGGAAGCTGATCATCCTGCCCCTTTCTTTTCGTCATGGTAGTTAATATTAGCGACCGAGTTTGAGAAGTTCGGGAAAGGTTCGCCTCAGTCCATCGCCGTGCTGAAGTGACGCTGAGGATTTTCATAGGAGAGAGGTTTCATGGGCTTATGGGTCCCCTTCTCGGTCACGGCATCTTCAACACGGATGGTGCCCCGTGGAAGTTTCACCGTTCGATGTCTCGCCCGTTCTTCGCGAAGGAAAAGATCCAACACTTTCAGATATTTGACCGACACGCAAACGACGCGGTTGGTCAGATCAGGAGTCGGCTTAGAGAGGGGATTCCCATAGACATCCAGGTTCGTTCGTCACCCTGCACCTGCGTGGCACTTGGACGGTCCTTACAGTGAACATGGAATAGGACGTTGTCTCCAGATACTCTTTAGATTGCGTGACCGAGTTCCTGTTTGGGACGGACGTTTGCTCGCTCTCTGCAGGTCCGAGATATCCGCCGGGGCATCCATCTAGTGCACAGGCAGAATCACATCCGTCGAATCTGTTCGCGAGGGCATTCCGCGGGGCTCAAGAGGCCGTAGCACGGAGGTTTCATTATAGTTCCTTCTGGCCACTCATCGAGTTCTGGAAGAATGAGGTGGACACTAGGATGGGTGTCATCAGCAACTTCGTCGATCCCATCATCTCCGTGGCTTTGCAGAAAAAGAGGGAGAAGAAGCTCTCGCCTGATATCGAGGATGAAGATACCCTGTTGCAATATCTCGTTAGGCAAACGAGTGGTATGTCTCCGAGCTTGGAAGCCCGCGCACGAGACTGATGGAGCTACAGACCACAAGTTCATCAAGGACGAGACGATTAATATCATGACTGCCGGAAGGGACACGGTAGGAATAACTTCCTACCAAGCTAATAATTGGAGGCTAACTGCGTGCCATAGACGGCATCGACTCTGACTTTCGCCGTCGCAATGCTTGCGGACAATCCTCACGTTCTGCGCCGGTTGCGAGAAGAAATTCTTAGTGTGTTGGGAACCGACCAGACACCCACATTTGAACACGTTAGGGAGATGAAGTACCTGAGAGCGGTAATCAATGGTGAGACTTCTCGACTTTTGCCGTGTGGATCCAACTTTGATTAATGTTTCTGAGGTGTTAGAAACCCTGCGATTATACCCCCCTGTGTAAGGCGACCCCGTCTGGGTTATCACAATACAGCGACTGACTGTGTTTTTGCAGACCGTTTAACGTTAGATGCGCCACGGAAGAAATGCTTTGGCCATCTCCGACCGGAGGACGGCCCATTTATATCCCCAAAGGGAGCTCGTGAGTAGCGTTTTCCATTGTATCGCCGGTAATATGCCTGACCTAGTTTCTAGGTGCGTGTACTCGGTATTCCTCATGCATAGACGTGAAGACCTCTGGGGTCCTGACGGTCAGTTTTTATTTAGTTCTTCCACGACGAGTTATTTTCTGAACCATAAAATCCTGTCTCTTACAGCCCTCGTATTCGACCCTGACCGGTTCCTCGATGATCGGTTAAGGAAGTATCTCCTGCCGAATCCATTTATATTCCTCCCCTTTAATGCTGGACCGAGGATATGTCTCGGACAGCAGGTAAGCCCATCTCAAAGTTGACCGATCTTCGTGCCGTGCTGATCCTAAGACAACTTGGTAGTTTGCATACAACGAGGTGTCCCTGTTCCTCATCCGATTATTACAGACGTTCTCTGGCATTAGTTTTGCTCCTGATGCGGACCCTCATTCACTACCTCCCGCCTGGTGGGCCACCGGAGAGGCCAGGCGGCCAATCGAGAGGGTGTGGCTCAAGACTCATCTTACTTTGTATGCGAATGTAAGTTTGGTCTTCCAAGGCACCCTGCGTCTTTTCGCTTACGTGGCGCGCCAGAACGGATCTTGGTTTAGGATGGAAGAGGCGGAGAATGATACTGTGGATGGTCAATGACTTAACTAATACTCTTATGGAGGCGATCTTTCGAGCCAACAGAACAGTTTATCGGATACAACACACTGTGTATATACATTACATCATCATTAGCATATGCGATGGATCGGATAAGCATTTACGAGAACCATCCCTCGGGCTTGTGCTCTTCCGGTTCGCTGACCTCTCCGTCTCTCTGCTTCCGAAGGGTTTCGAGGAGCTCATTGACTCCGTCGACGCCACCCACCGAGGCTTTTCCGCCGACCCAGTCGACTACGACAGGCCACTTGAACGCATCGAGATCATGTTTCGCTTGGGAGAGGACTTGGTCGGCAGTGGAAGGTGAGCCCGCTGTGACGAAACTCGCTAGACTTCCATGGGGTAGGTAGGACTCGATCGTCCGGAGCTGGTCCTTGGTGGGAAGACCCGCGATGACTTCAAGGTTGAACTTGAGTGGGCCCTTGGATTGGCCCGGGGGATATGAGCTGCTAGTGGCAGACCGAAGGAGTTCGAGTGCTCGATCGGAGCTGGCTACACCCTCACGATGGCTAGGGGTTGTGAATAGGAATGCGACGGAGCTTTCGTTGTGCTTACAAGATGGATATTTGAGGCTAAGAGGGGTTAGCGGTCCTCACGGAGGGAGACGGGGAGGTCACGTACGATCGTGCGTTTAAAAGCTGAGAACATTATTCGGTGGATGTCGGTGGTGATGAAATACGGGCGTGGGGAACCGATCACCGGTCACCGGCTACCGCCAAAGGTCGGCATGTAAATGCGCAGGGACGACGACTGGCTGGGATGATTCCTCGGCAAAAAAGCGGAAGTCGCAGTCGCGGTCACTCGTGATTTGGAGGTATACGGCACTAACGAAACGGTACGTACGGGTCGTAGCTGATGGGGAAGATGAGAATGAGTGGGGCATGTGATTGTAGCAGCTCCACCCAAGATAAGGTCAGAATTGTTCGAAAACACGAGGAATCGCTGGTATGCTTGGAGGAGATGCTTTCCGTGCATCCGCCTGGATGAACAAAAAAAAGAAATCAGGAAAAAGTGAGCATCCGAGCACGAACGGAGAGGAGCAGCGTGGACGGCATTGGCCGAACGACCGGGTCTTGTAATCTTGCCTCTGCTCCCACAAGGACGCAACACAACGCCTGCCTATACCCCCCGACAGCCAAGCGACGGTCACCGGATATACCAGCTAGGACGGGATCAGTTTTCACCAAGAAACCCCGTCGCTGTCCTCTATCTTCTTGTTTCCTTTGCCTTATCTCTATCAACCCCCGCCCAAGTCACAGCTATCTGCTGCTAACGTTATCAGCCCATTCCGCTGGAGAGATATAGAGGTTGATACCACATCCAGAAAATGTCTCACGCCGGATCTTACTCGTCCTCTCACTCCCCCTCCGTTATGACTGAAGACGAAGAAGATTGGGAAGACTACGTCAAGGGAGGGTACCATCCGGTACAAATCGGCGATACTTACTCGGATGGTCGCTACGTCGTCGTTAGAAAACTCGGCTGGGGGCACTTCTCTACCGTATGGCTCGCAAAGGACAACAAGTGAGCACCGTTTTTCCCGCCCCGATCCAAAGATCCGTCGTTTACCCTTCCGAAAGGATGAATCGTCATGTCGCTCTGAAGATTGTAAAGTCTGCTCCCAGATACACGGAAACCGCAATCGACGAGATCAAACTGCTCCAGAGACTGATCACCTCATCCACTCCCCCCGTTGCGCCCTCTCCGTCAAATCCGAACCCCCCTCCATCCCCCTCACATACCCATTCCGGCCGGTCACATGTAATCTCCTTCCTCGACCATTTCCGGCACAAGGGACCCAACGGCACCCACGTTTGCATGGTGTTCGAAGTGCTTGGAGAAAACCTTCTCGGCCTGATCAAGCGACATCAAAACAAGGGTGTGCCCATGAACGTCTGTAAGCAGATTGCGAAGCAGATTTTGTTGGGTCTCGACTATATGCACCGGTGTTGTGGTGTCATTCACACCGGTCAGTTTCACCTTGTAGAGCTTCACCGCCGGAATCTCCGCTGACTCACCATCTAGACCTCAAACCGGAAAACGTGCTCATCGCGATCGACGACGTCGAGGCTCTTATCGAAGCGGAGCTGGCCGCAAAAGCCGCAAGTCCCGCCCCACCCACGCGGCTAGTTGGTGTTCCCCCCTCAAAAGGCAGAGGGGGCAACCAAACACCTCGTTCCGAATCCATCTACATCACCGGATCCCAACCGCTCCCTTCCCCATCCTCCTCCTTCAATTCAACGACAGCACTCGATAAATGGTCCTTCGCGATGAGCAAGATCGACAACGGACAGAGCACGGGTAAATCTGCACCGCAAAGCGACAAGGATAGGTCAGGTTCTACTGATGCGGCCACCAAGGGCCTGTCCAATGTTTCGCTCGATATGTCACCCCCTCCGATTGGCGACAAGAAGAACAACCCTCCCACCTCATCCGCCGGTCCCTCCCTACTGTCGCAGCAAGCACCTTCTCGGAACCAGTCATTAGACGCTCAGGATGATTCGTCGGACCCCGGTACCCCTTCACGCGCTTCAAGTAACGTTGAAATGGTACCCGATTCCCCGAGTGCCTCCATGTTGAACAACCTGCTAGAGGAGAAAATTACCGTCAAGATCGCCGACCTGGGAAACGGTACGGCATTCCTCCGTCACACGCCCTATCTCGCAATCTGAGTACAGGAAAAACTGTTGACCCCCTGTAGCCACGTGGACGGAGCACCACTTCACAGATGACATCCAGACTCGCCAATACCGCTGTCCAGAGGTTATCTTGGGAGCCAAGTGGGGACCAAGCGCGGATATTTGGAGTGTTGCATGTGTGGTCAGTGCACGCCGGCTTTGGCGGTGTTCTTCGATTCACGCGATCGCCAGGTGTTCGAGTTGCTGACAGGAGGAGATTATCTTTTCGATCCTGCGTCGGGCTCCCGATATAGCAAGGACGATGACCACATCGCTCAAATAATCGAGTTGGTGGGCGATTTCCCTAAGAGTCTCGCATTCTCCGGGAAGTACAGTCCAGATTTTTTCAACCGGAAAGGTACGATGCCTGCCCGGCCGTCAGTTTGCTCTGGAGCGTTATTGATGATATACTATTCAGGTGAACTCCGGCATATCCAGAAGCTTCGATTCTGGCCTCTATCGTCCGTTTTGCACGAGAAGTACCTGCTTCCAAAAGAAGAGGCTGATCTGATAGCATCGTTCCTGGACCCCATGCTTCGGTTGTATTCAGATAAACGGGCCAAGGCAGGTGAGATGGCGCACCACGCTTGGTTAGAGGGAATAGTCGTGCAGGGCGAACTGGACGTGATACGGAGAGCCGAAGAGGAGGAACAGAAGAAGAAGAATGATGTCCTAGAACCAGAAGACACGGACGAACCGCCTCAGTCGACAGAAGACGATGAGAATGATGCGATGAAGCCAGTTGACGAGAACGGTGGAACGGGAGAACCTTCGGGACCCGGGCGGACGACAAACGCGAACTCGAGGGAGAATGCACCCGCGGCGACGAACTCTCATCCGCCAGTAACATTACATCAACCTAGACCTCCTCCCCCGAAACGCTCAAGTTAATTGTTCTATCTTCCCGCAAGTCATATACTGTTATCGCTGTTTCTTCCTTTTTCTTGGTGTTTTTTCCCCCTTCCTTGGCATCCCTAGCTTTGTGGGCTTGCCGAACTTTTCCTGCGATACTACATTTAACTGTAAGCTGACCGGTATCACCGCTATATCCACTACATACTCATGCATTGTATGCATTACTGTACAAGCTCCTGGCGCTTATATACCCGGGCGTGATGACGACTGACGACATGTCCAGCTGGTGGGCGTTCCCGAGGCGCGCACGGTCCGTTCTTGCCAGAAGAGAGAAAGGACGATCGGTGCAACTCTCTCATCATCCCCGCTAAGGAGAACAATGGGGTCTCCAAGCATCTGACCACGGAGTCCCTCTCCATTACCAAGGCCTTACGTATTTTTCCCTCTGGAGGCCACTCATCATCGACGCTCGATTACGTTCTGGTGACGACCGCGAGGGGCTCAGAGGCTGGCCAGCCGTTCTGCACGTGTTCTCCCCGAACGGCCGATACACACCCTGTAGTCATTCGCCTCGAGGCGTTTGCAAAAGCTGTGACAGGTCCCGAATACGATTCGAGATAAATGACGAAGACCACGCTTTTTCCACGCGATTCCTCCTTCGCGGCTGGGTCATACTGTCCTCATTAGAGCAAGCTCTGCGCCTCCCCTACATTCCGAGTGCTCGAGCCGAAAATGGGAGGATACCTGCTGTGCTTCTAAGCTTTAAGTCGACCACATGTATATGGGGGCCCCTTCCAACTCCTTGGCATGACCTCTTTGCCTTTCTTCATCACCCACTGTTTTCACGGGATCTTGCCCTTCATACCCGCTCAATCAGATCCGGTCGTTGGCGCCTCATTGACTGCTGACCACCGACTCAGTAATCACCGGCTGGTCCTCGTCACGGTCAATCTCCCAAGGCATAACCAGCGTATAAAAAAAAAAGTTGATCCGCCACACCGGAGCCTCTCCTCTTTGAAACTCGTATCGATTTTACGCAACAGCCCCACGACAACGCACGACACACGCCCTCTGCCGGTCACATCACGTATTACCCCAGACCTAGGGCCGCCGGGGTTGTTCATTTTTCGCGGGGATATATCGTTTTGGGGTGAAGCATGACATCTTTCGTTGATTTAGAACACGAGAGGTAAATGGTCACGTTCTCCCCCTACTCCTCCCCTCCTACTTTACCCATCCCCTCGTTTCTTCACTCTCCTTCCGACTTGCCTTTCCTTATAAGTGTTCGGATGTGGGATTAGCGGCTCATGGTTATGGATTCTGATTCTAGGACCGACTATTTCGATGGCGGGTTGGGAGATGTTATTGAACCTTCCTCTTCCCCTAGCGAGGGGAGCCCATCTCCCCTACGGGCACTCTCGGAAGACGCGGTAGCTGGCCTCGCTGGCATTCCCGCTTCCACCTCCTCTCCCCATGCAGCGGGCCATGATCCAGTGTTCAACGAACACGAGGACTTTCACCATTTCCGGAAGGGGCGCTGGTCCCATGCACGAGACTCGGCGTCATCGTCGAAGAAGTTGAGTTCGTTGCTCGTGCTGACTTCTGAGCGTCTCGACAAGGAAACCCGGAGGGCCAACGATGCCGAACGGAGGACGTCGGATGCCATCGCTTTGGCTAGGTCCGCGAACGAGGCCAAACTTATTGCAGAGAGGGACGCCACGAGGGTAAACGAGGAATTGAGGATGTACAAGCTGCAGTACGAGAACGCACAACGGGAGATCTTCAAAGCGCAGGAGTTGATCGACCAGATCGAAGCTGAGAGGCAGGATGCGGAGGCTGCTGCGGCCAGGGCGAGATCGACAGCGAGGAAGTTGAAAGAACAGAATCTGATCATCATGGCCAGAGAAGAAGGTAGGCAACTTGGGTACCAGGAAGGTCTGGCTACTGGTCGGAGGATGGCCTACGAGGAAAGAATGAGAGCCGGTGATTACACGGATGATACTGAGGATGAGATTATACTCCAAGAACATCCTTCGAATATACGGCTCCGTTCACCTACGCCGGGGGCTGGTTCCCGACCCTCGTCTCGTCCGCCAGCTACGAGACAACCGCCGCCCGCGCCACCGCCACCGATGAGGTGAGGAATGACGTTCTATCTTGCGACGACTCTTAATTTTTTACAGACCCCCAAGTAGAAGCACCCACGCCAACTTCGAGACGGTTCCACACCCTTCCACATTAGCCACTCCCATAAGGCCCCCACCAGCTACCAACGCCGGACCGCCGCCATCACTCATACATCTCGAGGCAACACCACCACCGAGGAACCGTGCGCGTAGCAAATCCGATCCACTGGGCTACCCTCCGGATAACTGGATCCCTGTCGCTGATGAGAAATCATACATCGCGATGCCGCCACCTCATCATATGTCGCCATCCCCCAGTCCTGTGGTTATGGAACCTCCGCCCCGCATGCCAAGTCCTGCCCCAGTACCCCCGCCGCCTGTCATCGCTGAGGAAGTCACCGTGGAGACATCAACGACCAGCGAGACCTCGTCGGAAAGTAATCCCCCCCAGCCATCCGTGCGCCCGAGAGACTATGGGTACCATGCATCAAAACTCCGCGGGCGTGACGAACGACAACCACAGAGATCGAGAACCCCGACTATATTGTCGCCAGGTTCAACGAGGATGTCTGACTATGGGCTACTCAGCTCGCCGCAGACCGATCAGAGGAAGATGAAGGCACCTGTCCAGGTTCAACATTTCGAAATCGAGAGGGGCAATACTCCGACTCGGGAGAAGATGAATCGGAGCTGGAGTTTTAGAAAGAAGAAAGAGGTGATGAGACTTCTTATCGTGCTTATCCTCTTCTGCCAGATGCTTATTGGTTGTCCCAGAGCGTGACTTCTTCACCAGTCGGGACCAATGCCAGCCCCGCGCCGATTCCTCCTCCTCCCGTCTCGGAGAATGTGATTGCCGCCCCACGACCGAGGAGACCAGGCAAATCTCCGTTATCCAGGATGTCCCCATCGTCATCTTCGTCATCTTCGTCGACCTCAACCGCCAAGGCCTCCACGTCGAGCACTTCATCTACTGATAGGACGAAGTTGGATCCTCGGAGGGATCCAGGCCCGGGCGGTGACTCGCGGACTCCTCTTGGTTGGTTGTTCAAGAAACGGATGAAGGAGCATTCGGGTGAGAAAGGAAGTACGAGTGGTAATAGCGTGGATATCACTGTCGAGTCTCCGGTAAGACCCCCGATCCTTGTCAACCTTTTTGATAGACTAACCTAGGCACCCCCAGTCCGAGTCCAACCGTTCGTTGGACCAGAGCGCTCCTCCTGAGAAGCTCCCGCAGCCTACGCTCCTCAGCCCAGACTACAGGTTCTCCGTCTTGCCTCCAGAACCACCCGCGACGACGAAGAGGCAGGACCGGGGCCGAGAACCGTTCACACCGACGCCCAAATTGACAGGGGAGAATCAGAACCTTCCGCCTCTGGCGGAATTCACGAACCTGATCTCTCCCGGGCAAGGGAACGCCGCGGTGACGGATTTACCGCCAGGGTTCGTACCGAACTCCCCGCTCAATGATCAGATGCAACAGGGTGGTGGAGGTGGTGGACAACCGCCCAGACGCTCGGCTAGCACGAGATCAAAGCGAAAAGACAAGGAGCCGGCCTACAATGCAGCGCCGTTGACGCCTGGTTTACACTACCCCACTCCACCTGGGGCGGACATCCCGAGATCGAAGTCCAGGGCCTCCCGGTCTTCGAGGCAGGGGCAGCTCCCAGGCGCCTTAAGCACGCCTTAGCCGTCCCCACCGCTTGAGTCTTATGACGGTCGGTGTCACGGGTCGCTTCTCGCATTCAACGTGGTTTCCTCATCTTCCCATTCAGTTGGCCTCCCGTGATCTGCGTGCTGTAGTCATACTGCATACAGGCTCACACCGTCTCACTGGCGCTGGTCCCTTTTTTCTTCTTTTTGAAATGGTAAACCGGTTCGCCCACAGTGCGGACGGGCGGTCCCCAAAGCTAACCTATTCCGGTCTCATGGGAATGTTATGAAGGGCTTCTTTCAAAAGTTTTTAGTTCGTTCCGCGTCCGACCCCCTACCTGATTTTTTTTTACTTCATATCGGACAGAGTGTTCTTCGATATTTATCTTTCATTTCTTCATTCAGTCCACGGCAAATTAATTGTACCACTAGACATTCACAGCCCCCCCCCCTTCCCCC
>Ga0307515_10009214_pt1 | contig 19120 bp, 17 predicted proteins | sample 17_EM_MG_FD_194513 | JGI IMG/M metagenome (GOLD analysis project Ga0307515, IMG submission 194513) | Populus trichocarpa ectomycorrhiza microbial communities from riparian zone in the Pacific Northwest, United States - 17_EM | ecosystem: Host-associated > Plants > Roots > Unclassified | place...
TATTCACATGGTTATTTAAATTATCTTTTTTGAATTAGCCATATCGATGTCGTTGACTAAGTCATATTTTTTGACTTTTGAATTTTGAATTTTGAATTTAAAAAGTAAAAACATCATCCTGGGAGTTTGCGGCAGTATAGCTGCATATAAGTCGGCATTGCTGGTTAGGCTATTGGTTAAAGCCGGCGCGCAGGTGCAGGTAATAATGACACCAGATGCTGTTAGCTTTATAACGCCGCTTACACTATCAACCCTATCTAAAAAGCCGGTACTGGTAAATTATTATAAAACCGACACCGGCGAGTGGCATAACCATGTTGAGCTTGGCCTTTGGGCCGATATGCTCATTATAGCCCCTGCAACGGCCAATACCCTGGCAAAAATGGCCAACGGACTTTGCGATAATTTACTCACCGCCGTTTACCTATCGGCCAAATGCCCGGTATACTTTGCCCCTGCCATGGATTTGGATATGTGGCTACACCCCGCAACCCGCCAAAACGTAGCCCGGCTACAATCCTTTGGTAATACCATGATAGCACCCGGCAGCGGGGAGCTTGCCAGCGGGCTTTATGGCGAAGGGCGATTGGCCGAACCCGAAGAGATTGTAGGTTTTTTATCATCGGAGCTTAAAAAAAAAGCCCTTTTAGCGGGGCATAAAATTATGGTAACCGCCGGCCCCACTTATGAGGCTATTGATCCGGTACGTTTTATAGGCAACCATTCATCTGGCAAAATGGGGTTCGCTATTGCCGATGAGCTGGCTGTTATGGGTGCCGATGTTACTTTAATAAGCGGCCCAACAGCACAGGTTAGCAAGCAGCAATCTGTTAAACTGATAAACGTTACCTCGGCAGCCGAAATGCTGGATGCCTGTTTAACCATTTACAAAGATGCAAAAGCCTGCATCATGAGTGCCGCCGTTGCTGATTATACACCAACCGAGGTAGCATTGCAAAAGATCAAGAAAAAGGATGCCTCGCTTAATATCAGCCTAAAAACCACCACTGATATTTTAAAAACCCTGGGCGGGCAAAAAGCCCCCGGCCAGATCCTGGTTGGCTTTGCGCTGGAAACCAACAACGAGGAAGCAAATGCAATAACCAAGCTGCAAAACAAGAATTTGGATTTTATTGTATTAAATTCGTTGAATGATGCCGGCGCCGGCTTTAAGCAGGATACTAATAAAATTACCATTATTGACCGTAACCTGCAAAAAACAACCTTCGCGCTTAAAAGCAAGGAGGCGGTAGCCCGTGATATTTGCCTTAAACTCGCACAACTTATAACCGGATGAAACAGCTGTTCATTTACACTATCCTTATTTTTTTGGGTTTCCGGTGCGCCGCACAGGACCTGAATGCACGTGTATCGGTAGTTTCGCCAAAAATACAAGTGAGCAACAAGCGGGTTTTCCAGACACTGGAAACCGCCATGAAGGATTTTTTAAATGGCCGTAAATGGAGCGCCGACCCTATTTTGCCACAGGAGCGTATTGATTGTAATTTTGTATTAAACATTACCAACTGGGATGGCGGCAGTAATTTTAGCGGCGAGCTTCAGGTACAATCATCAAGGCCTGTTTTTGGGTCGTCATACAGCACAACCCTGATTAATATTAACGACCGCGACGTTGATTTTACCTACAACGAAGGCCAGACAGTTGATTACAGCGATCAGAATTTTCAAAGCAACTTAAGCTCGGTAATGGCATTTTACGCCTATATTATTGTAGGGATGGATTATGATACCTTTTCGCGCTTTGGGGGTAGTCCTTATTTTGCTGCCGCGCAAACAGTGGTAAACAACGCCCAAACCGGATCATACAAAGGCTGGAAAGCTTTTGACGGTAACACCAACCGTTATTGGTTATCCGAAAATTTAAACAATAAACTTTACGCCCAGTTACGCAGTTTCATGTACGATTACCACCGCAACGGCCTCGATTTAATGGCCGACAATGTAAATAAAGGCCGAAAAGCAATCTCGTCCTTTTTACCCATTCTGCAACAGGTTGACAGGCAGCGCGTGGGCTCCATGTTCCCACTCATATTTTATACCGCCAAAAGCGACGAGTTGGTATCACTATACAGCAAGGCCGATCCGCAGGAGCGCGTACAGGCCATGAACTTATTTTTACAAGCCGATCCGGCCAATGGGAATAAGTACCAGGCTTTAAAATAAGAGTCAAGATGTAAGAATCAAGAGATAAGACTATCATTGCTTTTTACGTCTTTTATCCATAGTCCTTCTTTTTACAACAGTCTTAATTCTATACTCTAATTTCTTGTTTCTTTTCCATGGTGTTGCCTGCGGCCCGGGCTTTACGCTTATACTGCACGGGCATTAGCCACATGGCCGGTATTCGCTGCAATCCCTAACACATTTGTCTGAATCAGAATTTACAGGATTAAAAAATTAACAGAATTAATAAAACGATATTCTGATAATTACAAAATTCTTTAAGTATGATTCAGACAGAATCGCCTGCACATCAAAAGTCTTACTACTTGATACTTACTACTTGATACTTTTTTTTTAAAAATCTCTTGCATATACGAAATCTATCGTAGATATTTGTACGAAGAAATTCGTATTGAATAAAATGGATATAAAAGCAACAGAAAGCGAGCTCGAAATTTTACAGGTAATTTGGAGAATGGGACAATGCACCGTGCGCGATGTACACGAAGAATTGGCCAAAACTAAAGATGCAGGCTATACTACTACCCTTAAACTAATGCAGATTATGCATGATAAAGGCATGGTTGAGCGCGATACTACCTCTAAAACACATTTATACAAAGCTTTATTTACACAAGAGCAGGCGCAAAGCAACGCTTTAGATAAAATATTGTCTACTGTGTTTAAAGGCTCCACATCCGATTTGGTGATACAGGCACTTGGCCAGCACCGGGCTTCAAAGGATGAAATAGATGCCATTAAAAACTTTCTAAATCAATTTGATCAGGATAAAAAATAAAACGTTATGGAAAGTGTGTTCTATAATATAAGCCAGGTTTTGGGTATCACTATTATCCACTCATTATGGCAGGGGTTATTGGTTTGGTTTGCTTTGCGCCTGTTACTAACCTGCGCGCCATCGTTATCAACCATAAAAAAACATAACACCGCTATGGTTGCCATGTTGGCTATAAGCGTGTGGTTTGTTTACACCTTTGTAAACCAGCTACAGGCGTATGTGTGGGTAAATTTAGCGGCAGCAAATGCCCCTGCCCTGTTACCTGCACTTAACCTGCCCTTGGTTAACATCCATTATACAGCTCAACATAATTATTACTATTACGCCATCCAGGGTTATTTGCCCTACATATCGGCCATCTACTTTATCGGGCTCACATTCAATATTTTAAAAATGGGGCTCAACTGGCAAAAAATCAGCCATATTAAACGCACCATGATGCCATCTGATACCGTGCAGGTTTATGTAGATACGCTTTGCCGGCAAATGAACATTAAAAAATATGTGAGCGTAAACATCAGCCGCTTTGTGGATGTGCCCTGCATGATTGGCTTTTTTAGCCCGATAATATTACTGCCCATTTCGCTCACTACTTATTTATCTGCCGACGAGATCAAATCTATTTTACTGCATGAGCTATCGCACATCAAACGTAACGATTACCTGCTCAACCTGTTGCAGCAGTTCATGAGCATATTGCTTTTCTTCAACCCCTTTGCCCAATTAATTAATAGGATAATAAACCAGGAACGCGAAAACCGGTGCGATGACCTGGTTGTACAAACCACTGCCCAGCCCTTAGTGTATGCGCATGCACTATTAAAGCTGGAGCAAAAAAGGCAGGTAAACCTGCAAATGGCACTTGCCGCCACCGGAAAAAAATATCATTTATTAAACAGAATTGAACGGATCATGAAAACCCAAAAACCAATAGGCAACATACGCCACCTTTTAGTGGCTGTTGCAATACTTACAGCCGGTATCAGCAGTATTGCCTGGCTCAACCCTACCATTGCCGATGGTAAAATAGCCATCAAAAAAGTAAAAATTACCTACCCTACCGTATTAAAAGAATTACTAACCGATACCACCCGCAAAAAGGTTGTTAAAGCCAAAAGGGTTGTAGCCAATAAAACCGCCATCAGGAACAAACAAATTGCCGAAGAACGTTATAACAACTTTGACGATAAAGAGTTAAACAAGCTAACTGCCGAAGTTGATAAGTACGCAAAACAAATTGATAAGTATTACAACAGCGCCGATTTTCAAAAACTGCAAAAGCTGATGGAAGAAAAAGGCGAAGCTATGGAGAAGTTTTACAATAACCCCGAGTTAAAAAAGATACAGCAAGAACAGGAGAAAATAGCCGAAGACTTTCAGAAAAACTGGGCCGAAACCGGTGAAACAACCAAAATGAGTGAGCAAATGGGCAAGCTGGGCGAAAAAGTTGGCGCCTACTACAACAGCGCCGATTTTAAACGCATGAATGCCGAGCTGAGGAAAAAATATGGTATAAAAGGCGAGTATCATGACGACCGCAAAGATGAAAACTATCGCAAATACCAGGACGAACTACAAAGCAAAATATCGCCCGAGGTAAAAGAGCAAACCGAGCAATTGAAAAAAATGGGCGAGGAAATGCGCGGTCATTATGACTCACCAGAATTTCGCAAAAAAAGCGAGGAGCTTAGGGCGATGAGCGATAGCTTAAGAAAAGCCTTCCGCAACCCGCAAATGGAAGAGCAAAAACAGGAGATGAGAAAACTTGGCGAACAGATGCGCGGCTACCAGGATAATGCCGAAATGAAACAGGCAAAAGCACAATTACGTGAAGCCAGTAAAAAACTGCGCGAATATACCAATAGCCCAGAATTTAAAAAGCGCATAGCCGAAGCCAAAAAAGAGGCTTACATAATGGACGACGATAAAGAATAGTCTGAAGTCTTTAGTCTGAAGCCCTAAGTCTGAATTGTATTTTTTGACTTAGGACTTGAGACTTCCGACTAAAGACTCTCCCTCATAACACTAAATTATTTAGCAATATTTTATTAAATTTTATTTTAAAGAAGCTTAATGCTTAATTTAGTATCCTTAATAAAATAAGGATACTTTTTTTATGCTTCAAAAGCTAACCATCAATAATTACGCGCTGATTGATAACCTGGAGATAAGTTTTGGCGAAGGCCTAAACATACTCACCGGCGAAACTGGCGCAGGTAAATCGATTATATTAGGTGCCCTATCGCTTATTTTGGGGCAACGTGCCGAGAGCCGTTATTTTTTTAACCAGCAAAAAAAGTGCGTTATTGAAGGTTCATTTAAAATCAGTGGCTTTCATTTAAGCTCCTTTTTTGAAGAGAATGACCTGGATTACGAGGCAGAAACCGTTTTACGCCGCGAGATCTCGGCCGATGGTAAATCGCGTGCTTTTGTAAACGACACGCCGGTGAACCTTACAGCGCTTAAGCAGTTAGGCGAAAAGCTGATTGATATCCATTCGCAACACGCTACGCTGGAGATTAACGACCCTGAATTTCAATTACTGGTAGTCGACTCAGTAGCCAAACATGATGATTTGCTGAACGACTACCGCGCTAAATACCGCGCATTTAAAAAAGACATCAGCAAGCTTAACCAACTTATTGCCGAAAGCGATAAAGCCAAAGCCGATCTGGATTATTACCAGTTTCAGTTTGATGAGCTGGAAAAAGCAAGCCTGGCCGCCGACGAGCAGGAACCGCTTGAAAAAGAACTGTACGCCTTAAATAATGCTGAAGAAATTAAGCGCAACCTGTACGGTGCCTATTACCTGGTACAGGAAAGTGAAACCGCCGCCCTGACGCAACTACGCGAGGCCGGGCAACAATTAGGCGCCATCGAAAAATTTGATGCACAAATTGAGGAATTGCACCAGCGATTGAACAGTACGATCATCGAACTGAAAGACATTGCAGCCGAAGTAGAAGGCATCGAACAAAAAACGCATACCAACGATGCCAGGGTTGATGAAATTAATACCCGCTTAAGCCTCATTTACAACCTGCAAAAGAAACACCGGGTAAATAGTAATGCTGAACTGCTACAGATCCAGGATGATCTGTCAGAGAAAATACAACAGGCTTTATTCGGCGATGAAACTATCGAAAAACTACAAAAACAGCTTGCTGCCGATAAAGCTGAGCTGGAAAAACAGGCAGGCAAGTTAACAGCAAACCGGCTTAAAGCCATCCCTGCTATTGAAAAACAGGTAATTGATACCCTGGCCGAAATGGGGATGGGAAGCTCGGCGCTGAAGATTGAGAATATAGTCCGAAAGCCGGAAAGTCCGGAAGTCGGAAAGTCAAACCATCTTCCGGACTTTCGGACTTCCGGACTTTCGGACCATCTCACCAAAAACGGTGTCGATCATGTACGCTTCCTGTTCTCGGCAAATAAAGGACACTCACTTGCCGAAATGAGTAAGGTAGCATCGGGTGGCGAGCTTTCCAGGTTGATGCTGAGCATTAAATCTATCATTGCCAAATACACTGCCTTGCCTACCATTATTTTTGACGAGATTGATACGGGAGTATCCGGCGAAGTGGCCAATAAAGTTGGCCAGATTATGGAACGTCTGGCAGATAACCTGCAGGTAATTACAATTACTCACCTACCTCAAATTGCCAGCAAGGGTAAAAACCATTATTTTGTTTATAAAGACGAGAGTGCCGCAACAACCTATACCCGTATTAAACAAATTGATAACCACGAACGCGTTTTGGAAATTGCCAAAATGCTGAGCGGTGATAAACCGGGCGAAAGTGCTTTGCAGAACGCCAGGGAGTTATTGAATAATTAAGGCAACTTTTCGTTTTAGTTCAGCTTCTCCTATTTTAAATCCATAAGTATCAATAATTTTTGCTTTGGGATAATTTATACCAGACCTTATGCCTGATTCAAATTCATATGTTATACTATTTTCAGAGCAATTAATAATTGCTTCACTATTATCATCATAGAATTCTTTAATACAGTTCAATGATTTTTTATTAAAACTAGTGAAACCACATGTGATTTTGTAAGATGAAAAAATTTTACTAAAACCACTTACAAAATTAATATCGAATGCAGGCACATTGCCAAACACACCCAACATAATTTTGGTAACCAATGTGATAGAAGGCTTCTTTTCATAGAACTGAATTGACTCTTCGATCTTTCTATATCCTTCAATTAAAATATCAATATTTGATTGATCATATTTATCAACATCAATTTTTCGAAGCTCAACCGATGCATTATTTATGTAGTAAATCAATTTCTCTAAATGTTTGGAGCTTCTGTATAATAAAAAGCTATTTCTAAGCATACCCCAACTTGATAAATAATACCAAAGAATTAGGCAGGACTTTTCTATATCTTGTGTACTTTTATCTTTATTAAAGAAATTATAACAGTAATCAAAAGAGGCTCCTCTTGAATCCCTTTTAATCTCAACATTCTCAGCATTTAAAATTTCTTCGATATCCAATTGTTTTAACAACATATACTTAAGGTTTAGTTCCAATAAATATAATAGAAAAATGCGTGCGTCATAATTGTTTCTTCAACTTTAACTAACTAATAAATAATTATAACTTTACCCCAATTACAGAAAAATCAAAACATGGCTTATAATTTATTAAAAGGCAAAAAAGGTATCATATTTGGTGCCCTTAATGAGCAATCCATCGCCTGGAAGGTAGCGCAACGCGCTGTACAGGAAGGTGCCGAAATTGTATTATCAAACGCGCCTATTGCATTACGCATGGGCGAACTCAATAAACTTGCCGAAGAATGCAATGCGCCCATCATAGGTGCCGATGTTACCAGCAATGACGACATCAACAACCTGTTTACCAAAACAAAGGAACATTTTGGCGGCGGTGTGGATTTTATACTGCACTCTATCGGCATGAGCATCAACGTACGTAAAAACATTCCTTACTACGAAAACAACTACGATTTTACCCATAAAGGTTTTGATATTTCGGCCCTAAGCCTGCACCGCATTTTACAGGCAGCCATGAAACATGACGCCATAAACGAATGGGGATCTGTAATTGCTTTAAGTTATATAGCCGGCCAGCGTTATTTCCCTGGCTATAACGATATGGCCGATAACAAAGCCGTATTGGAAAGCATTGCCCGTAACTTTGGTTACGAATATGGCGTTAGTAAAAAAGTACGTGTAAATACTATATCGCAATCGCCAACCCGCACCACTGCAGGTTCCGGCGTTAAAGGCTTTGATGGCTTTATTGATTTTGCCGAAAAAATGAGCCCGCTTGGCAATGCCGATGCAGACCAATGTGCAGATTACTGCATCACCCTGTTCAGCGATTTAACCAAAATGGTTACCATGCAAAATCTTTTCCATGATGGTGGCTTCTCCTTTACCGGTGTAACACAGGCTGTTATAGATCAGATGGGGAAACAGTAAAAACATTATTCAAAACAAAGAAGCCCCTCTGCAAATGCAAAGGGGCTTCTTTGTTTTGCTATTTTTGGCCTCATTGTATCAAAACTACTTTAACATTAAGCTTTGGAGGGGCAACTGTTAATTTACTACCATCGGCATTCTGGGCGTCAATGTACACATGTCCCTTGGTGTAAACAAACCTGTAGGTAACTCCGTCAAAAACATCCGGAAGCTGCTCATACGTTCCGTTGTCATCCAGATAAACTAAAACTGCCCCGTGGTTGTCATAATAGTTGTCAATTTCGGGCATCGGGATGTCTGAAGTATAAGCTCCATTATTACCTATCGTAGCGTCAAAACTCCAACCGGTTGTTGATGTAAAAACGGTTGTTGCACCAGGGCCGATAATTGTTTCTTTTTTGCAGGATGTAGCTGCCAATATTACTGTACAGCAAATTAAAGTCAAGATTTTTTTCATAATGTTTCGATTGTATATACTGTAAGAACAATATAATTTAAAAAGGTTTAACGGAATTTGATTTAATTTATTTCAAAACTTATTTATTACTCATCCTGAAATATATTTTTCCAATTGTTTTTTCCATAAATAATAACCGTAAGCATTAAGGTGAATGCCATCGGTAGTTGCCATAGCATTTAGTTTATTATCAACTAAAAAGTGATCATACATATCAATATATACAATATGATTGCTTAGGCAGTAGTTTGCTACCCTTGTATTATATGCCATGATCTTTAAATTAAACTGGTTGTTTAAAGTAGGTAATACCGATTGTACATACAGCTTTGTAGCCGGCGAGGCAACTTTGGCTACTGTGCACATTTGTACAAAATTATTATAGGCATCGTCCATGTTCTTGCCGTTACGCACATCGTTTATCCCGGCTTCTAAAAATATCTTTGGTGGTTTGCGTACAATGATCCTTTTCAGGTTTTTCAGGATCCCATCCGTCTCCAATCCCGCGAAACCCATGTTTTTCAGATGGATGTTATCAAAGCTGCTTCTTAACGCAAAGCCTTCGGTTAAGCTGGTCCCAATAAATATAATTTCCTGGTTATCTGTTTGCGTGCTAAAAAGGGCATCCCATTTTTGCCTTTCAAACTGGTGGCGGCGGATCATCCCAAAAAAAATCTTCCTATCTATAAAATACCCGGCGGTGATAACATTCAGCCCTATTGAAACAATGAAAAGCCACTTATAGATTAACCTTTTATTCACCGGCATATACCAATTAAAACAATGAATTACCTTGCATTTATAGGTTATAAAGATACAATTAACCATCATGCGCAAGCAGTATGCGAGGCGCGAATAAAATCATTTTGAAAAAACTATAATTTTAGTTTAATTTATCCATGCTAAAGATCCTTGCCTTGCTATTGTTGCTGATACCCGGAGTTTGCCTGGCGCAAATAAAAATTACCGGCAAAGTAATTAATACTGCCGACCAAAAGCCAATTGCCAATGCCAGTGTATTTTTAAACAACGCCATAGTTGGCGATAAAACTGCCGATGATGGCACATTTACACTCAGCAATGTAAAACCCGGCCAGTATACATTCATTGTTACCGCCATTGGTTTCGAAACCCATAGCGTTACGCTAATGGCGGGTGCGGCCAATATTGTGCTCGCCGATATGTCGCTGGCGCCAAAAACAATCATGTTACAGGAAGTTAGCATCCGGCCCGACCCAAACCGGCAGCGCAATTATGACGATTTTAAACGGTTACTCCTGGGCACTTCAGAAAATGCCGCTCAGTGTAAAATATTGAACCCCGATGTTGTGGACGTTGATTTCGACCCCAAAACGATGATCTTATCTGCCTCCAGTAATGACGACTTTATCGAGTTTGAAAATAATGCGCTGGGCTATTTGATCAGGTACAAACTTACAAAATTCAGCTACGATGCAAAGGGGGTCTTTTATTACGAAGGCATCTCGGTATTCCAGGAAATGAAAGGAAGCAACTCGCAGCAGCGTAAATGGGAAAAACGACGCCAAGCGGCATATCTTGGCTCATCCATGCATTTTTTACGTTCGGTAATCACGGTACAAACAGATAATGAAGGCTTTAAGGTATTACGACTTATTCGCAAACCCAACCCCGATTATAAAGAAGGAAGCCTGGGCAATAATTATAAATATATCCAATCCTTATACACCAAACCGCCGCTGGAATTGGCAGATTTTGCACACCCTACAGACCGGGCCGGATTATTTGCCATTGGTTTTACCGACTGCCTGTATATCATATACACCCGGAAACGCGAAGAAACAGATCGATCTGTTTACCATCCGGCCGAGATCCCCAACTACCCCGTCACCATACTTACTTTTGATGAGCCTTATGCTTTCTTTGATAGCAATGGTATTATAGCCAACCCGCACAGTACCATTTTTGAGGGAGACTGGGGCAAACGGAGGATGGCGGAGCTGCTGCCGCTGGATTATGAGCCTGCAGGCACCAAATAACGCTGATATATGGTAACCATGGGCTATTTATAAAATAAAATTAATTGGTTAGCTTTATTCATGCTAAAACCTTTACTCTTATTGCTTTTTTTAATGCCATCAGTTTGCCTGGCGCAGATAAATATTACCGGGAAAATTGTAAGTCAGGATAATAAAGATCCACTGGATAAAACTCTTGTTTTCTTTAACAACACGAAGCTATCGGCCGTAACCGGCACCGATGGTAGTTATATAATTAAAGATATAAAACCAGGACAGTATATTCTGACGGTTTTTAAATTTGGTTACCGTGTTTACAGCCGCACGATTCTTATCGACCACACGATAGAGTTTCAGGATATCTTTTTGGAACCGATCCCCAAGCTGTTGGAGGTGATAAAATATGTGGAAGATTTTATTCATACACGTGATTTGAACGATTTCACAAAGGCATTTTTAGGTTCCACTGAAAACGCCGAACAATGTATTATACTAAACCCTGAGGTTATTACCCTGGGTTATGACGCCAAGGCACGTGTATTAAGCGGCTCGTCCAAGGATTTTATACAGGTGGCTAATAAAGCCCTTGGTTACCTTATAAAATACAAATTAGATACCTTTTATTACACAGCAAAAGGCCGGGTGCATTTTGAAGGCTTAACATTGTTTGATGACCTGAAAGGAACTCCGGCACAAATTAAAACGTGGCAACGGAACCGCCGCGAGGCTTACCAGGGCTCTTCGATGCATTTTTTTAGATCTGTAATTGCCAATCAACTGGATTATGAAGGTTTCAAGGTTTTGAAACTCACAAGGAAAATCAACCATGATTATACCCTTAAAAATAACAAACCTAAAACGCTATCTATTTTAGACAAAAAGACACATTTAGCTATCCCCAATTTTATAAGCCGTACCAATCAGCGGGGCTTATTTGCCTTAACTTTTACCGACTGCCTGTACATTATGTACACCAAAAAACATGACTATTTTAACAACAATAATCTTGATTTACCTCCGGGTGCACCAAGCTACCCCGCGAGTACCCTAACACTTACCGAGCCGCATGTTTTTTTCGATAATAACGGAGTTATCACAGATCCGAACAGCCTTATCATGGAAGGCATGTGGGGGCTAAGCCGCATTGCCGATTTATTACCGCTCGATTATGAGCCATCAGCTGCAAAATAAAACTCAAATTTTCCCAACAAAAAACCCCGCCTGCTTGCGCAAACGGGGTTGTATTTTAAATAAGGCTTTGCTTATTTGGTTTCCTCTTCGGTTGGGGTTTTGCTTTCGCCTTTTTCGTCGATAATGGTGATCTGGCTGGTTTCTTTGTCGAAATCAACTTTCATAATATCACTTTCGCTCATCATCAAAGTTTTTGATTTAATTGTGATGTCTAATAAGGCGTATCGAGACATTTTACACTGACATTAGTTGGATTTTTGATATCGAAACTTCCAGATGCAATTAAGAGTACTTGTTGCAACAATGTATCCGTCTGCTACCGTAACTTTATGAAATGGATTTGATTCGGTAAAAAAAGCCATCCAAAGTAAATCCTGTGTCATCATTTCAAAAACAGCAATAAATCCATCACTGCCCCAACTGGCTTCTCCACATATCACTTTTATACCGGTTACAGCATCCATACATCCCCCCATGCTTGCGCAATATGATATATCCAATTCTCCTTTCGCTTCAAGGTTTTCTATTGTTGTGGAAAGCGAAGGAGTTATAAAGTACTCATAAGGTCTTTCGGAAGTGCTTTCTACTTCAAGTATTTGTATTCTGTTGTCAGAGAAAATAATTCCGTCTACTATGGGGCACTCTAAATGGTCGATAAACCTTTTTATACCTTTCATTCTTTAAATTTCGACAACAATATACATTTGTTTCTTTAAACGTTCCAGTATCACCGTAATTTGCATGCGGGAGACGCAAAATGTTGCGTCTCTACAAAAGCAAAAACCCCGTCTGCTTGCACAAACGGGGCTGTATTTTTAAATAAGAATTGCTTATTTGGTTTCCTCTTCGGTTGGGGTTTTGCTTTCGCCTTTTTCGTCGATGATGGTGATCTGGCTGGTTTCTTTGTCGAAATCAACTTTCATAATATCACCTTCGCTCAATTCTCCTTTCAGGATCTCTTCGGCAATAGGGTCTTCCAGGTATTTCTGGATAGCGCGTTTTAACGGACGTGCTCCGAATTGCGAATCGTAACCTTTTTCGGCTATGAATTCCTTAGCGGCTTCAGTCAACTCAATTTTGTATCCCAGGCCATTTACACGGCTAAACAGGAATGCCAGCTCTATATCGATGATCTTGAAGATCTCGTCTTTACCTAATGAGTTAAACACGATAACATCATCAATACGGTTCAAAAACTCAGGGGCGAAAGCACGTTTCAACGCGTTTTCAATAACGCCTCTTGAATGTGTATCGGCCTGTAAAGTTTTAGCATTGGTACTGAAACCTACACCTTGCCCAAAGTCTTTCAACTGGCGGGCGCCGATGTTTGAGGTCATGATGATGATGGTGTTCCTGAAATCAACCTTGCGGCCCAACGAATCGGTCAGCTGCCCTTCATCCAATACCTGTAACAATATGTTAAATACATCGGGGTGAGCTTTTTCAATCTCATCCAGCAATACTACAGCATATGGTTTACGACGTACTTTTTCGGTCAACTGTCCGCCTTCTTCATAACCTACATAGCCCGGAGGCGCTCCTACCAAACGGGATACCGCAAATTTCTCCATGTACTCACTCATATCAATTTGTATCAGCGCGTCTTCGGTATCAAACATAAAGCGGGCAAGCTCTTTGGCCAACTCGGTTTTACCAACACCTGTAGGGCCTAAGAAAATGAACGAGCCAATTGGCTTTTTAGGATCCTTTAAGCCGGCGCGTGTACGTTGTATAGCGCGGGTTAACTTTTTGATCGCATCATCCTGGCCAATAATCTTGCTGGCAACAGTATCGCTCATGTGCAATAGCTTTTGGCTATCGGCCTGACCCACCCTTTGTACAGGGATGCCCGTCATCATGGATACTACTTCGGCAACATTATCTTCGGTTACGGTGTAGCGTTTTGATTTGGTTTCGGCTTCCCAAACGGCTTTGGCCTGGTCAAGCTCTGCAATCAAATTCTTTTCAGTATCCCGCAGTTGTGCAGCTTCTTCGTATTTCTGGCTGCGTACAACCTTGTTTTTCTCGATCTTGATCTGCTCAATTTTTTGCTCAATATCCAGAATATTTTGAGGAACATGGATGTTGGTCAAGTGAACGCGTGAGCCCGATTCATCTAAAGCATCAATAGCCTTATCCGGTAAAAACCTATCGGTAATATAACGGGTAGTTAAGTTAACGCAGGCATTAATAGCTTCCGGGGTGTAAGTTACACCATGGTGCTCTTCGTATTTCTCTTTTATGCGGTTCAGGATCTCGATAGTTTCTACCGGGGTAGCCGGCTCAACCATTACCTTTTGGAAACGACGATCCAATGCGCCATCTTTTTCGATGTACTGGCGATATTCATCTAAAGTAGTTGCGCCAATACATTGAATTTCGCCCCTTGCCAAAGCTGGCTTAAACATATTTGACGCATCAAGCGAGCCTGAAGCACCACCTGCGCCAACTATAGTATGAATTTCATCAATAAATAAAATTACGTCGGGAGATTTTTCCAGTTCATTCATCACCGCTTTCATACGCTCTTCAAACTGGCCACGGTATTTTGTACCGGCAACCAACGAAGCCAGGTCAAGCGTTACCACGCGTTTGTTAAACAAAACCCGCGATACTTTGCGCTGAATAATGCGCAGCGCCAGGCCTTCTGCAATGGCAGATTTACCCACACCCGGCTCACCTATTAATATAGGGTTGTTCTTTTTACGACGCGAAAGAATTTGTGATACCCTTTCAATTTCTTTTTCGCGGCCAACAATCGGGTCAAGTTTACCATCTTCGGCGGCGCGGGTTAAGTCCCGGCCAAAGTTGTCCAGCACCGGTGTTTTTGATTTAATGTCGGATACCTTTTTAGGCTGGCTGAATGATTCCTCTTCTTTAAAGTCGTCATCGCCACCGGTTGGCGATCCGGGCATTTCGTCGGTTACATCGTTTTTATGTGATTCTACTTCACCTTTAAACACCTCGTAGTTTACGTTAAACTGTACCAATATCTGCGATGCGATATTATCTTCATCGCGTAATATAGATAGCAGCAGGTGCTCGGTTCCAATTACATCACTTTTAAATATTTTGGCTTCCAGATAAGTAATTTTTAATACTTTTTCGGCTTGCTTGGTCAGGGGGATGCTGCCTATGTGTACATTGGTTCCAATGGTACCTTTAACGGCATCTTCCACAGCACGGCGAAGCTTTGCAGTATCAACGTTCAAACCTTTCAGCAATTTAATTGCTACGCCATCACCATCCCTGATGAGGCCCAGTAAAAGATGCTCTGTTCCTATATAGTCGTGCCCAAGGCGCAATGCCTCTTCTCTGCTGTATTGAATGACATCTTTAACCCTCGGCGAAAATTTAGCTTCCATATATACCTTTCAATTATTATGAACGCCGCAATCTATAAATTTTGTTTTTACAAACCCGACGCACGGTTTAACATTTATCAACAATATTGCCAACATTTAACACTTTGCAGAAACAGACATTGATATGATACGCAAGCTATTAAAGTTTGGGTTTAAACAATAATTTTTATCAAAAAATCCAACAATCACCTAATTTTTTTACAATATACGAACGAAACTCACCATTTTGATACAAAAAATTCAAAATAGTTTAAACATTGTGTTAATAAATTATCACGATAGCAACAAAACAGGCATTTCGTCATAACATATGCCATAAAGGCATTAACATAATATTTACCTTGTGTTCATCTATATGTACGCAAATACAAGCAAAACAGTTGCCATTTTACTGTGTTAAACGCAATTAAATACTTACAAGTATGTTTAAAGTAACATGGATTTGTATTTGGCAGTAAATATTTTTTCTGCCACCGGTTTTTAAGCGAATCCACCAATTTTATTCATATTTGTTGCGATATTCATCCTATCGTGCAAGACAAACCTTAAGATAAGAAAAATGTCATTTCGAACGAGATACGAGGAGAAATCTTAAACAACTTGCCAAGTGCGCTTTGTATTTCGCAGGCATGGCGTACAAGATTTCTCCTCACCCCTGAGCACCAGGCCCCCAGGCTCGTTCGAAATGACACCTTTTTATTTTTGTTTAAACGATAGCATAACATCAGCATTTCAAATCAATTATAATGGCAGACGAAAAGATCATTTTTTCAATGGCTGGGGTTAGCAAAGTTTATCCCCCGCAAAAAACAGTATTAAAAAACATTTACCTATCGTTTTTTTATGGCGCCAAAATCGGCGTTATCGGTTTAAATGGTTCGGGTAAATCATCCTTATTAAAAATTATTGCAGGCATCGATAAAACCAATATAGGCGAGGTTGTTTTTTCGCCGGGCTATACTGTTGGTTACCTGAGCCAGGAGCCCGAGCTTGACCCTGAGAAAACTGTTCGCGAAATTGTGGAGGAAGGCGTTGCCGAAACCACCGCCCTATTAAAGGAGTACGAGGAAATTAACGAAAAATTCGGACTTGAAGAATATTACAGTGATGCCGATAAAATGGATAAGCTGATGAACCGCCAGGGCGAATTGCAGGACCAGATTGATGCCGTAAACGCCTGGGAACTGGACACCAAGCTTGAACGCGCCATGGACGCCCTGCGCTGCCCTGAGCCGGACACCAAAATTTCGGTACTATCGGGTGGGGAGCGCCGCCGCGTGGCCCTATGCCGTTTATTGTTAAAAGAACCTGATGTATTGCTATTGGATGAGCCTACCAACCACCTGGATGCCGAATCTATTGATTGGCTGGAGCAACATCTACAACAATATAAAGGTACCGTTATAGCCGTAACGCACGACAGGTACTTTTTGGATAACGTTGCCGGATGGATCCTGGAGCTCGACCGTGGAGAAGGAATCCCATGGAAGGGAAATTATTCCTCATGGTTGGATCAAAAAGCCAAACGTTTGGCACAGGAAGATAAAACTGAAAGCAAACGCCAGAAAACCCTGGAACGCGAGCTGGAATGGGTACGCATGGGGCCAAAAGGCCGCCACGCCAAATCAAAAGCCCGTTTAGGCAATTATGAGAAACTGGCCTCCGAAGAAACCAAGGAACGCGAAGATAAACTGGAACTGTTCATCCCGCCGGGCCCGCGTTTGGGTAATATAGTAATTGAGGCCAACGGCGTAAGTAAATCTTACGGCGATAAATTATTATTCGATAACCTAAGCTTCTCGTTACCACCGGCAGGTATTGTAGGCATCATAGGCCCCAACGGCGCGGGCAAAACAACCCTGTTCCGCTTAATAACCGGGCAGGATCAGCCGGATGCAGGCACCTTCCGTGTAGGCCCAACAGTTGCTTTAGGGTATGTTGACCAGATGCACGACGACCTTGACCCTAACAAATCAGTCTGGGAAAACGTAACCGGCGGCCTGGAAACCATTATGGTAGGCAACAAGCCCTTAAACTCCCGTGCCTACGTTTCCAAATTTAATTTTAACGGCGCCGATCAGCAGAAAAAAGTAGGCGTACTATCGGGCGGCGAGCGTAACCGGGTACACCTATCCATCACCCTCAAAAAAGGATCGAACGTATTGCTGCTGGATGAGCCAACCAACGATATCGACGTAAACACTTTACGTGCGCTGGAAGAAGCCCTTGAAAACTTTGGCGGCTGCGCCGTAGTCATCAGCCACGACCGCTGGTTCCTGGATCGTATCTGTACCCACATCCTGGCATTTGAAGGCAACTCGCAGGTTTATTTCTTTGAAGGAAATTATTCTGATTACGAGGAGAACCGCAAGAAACGTTTAGGTGATGTTGCGCCGAAGAGGATTAAGTATAAGAAATTGACGGTGTAAGGGAAGATTGAAGAATCATGATGGCCTGCCTATACAAAACACTTTGTCAGGCAGGCTATTTTATTTTCTTCTTTTTAACCGGCTTACTTTTAAAGAGATAATTTGCAACGATAACAAATAAACCGATAACATTTGCTGTCGTAGTTGTCAATAAAGTTATCAGAACATTGTCCGAGTAATGGAGATTTCCTTTTCCGCTTGCTACGAACACAATTGCCACAAACGCCAACCAAAGACAAACAATTGCTGTAATTGTGCTAGCATAGGTCTTCCGTTCGGCTTTGTCCTGCTCTTCAATATCATTTTTAATCTTTGCCGATCTGACCTTTTCCTGATATTCTTCTTCCTTCGCACGACTTTTTACATCTGGGGACGATTTATCAGCGTCATCCGAAATGGTATCCTGGATACTCATTACTATTCTTTAATAAATTTTAAAAAATAACTTTTGATTTCATCTTCAGAAATATATACTTCTTTCGGAATAGAGTAATAAGCCTTATCCCAAGGCGAATTCTTGTTATGAGACCACGCTGACAAAGTGAAAGCATCTAAATTCTTCGAATTATCCCATGCTTCTTTTATAACTTTTAAATCAGCATCGTCCACTTCAAAAGAAGATGCCAACGCAAAACTATAGCCGTTTGTATGAACCAATTCATCTATTGGCTCGGTAATAAATTTCCCTTTAAAATCTCTATAAATAGTATAGACGTTTCTTACTACAGGACCGTAATCCCAAGCTTCAAACCTTTCATTGATTAATTTATTATCCTTTCTCTTATACGATATACCATTAGCCAAATAGAGAATCTTTTGAAGTTTCATAGGGGTAACTGGAATCCCTTCGGCTTTGGCCAATTTTATTATCTCGTTGGCAATTACAATCGCTGGATATGGCATAAATAATATTTCAATAGAAATGTTACTAAAAGTGAAATGTTTGGTTTAAATGTAAAGATAAAAATAATTCATAGCAAACACTAATTTTTTTAGCAAAACTTCAAATCGTGGACAAATACGCTACTTACAATCAATTCCTTAACACATCTCAACAAAAAATTTCCTAACTTGCCGTTTTCTAATATATAATACTTAAGGCCATGACAGAGACGCTGGACATCAAGATTACCAAGACCACGCATTCCCGTTTAGCAGAAACGGATTTTGACAACTTACCTTTCGGAAAAACATTTTCTGACCACATGTTTGTGGCCGATTATGCTGATGGTGAATG
>Ga0307515_10009215_pt1 | contig 19120 bp, 9 predicted proteins | sample 17_EM_MG_FD_194513 | JGI IMG/M metagenome (GOLD analysis project Ga0307515, IMG submission 194513) | Populus trichocarpa ectomycorrhiza microbial communities from riparian zone in the Pacific Northwest, United States - 17_EM | ecosystem: Host-associated > Plants > Roots > Unclassified | place...
TAGCTTTTAAGAGCCTTATAGCAGCTTCCTAATATCTATTTTAAAGATAATTGGTTTAGGGCTTTTAACTTTCTAACCTTAGCCTTAGGGAAGCTCTAGCTATAGAGGTAGTATTAGTACTAGTAGCTAGTATAGATTTCCTAACAAGGCTTAGGTCTTAAGTTAGTAGTTATTATAGTATTGTAACGGATCTAGTTAGGGGGCTTGCTTAAGCCTTGGCATATATATATAGACGTGTCCTTTTCCACCTTCTGCTCCTTATCTTAATATCTAAGTCTATAGATATTCCAATTATATAGGCTTGCGCTCGTTATATTACAGTGCTAAAGTCTTAATTAACTGAGTCGCTATAATAGTAGTTAAATTAGATTACCTAAAGGGGTAGGCCTATTTAGCTTATAAGTAGTTTATATACCACCACTATACTAATTATAGGCTAATAGTCTTCCGGAAGGGTTTTAGTTAGGTCCCTAGTTAAATACATTAATATATTTCTCTAGCATTTCTAGCTTAGGGGAAAATCTTAAAGTCGTCTCTAGCGCTTAATCTTTTAATTGGCCTAGGTAGGGCTAAAGGGGCTCTAGTTACTTTCTAGCGGCGTTATAACCGTTATAGAGGGTATCTACGTTTTCCTTAGCGGTAACTATAGGTATATAAGAGTCTTTAAGCTTCTAGAGTATCTAGGTATTAGCTTATTTAGCCGTCTTACCTAGAGGTTTATATTATCGCAATCTTTTACTATTAAAGGGACCTTCCTACTTTAATGCGACGGCTTTCTATAAGGTATCCGTAGAGTTTCCATTTAGGTTATCGCGAGATTTTTAAAGTAGAATAGTAGTTATAAACAAAAGATATAAATTAATAATCTGGTCCTTAAGCTAGCTACCCTTTTAAATAGAGTATAAAGGATTTAAATATAAGGGGACTCTATAGACAGGGGGCTATAAAGACACGATTGTAGAATAGGATAGATTGGTAAGAGAGATAAATTCTAAGGAGGTAAGGCCTTTAGGATTATAAAGACTATATACTATAGGTATATACCTCTAGTACGTAACCGGTAACTATTTTAGGGGCGTTTAGGGGTTATCTAAAGGGCAACCTAAAGTGTCTATAATAATATCCCTTATATAGTGTAACCGACTACGGGTGCTGCCGAGACAGCCTTAACGCCACCCTATATATTGATTGCAGATCAATATTACTTGCAGATTACTGTTCCTATTTTAGCTACCATTTCATGTATATATTCCACTTAATACCCATAGATTTACAATCAAGTCGCTTGTTTAATTCCCACACACTGCAAAAGCTTATATATAGTCTTCCTGTTTAACAAGCTTTTAAATAGAGGCTTTGGCGGTATATTTATCGCTTATATTAGCGGGGCTTTATATTATAGGTAGTTTATAGTAGGCAGTCTATAAGCCTTGTTAAGATAATATTATTAGATTAGTTTCCTTTATAGAGAGCGTTTATATAGTATAGGCTTTTTACTTAATATATTTCTTAGCTAGTATAGGTAGTTTTAATAAGCTACTTTTAATCCACTACTAATACGGATATTATAAAGCTTTGTTCTTAGGACGCTATCATTCTATAATAATAATAGAAAGGTTATTTACTAAATAAGAGGTCCTCTTAAGCCTTTAATGCCGCTATTTAATTACGGACTATGTTAGGCTTATCCTTAGTACAATCCTCTTATATATTTAGCGTAGAGTCCATTAGCAGCTACGTAGCTATTTATTATAGGTTTTTAGCGTTATAAGTTAGTAAATATTTACTGGCTTCTATTAACGCCTATATAGTAATATTATAATAGCAATTATCGTAATAATAATAAAGCAATTAGATTTAGCTTATTAGGCGCAAACCTTAGCTTATAATCTGTTAAATTAAGGTTATAGAGCTAAAACTCTATATATTACTTATTTTCTATATAGGTAGTTAAAGATATTTTAAGGAACTTCGACTGCCAGCAGTGTATCTAACAGCTAGCTAGCTACGAGCTTCAGCTTTTATGGCTAACTAACTGCGTCAATTAGACAGCTCACTGTCCGCTAACTACAAGGTAAGGTACGCTAACTGTTACGCTATTAGCTAGCTGTCCTAATTAGGAAAGTGGTATAGACTTTATAGTATTTCATTGCGGGTTTTTAGCAGCACCTCTCTATATATAAATATTAACGTTACCTAATTAAATCTAACCCCAATTTACCTAATATAGTATTTAAATATAGCTAAATTCGTCCTGCGTACCTATAGAGGGTTAAAAAGGTAGAACATTTAGCAGTAATATTAGTGGTAAGATTAGAAAAAAGGCATTAATAAGGGCTTTAGAGGCTCTATTTCTATATTAGATTTAATTTAATATAAATTTCTATTAAATATATCCTACCAAGCTAGCTTTTCTACCTCTATAGTTAGCTTATAGCTAATAAGATTAATATCCAAGCTTATTAACTAAGGTAGTTAAACCTTTATTAGAGTTAATATAGTCAATTAAACTGCTTAATAAAAGGCCTTTAATTAACCACCATTTTTAACATTAATCTACTTTAATTGTATTAGCCAATAGTTAATTACGCCTATTAGTAATAATCCTTTTAGCTTAGCTAAAGGCTTATTTATATATAAAGCTTATTACTAGTATAGAGAATGGATTAAGGGTAATCTTAGCAAGTATTGGATAAAGGATTTAACCGATTTTAAGCCACTAGTTGTTACGGAACCCTACCGCAGGGGCCTCTATAGGAGAGCCCCGTGCTCTCGCATACACCTTACGTATAGCTTATATCAGCTACGCGTAGGTATATCACCTCCTTACGCCCTTAACCCTTACAATCGATCGCGTAACGTCTTATAGACTCCTTGAATACATACGCTTTGTAGCCACTACCCCCGTCCTATAACATTACGTTGCGCCTTTTTTACTACTAACGCTTAGCCTATAACCAATTCTACGTCTCTATAATACTATAGGCGCTGCTAAAAGCAGCGTGTTTATAAATTACCTTACTTTATACTTTTAAGGAACCTATAATAGTAAGATAATATTTTTTGCTAGCTACTATATTAAACCTAAAGAATAATCTAATACCTATACTTAACCTATAACGCCAATTAATCCTAGGAGAATTTAATTTATTAGTTTTAGCCTTAACCCCTAAGGAGACGGACACTAATAATATCTTATCTTTTATTAATTATATAACTACGGATAAGCAAATAAAAGGGCTACTACCTATTAAAATTAAAATATAAGACGCCGAGATGTTTATAAAAATGGTAGCATAAGACCCTAATAAATACTACCGCCTTTTATAGAACTACTACCTAAAGCTTATATAAGCCGAGATGCGTACTACCTAAGATCGCGATATTATCTAAGACCTATAAGCTTATAAGGCGCTCGCCGATAATATATATTAAGAAACTAATAATAACCTCTATATATCTAAACGCGACGTTTAATAGTTAAAGAAGACTAAGATTATACTAATTGCTATAGTTACTAGAAGAGAAGGTATAATTAAATACCTATAATCTTAGTTTAATAAGCATATTCGTAATAACGCTAGATATCTCTCTATTATATATAACGCTAACTAAGTCTCTATACCCCTAGTAACTTTACCTACTTAACGCTTAATAAAGGGCTAGCGTTAAATAGCTTTACCTAATAGAAACCCCTACTAAAGCAGCAATAATAAAAGCTATAATAATTAGACCTAAACTACTACTATAGGGTCTAATATATACTACCCTAATCCCCTAGTTTTTTAGGGAGACTGTAAGGAATATAGCTACTAGAAGATGTAAATCCGTAAAAAACTAACTTAAAGCGCCTACCTTTTTTTTACGGAAGATATTAAGATTAGCTATATTATCGGGCGAATAAAGGGTATACTATTTAATAGACTCTTTACCTAATAGGAGACTAGTGGCCTTTAGAAATAGCAGTCTTACTAAAAAGTCCTTAATAATCTTAACCTAATATACCGCGACTATAACCTACTAGCTACTAACCGAGCTAAACTACGTGCCCTAAAGATAAGCCCTACTAAATTATTTAATAAATTTTATATTAAATTCTAGGAATATACTAGAGCCCTTACTTAAGATAATACTAAAGACTAAGAGGACCTTCTTAAAAAAGTTACTTATTACCTTAGTTGCGTAGCCGCTAGCTATAACTATAACAATATTTATAATATAGTAGTAGCTCTATAGAAGATTAAATAACGACTAAATTAGATTACTACTGCTAACTTTTACCTAAAGACCTCTCTATAGAAGCCCTCTAGGCCTATTAAACCTATATATACTAAGCTACTAACGCCTATTACCTTAAGTACTACTAAAACTAATATTAATTTCTCTATACTAACCTTTCTATAAAAACTCCTAGATAGAGAGCGTGAGCTACTTTAGAAACTAGGACGCTACTATAAATGCCGTTAAGAAGGCTATTATCGCGATAACCTAAACTGCCTAATAGCTAGGTTTAGTAGCTGCCGCCTAATACCTAACCTAATACCCTAAACACTAAATATATTGCTATACGCTACTACTATATAAGATAAAGACGTAGTAATAGTAATAGAGTTAGATATAGAAGCGGAAAATGCTAAGTTTTAGCCTTAAGTTATAGGTTAGGACGCCTTAACGACGGAGGGATTTATATATTAGCTTACTTAATAGATAACTTTATAAAGATAAATAGATAGAAGTAGATAGTTTTACCTATAATAGGAACTACTACTAAAAAATAATATAAAAGCCGTTTTATAATTAATTGCGGAGCTATTAATAAATTTATAGATACCTAATTTATATATACTTATAACCTACTTACCTTACCCCTTACTAAAGCCTGCGCCTTATAACTTACTAATAGTAGTTATACCGTATAAAAGATTACCTATATAGTATAACTCTACCTAGATATAAATGGGCACTAGGAAAAACTCTAGGCCTATATTATACTACTTACTAACTACCTTATTATTTTTAGAATAAACTAGCTTAAATAATATAACCCCGCTATTAACTAAAAGAAGAAAGAAGTAACCTTTAATTTTAAATACTATAGAGAGACTTGCCTAGGGTATAGCCTAGCCGCCTCTATTTACTCCTTAGGATATTAACCTAAGGAACCCCTTATTACCCTACCTATAACTAACTACTACTATATAAGTGCCCTAGCCTTTTACCGTATAGTATGTAGGAAAGGCTAAACCGTTGCTATAGCTTTCTAATTATAACTATATAAACTTAATAAAGAATAAGACTATATCCTCTATAGTAATAGGATAGATATAGTTAACTTTTTAGAAGATGACGCCCCTATAGAACTCTACAAACTTTTACCTTTAGACTTTAAGAAGTTTATAAAGCTTAAAAAAGGACTTACTAATAAAGAATTCTATAAGCTCCTCTCTAAGAGGTACTATAACTTTACCAATATATACTTATAAAAGGGCGTAGATATACTCCCCCTATATTAACCTAATAACTATACTATTAATATTAAATAAGGAAAAATGCTACCTTATAAGAGACCTACCTAATATTAAAAGATAAACTTTTAGTTATAAAAAAGTATATTAATAAGCACCTTAATAAAGGATTTATTCGTCCTAGCATATTACTAGTAGCCGCCCCTATCCTTCTTACTAAGAAACTAGGAGGAGGTATTTAATTCTATATTAACTATAAAGGACTTAACGCTATTATAATTAAAAACTAATACCTAGTACCGCTTATACGTAAGACCCTTAAACGGCTTAGTTAAGCTAAAATCTATACTAAGCTTAATATTATTACCGCCTTTAACTATCTTTAAATATAAGAAGGTAATAAATAGAAAACCGCATTTGTATTGCGCTTTAGCTAATTTAAATATACCGTTATGCCCTTCGGCGTATATAACGGCCTAGGCACCTTCTAAAGCTATATTAATAACGCCTTATAGGACTACCTTAATAACTTCTACTCTGCGTACCTAAACAATATACTTATTTATAGTAATAACCCCTCTAAGTATACCGAACACGTTAAAAAGGTCCTATAGCGCCTTAGGGACGTAGGATTTTATATTAATTTAAAGAAATGTGAATTCTTAGTTATAGAAGTAAAATACCTTAAACTAATTATTACTACTAAGGGTATCTGTATAGACCCTAAGAAGGTATATATAATTACTAAATAGTAAGCCCCTAACTGCATTAAGGACGTATAAGCCTTCCTTAGTTTTACTAACTTCTATTAGAAATTTATATATAACTTCTTAGGCGTAGTAGCACTATTTATAGTAATAATATAAATAAAGGGCCTCTTTATAAAAGGAAGAAAAACGCACCTACGCTTTACCTAGACGCCTAAATATAAAAAGGCGTTTTAAGACCTTAAAAATGCCTTTACTAAAGCACCTATCTTAGCTTACTTTATACTAGGACAACAACTCTACCTTAAAACTAACTCCTTAGACTATATTAACGCAGGCGTCTTCTCCTAGATAGGTAATAACGGTCTCCTTTACCTAGTCGCATTCTACTTATCTAAGCTTATACTATAAGAGTATAACTATAAGATCTATAATAAAGAACTCCTTATAATTATATAAGTGTTTAAAGAATTCTAACTAGAACTCTTTTTAGTAGAGCCTAACTAGCTAACTAAAGTCCTTATGGACTATCGCAACCTTAAGTACTTTATAACTATAAAGTAGCTAAACTAACGCTAAGTATATTAGAACGAGTTCCTTTCTAGTTTTAACTTTAAAATTATATATAGATTAGGAGTATAAGGTACTAAACCTAATAGCCTAATACGCCGCTTATAAGACCTTCTTTAGTCTAAAAATAACCCCTATAATTAGTTCTAATAATAGATAATCCTAAAAGCACGAAATTTAGCCCTAGGTATACTACCTATAATAGAGCTAACTATACCCTAGCTTTATACTATAGAACTAAAGTTACCTCCTAAAATTAATAAGCTTATTACTACGGTGTATAATGTCTTTATTAACCTATTACTATATTAACTTATTACCATAAAGACCACTAGCGCCTGTATTCCGCCTACTAACCTTTAAAGCTTAGGCTAGATTAATATAGTAGCCTTAGAAGTAAAAGAGAATAGGCTCTATTATAGAGGCCGCCTATTTATCCCTAACTTAGAAAATCTACAACGGTAACTAATCTAAATGGCCTATAACTTCTGATTAAGTGGCTACCTAGGTAGAGGAGGAACCTACGAGCTTCTTAGCCAATACTACTTCTGGCCAAAAATAATAGACTTAGTTAAACGCTTTATAGGCGCCTACTATAGTTATAAGCGCGCTAAGGCCTTTAATATAAAGTACTAAGGACTACTATACCCTCTACTAGTACCTATATAACGATAGGTAGATATTGCTATAGATTTTGTTATTAACCTACTACCCTATAAACGATATAGCCGTACCTATAAGAATATCCTTATAATAATATGCCGACTTATAAAAGAGCGCTACTACGTCCTAACTAAAGGTATAGCCATTAGCGACGTTACTAACGCCTTTCTTTATAAAGTTTACCGACTATATAGGTTACTTAACTTAATTACGTCCAACTAAGGCATATAATTTAACTCTAATGTATGGAGACAAATCTGCTAACGCCTTAGTATCTCTATTAAGATATCTATATCCTTTTACTATAAAACTACTAGGTAACCGGAAAACGCTAATGCTAGTATAAAAGTGTACCTATAATAGGTAGTCGTCTATAGTTAAGATAACTAGGTAGATTACCTCCTACTAGGTAAATTTGTAGCGAATAACTATGTCTTAACTACTATAGGACTTACCCCGTTCTTCGCGAATAAGGGTTATTACCCCTAATCTAGTATAGAGCCACTAGAACCTATTAATAAGAAACTACTATATAGAAAACGCCTTAAGATACTACTTACCGACTAGCATACAGACCGTATAAAAAATCTACTTAACTACTATAAGGGAGAAATAGCCTAGGCTTAAGTAAAGTAGGCCTACTTCGCCGACTATTATAGAACGCCACCACTGGAGATGCGTGTTAATAACTAGGTATAGCTAGATATACGTAATATCTCTATATAGAGGCCTATAAAGTTACTTAATTATAAGAACCTTAGCCCCTATCTAATTAAATAAGTTATTAATAGAGGAGCTATATATGAGCTAGAACTTTTGCCTACCCTAGCTACCCGTAGGATATAGCCCGTATTTTACCTATAGCTACTATACCTCTATTAGCCTAACCCCTTACTAGGGCAGATACAGCCTAAACCCCTATTAGTACTAATTTGAGACGAGAACAAAGATAAGAACTATAAGGAGTGGACTGTTAAACAAATTATTAACTCTAAATATTTTGGTAAAGGTAGAGGACGACGGCTCTACTATAGAGCTATATATATAGGATTTGATATAAATTAGCTAGAATAGTAACTATAGGAAGACTTTAAAAATGTAAAGGATCTAATTAGCAACTTTTATTACGCGAACCTATAGAAATCGGGCCTAAGTAGAGACTTTATACCTAATCCTCTATAGGAGCTCTTATAGAGTTAAACCGTTATATATTACTATATAAGGGCAAATTGCCGTTAAATTGCTATTAGATTATAGTAAAGTGCGATTATATGACTGGAATATCGTTAAGATGTCTAGGAACTTTAACTAGCGGTTAAAGTTATCTAATTAGTTGGATTTTTAGATGCCAAGCCCTATTATATAATATTGTTTTAAGCCTTTAGTAATACCCCCCTTTTCTTCTTTTCTATACCTTAAGTATCCCTTTTATATATATATAGTAACTATAGCGTCGCCAGAGCTCCGCCTTTATAGAAGGAGGGGTAGTATTACGGAACCCCACCGCAGGGGCCTCTATAGGAGAGCCCCGTGCTCTTGCATATACCTTACGTACAGCTTATGTCAGCTACGCGTAGGTATATTACCTCCTTACGCCCTCGACCCTTATAATCGATTGCGTAACGTCTTATAGACTCCTTAAATATATACGCTTTGTAGCCACTGCCCCCGTCCTATAACACTAGTTAAGAGGATTAGAAACAATATTATTCTACCTATTACTATTATTAGAATAGATCTTAATAAGCTTAAGGCTTATATTATAGTAGTAGTTAAGCTTACTAGCGAGCTTAATACGCTTTTAATTGCGCTTTAAAAAAGTAAGGCGCTTATCTATAACTAAGGACTATATTTATTTATCAGCTAAATTATTATTAGATTTATAAGAAACTTTTCTACGTTATAGCTTAGCTGATTCCTTATCTTCCTTATCTACTTACTTATTAATATAGTTATTAAATAAAGTCTCTATATACCGCTCGGCGTGCTGCTACTATAGGGGCTACCATTTCCACTTATTACAAAAGTAGACGCGTTTAAGAGATAGATAAAGAATTACTACGGCAAAATAGTAGGGGCTCTCGGCCTTTATTTTATTAAAATTTTTATTAATTTTTTAAATAGCTATATTAACGCCTAATCTAAAAAAGGAGTCGCGTTTATTTTTAAGGCTCTACTAAGTTCGCTAGATGATTTAATAGAGTAGCTCTATATTAGTAATTAACTCCTATAGAGCGCTATATAAGCCTTTAATACTAAAACTATTAGCGTCGCCTTTTATACACTTAGTAGCTAATATAAAAGGCTTTAAAATCTTAATAAGCTACTCTACTTACTGCCAATCTTTATTAGTAAGCGCGTCCTATAATAGATTATAGCTATTATTAGCGGCCTTCCTCTAAGCTAATAGATATTTATTAATTGATTTATAAAGAAGGTAGGCATAGCAAATTATAAAGTAGGTTAAATTCTACTAAACGCCTTTATCCTTAATAAGTAGAAGCTCTACTTAATCAAAGAGCTCGTTTTTAATATCGGCCTTAGCCTAGTTCTTAGTAAAATCCTTACGGCGTCTTATTAATTATATAATATATTTAATAATATTATAAACCTTGCCTATAGAGCCTCTTTACTATATAAGATTAAATTTAATATACTCGCTCGCACTAATTATTAAGCGTTTAAGCTTACTTACGCCTTTGCCGTATATTAAAGCCTTAATAATAAAGTTAATAATATAGTTAACGTACTAAAGCCGTTCTTTTTTAGCCACTAATAAGCTTTATAAGAGGTAGTTATAGAGTTTATTATTACTACTAGCGTTATCGGCTATTAGGGAGCCAAGCTTATAATTAAATTAATACTTTTAAATTACTAACGCCAAGGCCGTTACTATATTTTTAGTAAAGTATAATCCTCGTAGTTATAGAATACCTAAAAGTACTAATTAAAGCTTTCTACCTTTATTAATAAAATAGGCCACTATACTAAGCAGCAATATTCCGTTTATAGATATCTAGATATTATAGATATAATTAATTTTACTAAGTACGGTAAGAAAGAGGTCTTTAATATTAACGCGTTACTATTTAAATGCGGTTTTAATCTAATTACTTAGTAATATAGGCGCCTTTATAAGACAGTCATAAATCTAAAAACGGTTAAAGGTTAGTAGAGCGCGCGTATAAGGACTTATAGCTTAATAGAAGGTAATATTTTATAAAATTATCTAATTAATATAGGCTTAAATATAGCTAGCTGCCTAGAATGGCTAGCGTTTATAACCGCTAGCGGAAGTAGAAGCTTCTATACTTAGTGACTATATTTTACTATTATAACTTTTAGGGTTAATAATATGGTTATGCTTTAACTTTAAATAGCCATTAATATAATTATTGCTATTAATTATAAGTAAAACACCTTGTTTTTAAGCTAAATGGCAAAGCTTATATAGCTAGAGCCTCTTTTTACCAAAAAAAAACCGTCCTAAAAAAGGTCTACTTTATACTTCTATATTAGTAATATAGGAGCTTTACTTAATAGTAACCGCTTATTAATAACCTGGTATCCGTATTTACTAGTAAGCTTACTATATATTATTAGGTAGAGATTATCCTAATTAATAGAAAAAATATAGCTATAGTTCTAATTTACTAGAGGAGGCTCTTGTAATACAGAATCTTAACCGCCTAATTTAGTGTCATTGTTAATTAAAGGGGGAAAAGAAGTAGTTAATTTACAAACCCTACGCGGTACTAAAGGAGTTAAATAACGCGTAGATTATAAATTAAATAAGAAAAAAGTAGAGGAGGAAGTAGATAAAAAAGCTCTACTGCCTAGCTAACGCGTAAAATGCAATATACGTTGTATTTTGTATAGGTAATAAAATAGTAAGCTTTGGCACGGGTTTCGGCGCGCAATAGAGATATTAGGGAAAATGCTTTATTTACTATAGCTAAGCGAGAGATTCCCATAAGTTTCCTATTACTTAGCGTATAATTAACCAACCAAATTATCCAAATATCCTTAACTTTTACCAAGCTTTTACTTACCACTAATTCTTACCGCCAAGACAGCGAGCTATTAGCTAGCTGCAGTCTTATAGCTAACTGACTATCACAACTCAGTCAGCTAGCTGACTGCTTACATTAGCAGCCTCTTGGCAGCGAAGCTGACAGCGTCGCTGACTCTTGGACACACTGACCGCCGGTCGAAGTTGTCTAATTCCTGCCAAGAGGTTTCACCCACAAGTCTCATCACGTGATATCGTTGCGGGCTTGTTTTCTAACACCCTTAACATCTAAATCTAGTACTTTTAGAGAGGCTTCTAAAAGTAGTCACCTAGTTATACCTAAAATCAGGTGCTCGGTTTTCAGGGTCTGCTTAATCCCTTGAGAAAACGTCCAGTAGCTTCTTCTCCGTCTTCTTCCCCGTCTCGAGTGGCTTGGCGAAGAGGGTGGTGATTTCATCGCCCTCTCCACACCCCGACAGGAAGACCGTCTCTTCCGGGAACCTTGTCTCATGAATACTCCGCGCTATCATGAGTACTCTACGTTATGAATACTCTATGCTATCGTGAGTACTCCGGGTTATCATAGGTATTCCCTATTATTGTGGATACTCCGCCTTCAAATGCATTTCACCGGCATAGAGTTACAATGTTTATTTGCTCAAATTTCACCACTCAAAAGCAGTTCATATTTTCGTGTCTCCATTCTCAAGAGTGAAGTAGGGGATGATGACATGGTGCGATAAGAAGTGAAGAACTAAAGCGCGGTCACCCTATGCCGATAGCAAGGCTTCTACCATCCTACCCATTTTATCAAAGCCTTATCGTCCGCCATCGAAACCCAACAAACCAAGAAACCCAAGCAAAAAATAATGATATAAAACGGTATAGATAATGAGCCTGCCCTCAATGCCCTATTGCACAACAACGTTGCCCTTTTCCTTTCCCTCTGCCATTCCGCTCTCCCCAGAATTACCAGCTCCTGAGGTTCACACAATGGCTGCAGATAGGTTACAACTTTGTGGGCATTACGCATCGCCGCAAGTTGCAAAGGCGTCCGAGAATCTCTGTCCAAAGCCCCGAGATCACTTGCAGCTCCCAATTCAAGTAGCCTCTTCACGGCATCAAGGTTGCCTTTCGAAGCAGCATGATGCAGAACAGTGCGGCCTCTTAGGTCTTTGGCGTGTATGTCGAAGCCTCGTTCAAGGAGGTCGTTGATAGTTTGCGTTCGCCGGCTTTCCGTTGCGTAGTGAAGTAATGTTCTGCCGCGTATGTCTAATTGGAAGAGTGGAGTGGTGGGTTGGTTGAGGAGGTAGTATATCAATTCTAGATTGCCTCTTTTAAGAGTAAAATGGAGCATTGTTCTTCCTTCCTCGTCGACATGATGGAGTTGGGAGGGTGTGTTTTTCAGACACCGTAGGATATCCGTTGTAGAGGACGTCTTGCTCCAAGAAACGTAGTGGGCGATAGTTCTTCCCATGTAATCTTGGATTGTGGTGTCTATGTCGTCCTGGTAGAACTGGATGATTTGTTGAGAGGTCGTGTTGAAGAAGGAGTGGAGAGGTGTCCGTTGATCTAGGTCTTGGTGGTGCAAATTCGCCCCGGAGTCGATGAGACACCTTGCGATATCGAAATCTACTTTCTGTTGCACAGCAAGATGAAGCGGGGTTCTAATAGGCTTACGTTAATTCGGAGGCTCTAGTGCATACATGCTCATGAATTTCTGGCACTTACTCGCCGAAATCATTCGTGGCGTTTACATCAGCCCCAGTGCGAAGGAGTTCCATAACTAAATCAACATGGTTTCCTCGCGTCGCAATCTGCTCTCCAAATCAGCTTTGGGTTGTGCGCGTAAACGGTCATAAGAGAACGTACATGCAACAATCCTTCTCCATGTTTGGTTCGGTCTGATATGCTGACTTGACTGGCTGCGAGTAATTGTCGGAGCACAAGCCAGTTCCCCTGTTCAGCAGCTAAATATGCGGAACTATCGAATGCTAGCAATACAGAAAATTTTATATTACATCGCAAGCTAAGACTGAATGGCTGTATCAGTCTATAAGACCCAAATACTACAACCGATATTCGTTTGTGCACCATTACTTCCGTTTGGAAAGTGAACGAGAGGCAATAGCCCTCCTGTGCTGGCAAAACACTGTAGGTTTCTTTTCCATCTGGAGACCAATGCCTAACAATAACAGGCCCGGCTTGTATATATGCTGTTAGCGCAGAACTTTGGATTTCGCGCCAGTGCTTGACTTTTAGATCGACAGGGTCAAAAATTGTTGATAGATAATTGCCAAGTCGGTCTTCTCGAAGGCTTCCCTCACCAGAAGTAATGAAAGCCGAGTCCGGAACCTGCTGCTTCTTCTGACCCACCGTAGCTTCATATTGACCTCTTAATATGGGCGTTACTCTGCAATTTTCGCCGGCAACACAAACAGTGGTTGGAGCTGACTCTGCACACGCTGTCGGTGTTGCAGCTGCGGATAATCCTGTCTGTTCCACGATCCGCATTAATAGCTTCCTTAGGATGGTTTAGCTCATTAAGGCCATTGGGTAGAAATAGGTAAAACGAACAGATGTATTGCAGATGATGCTCGAGAGAATATCGTGTTCCACTGATCCAACGAATTATAAAACTTCTTTAGCTGGCGATCTGACGATAACCACCTGCATCTTTCTCGTAAATGATATGTCCTGGACCGATCGCGCATGCTGCCTCTACTTTGAATCTTAACTTTTATCTTTTCAACATCCTCCATAAATTTTCGTATATGCCACAATAAGTCCGTATCAACTTGCCACTCAAGGGGCAGTTCGCCATAAACTCGGATGAGGGTTGATAGGGTTTGATGCAGACATCTAAGTTTGACTTTTTGGGACGTGATCTCATATGGCGCATCAGATATATCAAGTATGAAGTTATAAATGAACTTGCAAGTTGACCCAGCTGCAGCAAGCAAAGTCAAAAGGCTGGCGGCGACAGAGACTGGGTCCATGATTCAAGCCTCTCCGTAGATTGCATGACATGGCATCTGTGATGATGAGACAACGGTCACCAGAAGAGGAGTAGGGCAGCTTACAGGTTAAATATAACTGCAGTTACCCAGGCGTACTCGACCAGGAGGTGAGGCTCTTGGCTCAAAGCATCGTGAGATCAAGGACCAACCAGAAGTCAGGTTGGATCCTAGGTGGCGCAGCCTTGCAGCGCCGATTACCAATCGGCCTTGATTTTCGCGATAAGTGGTCGCACACAAAGGGGCGCAGTTGCGAAGGCTGAATCGGGCTGTGCATTATAAACCGCCGCGCAAGGCAGCAGTCAGGGATTTTTTTCAACTCCTTTGAAGTCCTTACAGTTAACCCAAGCTTCCATGCCCTCGTAGCTTAAGCGCTTTTAATGAATACCTGTGTATGATTGTTTGCTACCGAGCTAAGGTATCTATGCCTCAGGTCATTGTCAAATGTTGCAAGGCTGATGAGTGGTGCTAGGCTGAGAAGGGATCATAATGGCGCGTCCGCCCACTCCTCCAGGCGCCGAAAGCAGCACAGAATATAGCATTAACGATTCCGTGTGGGTTTATAGGGCTGGTGAGCGCCGGCTGTGTCTAGGTCTATCATGATGCACGGACTGAGACTGAAGGACAGGGAAATGGAGAGAGGGCACCGTTACAGGGAAGGACGGCTCGAGCGATGAACGATACGTTGTACAAATTGGAACGAATGCACCAGCAACGTACGGTCTAAATGATATACGGAAACGGTGATGAGAAAATGCGGTAGCCACAAATATGTCGAAAAGGTTGGCTTAGAAGCAGACAAACATGGTTAGCGCTTTGCTTGGTATCAAATATAAACAGTAATGAATCCTCATGTATAGTGATTGTGATTCGGCGTTTGAGTATCAAGATGGCGGTAGAAAGGCTTGTTGTCTTTACTAGCCCTTCCGAGTTGAACGCATCACCCGGGTTGAACGCATTACCCACCATACATTTTTACATCAAAATGGATGCCACCACCCCAACAACTGCAGAACGCTGGGGACCTGCCTATGAGGTTGAAGAGCGTATCGAGAAGGCCCCGGAGGTCTATCACAGAGGCCAATTTCCTTCGCGAAGTTCTTTAATGTGATTATGGACCATGGAATTGGGGACGGGGTGCAGCTAAGCGTGGTCACGGAAAAGTTTAACGTGGTCACCAATGTGGGTCGGCGAAAGCTGAGCGTGGTCACCGATGGAGCGCCGGAAAAAGGTCGGCGGTACCACACTTTTAGCCATACAGAACGCGCATCAGTAGCCACAATTTACTTTAGCGACCGTATGCACTGAATATGCGATGCATATGCTGAGCATATACACGCACATATAAGAATATATCGCGGTATTAAAACGGCTTATTAGTAGGTGTTTGCTGAGCATACACGTAGCATATACTCAGTATATTCTCAGTATATTCTTAGCATATGCTTAGCAAACACTATAGTATAGCCTACCTTATATAGAACACAAAGGTAATACTTTAGAGAGTAGTATAGGGAGTAAGATCTCTTTAATATAAAGATAGAATTGGTAGAGTGTATAGAGCAAGCATATGCTCTGTGTATGTTAAGACTATACATCGCATATACAGAATATTTTAATAACTTAGTTTGTTTATTTTATTATTGCATATACCCCGCATATGCCTAGCATACAACTTTTAATTTTTATTTATTAAATACTTTAAATTCTATTAAAAAAAAAAATTTGGTTTGTATATGCGCTACATATGCATAAAGCTCAGCGTGGTCAGAAGTTGAGCGTGGTCAGAAATGTTCTGACCACGTTGAACCTTCTGACCACGCCGAGCTTTTCCGTGACCACGCCGAGCCACCACCCCAATTGGGGAGGAAGATACTTGGAATATGGACGAAGCTAGCTTCCGCGTCGGCTGTGGTGGGCAGCAGATCGTAGTTACTCTGGCCACCACACTCCTCGCGTTCAAGAAGGCCAGAAATCTACTACTGTGGGCACCCAAACGAATCGCGACTATCTCACGGCTGTGGAGGCGATATCTGCTGGTGGAATAGTGCTGCCGCCGATGCTTATCATAAAGGCGAAACAGCATCTTTTCCAGTGGTATAATTGCACCTACATCCCGAAGCCGTATCACATGGGGGTCTCCGACTCAGGCTACGTCAACGATGAGCCAATGCTGGATTGGATCAAGCACTTTGATAAATTCAGCGCGATGAAGCAGCAGGGTGAGTGGCCGCTTCTCATCGTTGATAGATGTGGAAGCCACATGACGATCGAGTTTATCGACTACTGCTGGGAGCAAAAGATTCATCCATTTAATCTTCCATCGCACACGAGTCACATACTCCAGCCGCTCGATGTTGGCGTACAAGCACTACCACAAGAAGTACGCAGTAGAACGAAAGGTTGAATTCCTCTCTGAAGTGAAGCACATCCGCCACCAGACGTTCAAGCGATCAACAATCAAAACAGCCTTTAGAAAAGCAGGCCTCTGGCCACTTAACCCCCATGAGGTGCTCAATAAACTACCTCCACTACCGCGCGAGCAGACCCTCGAAGAGATACCCTTCCGTTCCTTAAGCCCTCCTACGCCTTTTACGCCAGTCTCAACCTATAAGTTCGCGACGAAGATATTGGAAAGCGATCATCCATATAAACCCTACGTTATTCAGCGCTACGTGCTTGGCAGCTACTCACAAATTCGACACGGAGAGGTGGTGGAGCGGGATCTCAAGGCCGCACGGAGCGCTGCCGCAGAGCGACAAAAATGACAAAGTGATCGCCGAGTAGTACAAAAATATGGCACAATCTACGCAGGCGACGCCCGGCTCACTATTGCAAAGTGGAAGGCAGAAGATGAGGAAGCTACTGTGAGAAAGGCTGCGAAGGCTACGGGGGAGCCCGCGAAGGAGGACCTGTCACCTTCAAGGCCTAGCGGCATCTTTATACAATGGAATCCAGCCAATCAGAAATAGTTCTATAGAAGTCGAATAGCCTCGTTTTTGTTCTATCGAAAAACCACAAAAAAAATGCGTTGTTGGGTCGTGCATCCATTTCTGTACACTTTTTGGTGGTGGGTGATGCGTTCAACTCGGCAGGGCTAGTTCGGCAGAACTAGCAGGGGCTAACGTTGCTCGCACTTGGTCACGTAATTAGCCGCCGCCAGCAGCCTTGGTGGTCGCTCCATCTCATCATACAACGAGAGAGCAAAGCCTCCAGGACGCCGACTCCAACAACCTCGTAGCGAAGTGCCAGGCTGTTTTAATTATGACTTTAAGAATCGAGTCTCTCGCTGAGTCAGCTGCAAATAACGGAGCTGGATGGGAGTGTGTTACAGCCACGCACGGGCTAATGAACGACCAGCACCGCAGGAGCTTCTCGCTAGGCAGAGCTTGAGCTCCAACTTGCTCACCACAACCTCCCCTCATACCTCCCCCAGTTCACCATACCACTCTCGCCCGCACAATCTCGCTACGCGTCCTTCACGCAGTGCGACTCTCCTTTATCGTCATGGCACTCTTCGCAAGCGGCAACGGCGGCTCGAGGTTGGTCGACCTTCTCTGGCCTTACCGAACTCGCTGCTCCCCTTCGTCAATGCCTTCGACGCCAGCCACGTCCGAGGTCCAGACGCTATTTGACCACATCATCCAGCACAAGTCGACCAAGCAAGGCCCCTCTGTTAAATGCGTGCTCTGCATAACAGCCGTCTACGCCATTTTCCCCATTGCAGCGGGGTTGCGCCTTCCCGATAGTGTTGGGATGACTGGGTAAGCTGCACAATCGCCGACGGCTTTTGGAGCCACGTCTAACTTCTAGAGCAGGCCTGACTGCTCCATGCGAGCCGCCAGCCCGTCCCCATCCCTTCAGCAAGGCAACGCTGCCGCCTCCCCTCATATTTCGTTACTTGGGTCGTCACCACCCGTGGGGCACGCGAGCGGCCCGGCCTCGCATCTAGATGCGACTCAAGGCCTGGGGGCTATTACTGGCCTTGGCCCTGACAGCCAGGCATTTGACTTGGCCCAGAATGGGCGAGGAGACTTTGACTATTCCATTGTTGATAGGCCATCGGCTCAGCGAGGCAGTCCTAAGCACAGGTGCCTTGGTCGAGTCCAGTCCCAGAGGAGAAGCAGTTCGCTATCTGAATATTACCCCCGGACATCAATGCCTAGTCCACGTAAGAGGACCCGTTCTCCTGCACAAAAATCGCTGACGTTTATGGATGAACAGCCCTCGGCGACGTTCCCTCTCCGCCTTCTCCGTCGTCCTTCTGGAGACGCGCTCTTCCGTGGTCCAGCTAACACCCTCTCATAAGTTTCTTCCGCACTGAAATGTACATACAAGTACATATATTATTATGGGAGTTGGATGGAGCTATGGATACCTTGCATTCTGGTACATCCATACCACAAGGCGTTATCTGGCTTTGGACACGGAAATACCCCAGAAGATAGAAATGTAATTTCATAAGGCCTCATGCAATGATATACGTAGTCCGAATATACGAGCATCGAGACTCTGATAACATGTTGATATACCACGTAATGAATCTGTTACTGTTGTCAATTCAACATGTAATCATACCTAGGTAAACTCGACTGCTTTTCACAGGCGCTATGGTGGTTTTACAAGGGGGTGACATGAGCGGGCTGCCCGCCCTCGCTGCAAGTTTTGGTGGTATTATAGTAGCGT
>Ga0307515_10009216_pt1 | contig 19116 bp, 9 predicted proteins | sample 17_EM_MG_FD_194513 | JGI IMG/M metagenome (GOLD analysis project Ga0307515, IMG submission 194513) | Populus trichocarpa ectomycorrhiza microbial communities from riparian zone in the Pacific Northwest, United States - 17_EM | ecosystem: Host-associated > Plants > Roots > Unclassified | place...
GCTGCCGACTCTTATCTTTGCTGTCAGTTTTGGCCGGAGGTGCTTCCTGTGGCCTCGTCTGCGCATGAATAGTGCCGCCTCCGTCTTTGCCGTGTCGAACTGTAGCCCTCGTCTGCTTGCCCATTCGATGCTCCTTGCTGCACATCTCTCAAGTATCGAGACGACATGGTTGACATCGCTTCCAGTCGCCACCCAGCCGAGGTCGTCTACAAAGGAAAGCCCTTCGGCTTCTGATACGTACTCTTCGACCCATGTGATCAGTCCTGAGGTGTAGATTGCGAAGAGGATCGGTGAGACCGGTGAACCCTGTGGGACCCCAGCTCCCACCGGATGTCTCTCCATGGCGTTGCCCTCGATTATCATCTCCACTGTCCTTTCCGAGAGAAACCTCTCCGTCCATCGTATAAGGTCTCCATCCATTTGCCTGACCTTCATTAGGTTGACTAGCCTTCCTTTTGCCACGCTTGGGAAGGCTGCTTTAATGTCCATGAGAAGCACGCCTGCTATGTGGCCGCCTGTCCAGGCTGCATGAGCTCTGTCAACCATGATGGCCGCTGCGTCGATGGCTGACCGGCCTCTTCTGCTTCCGAATTGTCCGTCGCTCAGTAGTCCTCTTCTCTCGGCCTCATCTGGCTGGATCAATGTTACAGCAATGTAGCACTAGGGATACATTGAAATGTGCCACTAATATTACATTGAATCTACATTGATCTCGCATTTAAAACAATGCACATTGATGGAAATATGGCAGTCATACTGCACTAGTCCAGGATGTATATATTTCTTGATGTCTGCACGTCTCTGCATATACTGCCTACAGCCTCCGATATTCATCTGGTAGCTGCTGCCGCTATTTTAGCTGCAAAAATAATTGTCATAGTTGCTTATACTGCAATTTGAACCCATACTCTTGAGTATAAGTACAGCCTTGTAACTACTACACCATGTAGTGTATTGCTACTTTGTTTTGTTAGGGCTCTATGTACGTCGGGAAAACCTTCGGTGCAACCGTAACCGACATATATTATCCCTGTTACCTCTGTGTTACGGTTGCTTCCTATAGATTATGACTGCCTACCCTGTACTTTGGCCATTAGAGAGGAGTTATCAGAACATTATGCGGGTGTTACCATATGTCATATCAAATTACAGAATGAAGCAAATTTCTCATACTGCATGCATTCCATCCACCCCCTTTTTTCAATCGTCATCTTCACCGCCATTACCATCACCGCCATCACCATCACCACCATAACCATCACCACCATAACCATCACCACCATCACCATCACCACCATCACCACCATCACAATCACCAGCATCGGGTATTTTACTCTTCGATTATTCTTCCACTTTTGTAACACCCCCCTACCAGCGAAGCCCGATCCACCGCTACCAGCTTACTCCCAGCGAAGCCACTGTCACCCCTACCAGCGAAGCCTGATCCTCTGCTACCAGCGAAGCCTGATCCACCGCTAACAGCTTGCTCCCAGCGAAGCCAGATTGTCAGAGAGGTGAGAGTGACCATTCCCCTGCTACCAGCATGCTCCCAGCGAAGCCAGATCCACTGCTCCCGGCGAAGCCGCATCCACTGCTACAAGCGAAGCCAGATCCACTGCTAACAGCTTGCTCCCAGCGAAGTCAGATTGACAGAGAGGTGAGAGTGATCATGTCAGAGGAGTGAGACAAAGCAGATCAGAGGTTGGAAAGTGAATATGTCAGAGTAGGAGTGGGAGCAAGTATGTCAGAGTTGTTAGAGTGGGCATGTCAGAGTTGTGGGAGTGAGCTTGTTGAAGTCATGAGAGTCAGAGTGTACGCTTGTCAGTAGTAAATAAATAAGTAACTCTTGAATATATAGTATAATCCATAAATTGCAGTATATAATACATGTGCTACAGTTGCATTACAGTAATAATTCCGTTATGCTATCGGTAAATTACAGGTGTATTATCGTGGGTTACCGAAAACACACCGAGAAAAATGACCTTACGCGACGCGTAACTCATAGAGAAGCTGTTTTTGGGTCGGTGATCCATAGCATATTTGACGCGTGGCACTATAAGGTCCTATGGACCTGCGCATTGACTAGATTACTATGATATGCATGCAATTATGTGCGCTTGATACTATACATCATGCTGCATTCAACAAACTTGAAACCAAACTGCCAAATGCACATCTTTGCACGCTACCAAGCACGCTCTGAAGTACACTCGACTGTACACTCCCTGCCTGCTCGACTTACGCTCTCAAAACGCTCCCAAATAAACTCCAAGTACGCTCCCAAGTACTCCTCCGAGTACGTTCTCAAGTACACTCCCGGGCATGCTCTCCAGGACGCTCCCAATTACACTCGATGGCACACTCCCAGCCTGCTGCACTGTACGCTCCCAAGTAAGCTCTCAAGACGCTCTGAAGCACACTCCCGAGCATGCTCTCAAGTACACTCCCAATTGCACTCGATGGCACACTCCCAGCCTGCTTGACTATACGCTCCCATGTATGCTCTCAAGACGCTCTCAATCACACTCCCGAGCACGCTCCCAGCCTGCTTGACTATACGCTCCCAAGTAAGCTCTCAAGACGCACCCAAGTACACTCCGAGTATGCTCCCAAGTATACCGAGTACGTTCTCAAGCACACTCCCGGGCATGCATGCTCTCAAGGACGCTCCCAATTGCACTGGATGGCACACTCCCAGCCTGCTTGATATACGCTCCCAAGCACACTCGAAATATGCTCCCAAGTACACCTCCGAGTACGTTGTCAAGTACACACCCGGGCATGCTCTCAAGGACGCTCCCAATTGCACTCGATGGCACACTCCCAGCCTGTTTGACTGTACGCTCCCAAGTAAGCTCTCAAGACACTCCTAAGTATACCTCCGAGTCGCTGTTAAATACACTTCCAATTGCACTCGTTGGTACACTCCCAGCCTACGTGGCTATACGCTCCCAAGTCCACTCCCAAGAGGGAAGACACTCCCAATCTCACTTGACTATATGCTCCCATGTACGCTCCTGCATGTTCGATCCAGAGACTTGCTGACTTGCAGGCGCCAGGAACCGGGAGGCAGGCGGCAGGAGGCGGGAGGCGGGAGGCGGGAGGCGGGAGGCGGGTGGCGGCGGCCGAAATCATGACGTCGGTCAATATCATAGTCTGAACCTTATTTTTAGCGCGGCCACCGCGACGAGATCTCATGATGCCTCACGGTAATGGTGTTGACAATTGCAGCCTGAGATTCTGCAAGATAGGTAGACAATTGGATCTTGGGGAGAGCAGATCTCCGACTCAGATTGTCCAGTAGAATCTACTGCTCCCTTCCCACCGACTGTGGGTGTATGCGTGCGCATTCGGGGCTGATGGTGATGATGGCAATTGTGATGATGGCAATGATGATGGTGTCGGTGATGGTGATCATAGTACTAGAAGCACTTAGACAAGTAGGTTGGCTACGTCAACGTTTGCATCAAAGCTTCCACAGACTTAGAACCTTCTAGTACCCAAAGCTTCCACAGACTTAGAGCTTTCTAGTAGCCAAAGATTCCACAGACTTAGAGCCTTCTATTAGCCAAAGCTTCCACAAACTCAGGGTTTTCCATCGGCCAAAAGCTTCTCGTGGAAAACTCTACTCCTCCCGATGCGAGGCTCTCTCAAGAAGGCTCTCAAGCAGGCTCTCAAGCAGGCTCTCAAGCAGGCTTTCAAGCAGGCTCTCAAGCAGGCTCACAAGCAGGCTCTCAAGCAGGCTCTGAAGCGGACTCTCAGCGATAGTGCACAGTACCGGTATAGCAGCGAAGACTACAGGCACTGAAGACTAGAATAGGTCCGTCTCCGGCCGCCAGCTGTATATAGTTCCATAGGCCCACGCGCACATCTCTATGAATCGACTATAGACGACTATAGGCTGCGCGTCGCGCAGGGGTCCACAGGAAGCTTGCTATGAGCTGCGCGTGTGCGCGTGTGCGCGTAGCGCAGTCTATAGTCGATTTGCACTTTTGCCGATGCAGCTCTGGGGTGTTTTCCATTATTTGGTGTTATCGGTGTTACGGGAGGTTACGGTAGACCATATAGCCTGTGGTAGATTACGCGTAACAGAATATGTTTTTCTTGACGTAGGTACCCATGTTTATTACTCTTGAAGTAATGTAGTGAGAATGTGGAATGCATGCCACATTCATGCAAATATTCCATACTGCTCAATTCACCAATATTACCCCATTCAAAAGAATGTGTAATTGTTTACAATGTCATATTTGCTGGTATCCTGCTATACTGTGGTATACTGAACTATTCCCCACTAATTGAAATGTTAAATTTAGTAATACGCTACACTCACTGAACTCTAAAAGTGATACTACACTCCGGTAAATGTGGCACTGCAGTCACATCAATACACAGGGTTTTTTGGCGCTGAATATATATACTTGCATCGTCTGTTTTTTTGTTTTAATCATACTATATTCACTCTAATTAGAGTATGACAGGACCTGGATAACCCCCTCCGCCTCCGGGCGAGCCGGCTAGATGGCGGAGCTCCACCCCCGCTACCCTTCATCCCCGCTGACATATGAAAGTTCAGATATGGACCAGAAAAGAAAAGAAAAGACCAGAAGAGAAAAGAGAACATATATAAGTCCACTGCCGCCTCCCCCCCGCACCTGAGTCGGCCTCTATGCCCGCTCCATACCACCATTCATTTGGGCGGGAACTTCCCGACCTCGGTAGCCGCCAGGAAGTCCATTACCGCTTGGTTATTCAGATATAACAGCGAAAGTCCAAAGAGATCTATTAGAATCTCAAAAGAAGTATTCGAATAATAAGTATTGCAAAGATAACGATTTCAAGAAATGTTCGAAAGATAAGCATATACTGAGAAGATGATTCGAGAGGAGATATTGTAGTATTCCGATCGATGTCTGAGCAAGTCTAAAGAACTGTTCTCTAACCGGAGAAACAGTATATATACATACAATAATGAACGGGTGATTGTCCGTGACCTCGGAAGCGGATCAATAACTAAAACAGGAAGAGAAAAACTCTGCAACTGTACATAAATACATAAGAACAGTAAAGAATATAACAGAACCATCTAGGCGCGTTCTTCTAAGATAAGCGCTGATAAATCCCTCTTCCAACTGAACAAAAAGAAGGTTCTAGACAAGTTCTAACCGGAACTTTCTAGACAACCTAAACATAAAGAGATAACAAAAGTATTAAAAGTTATTAACACACCACATTATCCTTATCCATAAAGTACCATCTTATCGTAAGGAGAATACTTAAGAAAGTACAAATATTAGTAAGAGAAATGTAGATACTTCTGTATTTTCAATATTGGTCGCATTCTTCTATGGAAAACAGGTCAGAGATCTGCATGTGTCAGCACCTGCCTGCTTTCCAGCCGGTCGCCTTTCCCACCGCATTCCATAATTCTTTCTGCTGGTCTCTCCACCGGCTGCAGTGGCAGAAGAGGTGTTCCCGCGTCTGGGCCGCTGTCCTGCCTCCGCCACCGCACCACCAGCATTTGTCGTCCTCTGGGTGTCCAAACCACTTTAGGTACGTTCCAATCAGCACATGCCCACTCGTCAGTATGTAGAACCTCGTTGCCAACAGTCTCTCGATTGTCATCGGGATGGATCTATTGCTCCCCGCTTTGCCCTTCAGTCTATATCTGTAGTGTTTGGAGCACTTGTTGGCCTCCCACTTCACCTTTGCTGCCGTCCTCCCTTCGGAGATCCGTCTAGCACAATTCGCAGCCGGCGATGAATATTTGCTCGCGTACTGTGTATCCTCAGTCTTCTTGTGCTTGGTTTGCATGGTGGTCAGCCTCTTCGTGCCCGGGGAGGTTCAAATGTCCCGGGACCCTGGGAATCATGGCTTCGATGCCGTAGGTCCGGAGGGCCCTCGCATTCGCGTTTATTGCTGTTGCACGCTGCTGCCCTGGCCCGGGGGCCAGGTGCGTTGTCCGTCTGATGGCCGCCTGCGAATCACTAAACGCTGCAACTGTCATGACTCCGTGTGTTCATAGTGCCTCCGCTCTGGCAACGGACTATCGGAGTGCGACTCCGATTGCACATAGTTTCTCGTCGAACACCTCCATTCGTCCCAAGCCAAGGTAGCTGCGGAAGACCATTCAGCCCTCACGGTTTAAGCACACCCTTGTGGCTCCAACCGTTCCGTCATCCATTCGAGATACATCAGTCCGCCACGTCCAAGTGCCCGATCCCACCTTGCTTTCGTTTCTTGTTGCCCATAGCTCGGCAGCCCACTTTGCCGCAGCATCGTCTTCCAGTATAATGGTCTTGACTGCTGGCTTCTACGCTGGGTCTGGCCAGAACATCGCCTCTGCTCTCCAGCCGCGGGTGTGCTCACTCGCGCCCACTCTGCCTCCTGGTGCACCAGGTGTAGGGTAATCGTAGAGCTCTTTCACCTTGGAGCCTTGGCACGCGCTTACCACCCTTGATACAAACCGTTGTTGTCTGGTGTCGAGGGCCACCGCCGCAGGTGTGAGCCCTGAGTCTCTCATTAGCGTGCCTCTCAGAGTTGTCGGCAGTGCGCCCCTAGTTGACCTGGCTTGTCGATTGAGGAGTAGCTGGAGGTCGTCTCGCCGGCTGCTTTCCTTCGGATCCCACCAGAGCTCGCTTCCGTACCTTGCATCGTCTGTTACGGTATTATATTGTGGGACGGATTTGGGTGCGGTAATCACGTGTGCTGGTTTAGGGTTGTGCGGCGGAGCCGCATGCACTTTGGTTCTTTTAATGTGTCAATTACACTTAGAGACAGAAAGTTTTGTTTGGTTAATAGAGAGATTCAGTACAACGGATTATGTCCAACATATATGAGGATGGTGGAGGAATGTCTCCGCACAGTCCGTGCTAACTATATAATAACTATGCGCAAGCTTTAGTGCCTTCCCCTAGACAGGGGACTAGCCGCCTAATAACTGAAGGATACAGCAGATCGTAGGGATCACGACGAATGTGTAAGGAGTCATTGTTATTTTGGTTGCGCATAAGTAGCGCTTTTGTTTACCGGTCAGTTCAGTGTTCGAAACGGGACCGGCCGACTCGCGGGCTTTCCAAAAGCCTCCGGGCCGGGCTGCATATCTGAAACATGAAAATCAGGGGCGAAACACCCTATGGGATACTGTTACCTCCCACTATTGTCACTAGTTCGAGGAGGATCAACGAAAAAATAACCGCTATTATTAGTATTCAGTAAGTGAATTCGTACAGTCATGGATTCTCAACCGGCCCGAAAGTCCGCAGGCCGGTTTCGAACACTGGGTCAGTTCGTGGAAGGTAGGACTCCGTGAACTGACCAGTCACTCCGCTCAGTAACATCCTCCGTGAATAGACTAGAGGAGATTATGTGAAGTAGCAATGCTCATGGCTTTAATTGGTGTTAGGGTAGGGTGAATATATTCAGGCACATATGCTGTTAAAAGTAGAGATAGTAGAAATGATAGAGAAGCTTGATTGTATACTATCAACAGGGCCACAAGGCCATATATATGGTAGTCCAAATACGAATGAATACGTACTCATGTATGTATAGATACGTCTCAATGCCATCAGTGCGTATCAGTCAACAGTAATCTTCTGCTATGCAAAGGTTGAGACCCATTTATGCAATAGAGTGTTACGATATGGGGAGAACTGTGTGCACTAATTACAGTGTGATGACTGTCTAGGTACAGGTCTCAAGATCCAAGATGCGTAGGAAAGAGTAAAGTGTGAAGTATACAAGAGTAGTCACGAACCACGAACCTCAGGGTCCCGACTCATGTATATCTGTAACTGTGATGGCATGGTGGAACGAGTGATAGGTGGTGACTGGCCTTCAGTCGGTTTTGGATGCACTCCTATTACAACATTCCTGTACCCAGCATTGGGATATGCGAGTTGCTTGCTAAGTTATCCGTTACGAAGTGAGTAGTATTCATAAGCGGCCAGCCCCAGCCAGGTTGCATATTTATGATAAGAAGGGGAGAACTGTATGCGTATATAGACTAATGTACAGAGAGAGGAGAGAAGGAGAGAGACGCGAGATATATACCAGGGTAGTTGGATGCCTTGTGCCCTACCGGTTGGGTACCTGGACATCAGCTCAGCTGAAGCTTAGTTCGGTCAAGCCCATATGCAACATACGTACAGGCATCCCAACGGTCCGGGGCGACTACAGTCTTTCTGGGCCCGACATCGCCGTCCCGTCCCGGGCATGATTTCAGTGCCCTGGTCCGTCCGGGGCTGAGATCTACTGGACTAGAGGCCCTACAGGTACCTACAGGGTACCCATGGCTACCGATCCGGGTTGTGGTACTAGAAATGGGCTTATATCCAGCTGTATTTCCGGCGGTGCGTTCGAACCTTGTCATAGTTTGCCTCAATATTTGTACCCAATTGAGGGAGAAGAGGCGAATAATCGCATAGATTACTCAGCCTGGAAGTCTAGTCTATCATGATGTGATTTCCGCTACTCAAACTAAAGTTTTATGACTGCTTGTACCCTTGCTGCAAGACTGCAGGGCCCTGTAGCCCGTCCCGTCCGGACAGATTTTGCCCTGGTCTCAAGCGGTCCAAAATCCGTTGGCCCGAATTTATAGTCCCGTCCCGGGCAGCGCCTTGCCCAGACGGGACGGACTATTGGGATGCTTGCATACGTAGAGTCGGGCTTGATCTTTGTTAGTGTAGCCATGTAAATTGAACCCTAACCGGCTGCCAGGCCTCATATTCCAAACCTAACTAGCTGATAGATAGCCTGCAGGCCGCCAAATATTATGCAGTCCTCGATGATATATGCAGGCTCGGCAAGTCTCAAAGATATACGCATGCCAATCCAGGCATAAACCAGGCTTATGCCGGCCGGGCCTAGTGTAGGGAGGCTTCGAAGATAAGTACAGGCTTCAAAGTTATGTAGGCCGGGCGACAGATATCAGCAGGCCGGTCCGGCTTTTGAATCACTGGCCTGGCCGGCATGCAGATATCTAAAGAGCCCTCTGGCCGGCCGTTTCTGTAATACACTTTCTATAAAATACCAATTTTGCATCTACTATATTCCTTGCGGCTGGGAAAATGTGGCTGTGCATCGCTAAACATATCATTACCTTCGATGTTAATTACCATTCTGATCAGTCCGAAAGTTGTAGCTGAATAGCAGATTCTGGCAGGAACTTATCAACATACTAAGCTAGAGCTATAATCTATATTCGCCCAATTAATTAAGTCTGTAACATTGGCTCTGATAACAAGCACCCTATACATAAAGTATGTAAAACTATGACCTCTTTCACCTACCAGTCTCTCATGTACTGTTGGCACGGGATTTGGCCCGGTGGCTTTTGTGGCTTACGGCCCCCATTGGCCTCGCCTGCCCCCACCAGCCTCGCCTGCCCCCATGCTGAGGAGTAGGGCTAGCCCCGGCAGTGATGCCCGGCATTGGTCTCCGGATGTGATACTCGGCTTCGCCGAGTATGCTCTCTCCTTTCCCATATATATTCGCCTGTCTCTCTCTCTCTTTGCTCTTCAGACAATCACTTTTGTACGATAGTCAATTCAATATCTCTATTCGTACTCGATTGATCTCAACATGTACGGTATGTTCAATATTCCGTGAGCAGTTGTAGATAAACCGCCTTTTTGTATAGCCGCAACCTGAATATTAGCGATATCATAAACCAGAGACTGGGAAGCGAAAGACGGTCTTTTTATTTATGCATATTTCAGGTATAGAGCACGGTATATTCAGAGTAAAACTTGTTCGAGATAGCCGAGTGGCCTCTGCTCAGCCGCTCACACGTTTGCCCTAGGCACGGAGACGTTAGAGATGCACTAGCCCTCCCTGGAAGCTTGACCGGGAGTCAGTTCACCCGGGCCATAGTGTGATAGGTGTTCTGTCATACAACCACTGGGAGTCGGAGAATGCGCAATTGGGAGTGATAGGAAGTGCCCTTGTGCGAGATGGAAAGTGGATTAAAGGATATGTATTGAGTTTGACGGAGTGCAGGGATATGACAGACAAGTGAGACAACTCACTCGGCATTAACTTCACAAAGTCTCACTCTTGACACTGCCAGTTTCGCCACTCCGAACCATCCGGATCGCCACTCCCGGCGGCATCCGGATCGCTGCACTCTCGTTGTATTTGACGTATGGATTCTACTTTTAGATCTATTAAGAAATTTCATTATCGAATAATACTAGTTTCGATATTTTGCTTATGTACGAGTAAGTGTAATGTAAAGTAAACTTCAGCCGAACAACACACCACCGACCGAGCCACTAATCATGATTACCATTCGTAGTACCCATTACTTAAAGGCATCAGAAACGACGGTTTTGCGGCTGATCCGCGTGGGCTTGTGCTGTACGGCTGCATGTACTAGCCGTTTTCGAGAACTGACGATGCTAGTGCGTAACAGCTGAAAGGTCAACGTTGCACTTCAAACTTTTTGGCACATATGTATTGGCGAGCATTTGGTGTGCCAGCGGATGCGCGCGGCTATCTCCGACCCCAATGAAACATCGCTGCAGACTTGTTGTGCCAATCATTGGGTCGGCCTACAAAACTACCCGATTGATCGAACAGTGTGCCTGTCCCTCGCGAACTCTATTCCTGATTCCCACATGGCTAGAACGCATGTGGCAAAGAAGTAAACAGAGGAAGCGTGTTCGATGCGCACACGACGTGCACAAGCATTTGGTGGCACGTGGCCGTCAGCTATCCAATCCCGGGTTGTCTCACAGGGGTAACGACGTGCGCGACGGGACGATGTCCGACTCGCCTTCAACGAGACAAAGCAAGTCTGCAAAAATTTTATGACTAGAAGGTCCAAACAATCTGGACTCAGGTAACAAGTGGATCTTATCGATTTCGATGGTCGCTAACGCTGCATGTATCAGGTTTATTTATATATATCCTGCATACTCAGCCTCACCTGGAAAGAACTTCCAGCAGCCCATCGTTTGTGTCTGTTGACAACTCTCAAGTTATGGAAGACGCACATTTGTTCGCAGTGCAATTTGTTCGCAGTGCAGCGACTTTAAAGAGTGCGGTCGGGCAGGGCCGGTAACTGTATCTGCTCTGCTTATCTGGTCTGTATATCGGTCGCAGGCTTAGAATTTCATTTCTTTCTAATTCATTCCTGTGATCACCACCAATATGCGAATACCACTCATCCTAATCCCACTTCTCTTCTCGGCAACAACCTTCGCATTCCCACGAACGCTATCGAAGCGCGCAGACCCCTGCTCATCTCTAGCAACGCAATTTAACCAAAGTACCTCTCTCCCCCCGCACCCACCCCCGCACCTCGGCTAACCGCATGTAGCCGACATAGTCCCCGCAGCCGATGCGCTAAGCTGTCTCAAATCCGTCCCCTTCTCAAAACCAAAAGCACTCGACCTAATCTCCAACCTCCGTCTCTTTTCACACTTCATCCCAAGCCAAGGTTACTACCCCACCCCGATCAACCCCGCCCTCGGCATCCCCGCTTTCAACATAAACTCCACCATCGACAAGATCGAGTCCCGCGCTAAAAATGGTGAGTACAAGAACGGGTTTGAGTTCTGGCGCGAAGTCTCGCTGGCGTACACGAGCTTTCGAGATGGACATATGGCGTTCCTGCCTATGTGTGGTGGGTCGGCATTTTCGTGGTACCATGAGTATCCGATAGTGGCGGTTGGGGGGAAGGAGATATATACGATATTCATACCCCCAAGGAACACGTCTACGCCGATTCCGGCGAGGTTGGATAAGAAGGTTACTCAGATCAATGGGAAAGATTCCGTGAAGTTCCTGCTGGAAATGTCGCAGACACTCCCGGACCTGTTTTCGTTTTTTGACCCAGATGTGCGCTGGAACGGACTGATGACAAGTTACCCCAGCAACCGGGGGTCTTTTGCGAACCGGACTTTGTGGGCGGGGGAGGACGAGGAGAAGCTGCGGTTGACGTTTGAGGGTGGGGAGGAGGTGGCGGTACAGTGGAAGGCGGTGTATACCGGGTCCGGCGTGTTCACGGACACCGCAACATTCGCGGCAACGACATGCTACCTCCACCCAGACCTCTACAAATTCCAGTCCCCGAAGGTCGCCGGGCCGCTGTGGAACAAGGACCCGACGGGGGAGACATACTCGATCGCGTTATCGTCGGTACTATCGAAAATTTCCGCTACCGAAACCTTCACCGCCCCCGCCGTCCCATCTCTCACAGACATCCCCATAACCACACCTACCGACGCTCTACCCCCAACCACAACCTCCCTCCCAACCCCCACCACCTCCCTCCGCGGCTACCCAACCCCCCTCTACCGCGGCCCCGACAACACCCTAATATTCTACCCCGACCCGGACAACACCCCCACCGTCGCCGTCCTCCGCATCCCAACCTTTTCCGTCTTTTCCAACGCCACCGCACTCTGGGACACCTTCCTAAACGCCACCCTAACCACCCTCAGCACCAGCGGCGTAACAAAGCTCCTAATCGACGTCAGCGCAAATCCCGGCGGGAACGTAAACCTCCCCAAACGCGTGCTTCGCATGCTATTCCCCAACACCGTCAGTAGCGTCCCCGGCACCAAGCCCGAATACGAATTCGAATGGCGCTACCACTCTGCGATGGAAAAGATGCTGCGAGCGACGACGGACGTGTTTACGCCACAGTTTGACGATGGCAGGATTGTGAATCGCACGGGCGGGAATTTCTCGGTCGATGAGGTCGTCGGGCCGTATTTTGATCCCAAGCCTAAGGATTACTTTACGGTGCGCGGGATCCCGAAGGATGATTTGTTGACGGCTGAGGACGTGGGGGATTTCCCGAGCAGGGACTTTTTTAAGAAGGAGGATGTGGTGGTGGTTAGTAACGGCCAGTGTAGTTCCTCGTGCCACTTCTTTGTCGAGTTCTTAATGCAGTTCGGCGTGCGGAGCTATGTTCTTGGCGGGCGCGGGGGCGGCGGGAAGATGCAGGCGGTTGGGGGGACGAAAACGTAGGTTTTACAGAGTCTGCAGTTTTCTGGGTTCCGAGAGGTTGTGCTAACTTCCATAGCGGGGTTGTCGCGGAATATGACGCCCTGGTGTATCAGACTTTTATCATGTTTGGAGACACCACGGATCAGAAGGATCTTCCGAAGATCCCGGCCACGCAGTATTCGGCGAGTGCTAGTCTGGAAAATTCTTTCCGCTTGGGGGATGATGTGCCGCTGTTTTTTAGGTATACCCCCGCGTGTAGGAGGCTTCCGGTTACGAAGAGTATGGCGACGGATATTGAGGAGGTTTGGAGAGAGGTTAAGAGGGTGGCGTGGGGGAATGGGACGACGGGGTGTGATAAGTAGATGGCGGGGTGGACGGGCGTTGCTGCTACCATGCACGATTGGGATTATTGGGGAGATGTGAGGTGTATGAGTCTGGTAATGCTGGTGTTGATAATGATCTAAGTTGCTAAGTGGAATCCGCGAGGTTCCAACGTATAGATGTATGAATTACGCCGTCCATATACCGTACAGTCGGCCCTTCACATGAGACGGGCGACTTCAATCCCTAGGTGGTGTGGCTTCCTGACTTATAAACTACTGAGGTATCGTTGTAGTTGAAATGAGATGACGTCGTTTCATCATCTTGCTATCATGGTATAAATCCCACTACAGTGACACACGAGGATCATTCCGTGGTGTCAATCTTCATAATAGTGGCAATGTTACCATGTAATCGGACGTACACAAATCGGGTTCAAATTCACTGCCTCACGCCAAGCAGAAGATTAGAATGCCACCTAGTATTTCACTGGACTAACTAACTGTTGTCAACAACTGATCGACACCCCCGAAGTGATCTCCAATCAGAGATTGAAACGGTCCGTCCGCCCGCTAGTCTCTATAAGGCCTAGCGTCGTTGTCAAATACAAGGCTTCAATTGAGAAGGACCAGTGCATCCAGTTTTGTCTCCTGAAAGCCAAGATTGTAGGCACCAACCGGAACTTGCCATTATGTTTTGTTTAGGTTAACTCCAAAACAGAGCCAATTTTCAGGTGCAGCACAAGCATAGAGGAATTTATTTGAATATGTGTGCGTCTATTGGGCAACTGCAGTGGCTCCAGGGCTGTTGTGGCTGGTGTTGGTGAGGTGATACTTTGATTACTCGTTCGTCGAGATATCACTCGATCATGTTAATCATTCGGCTGACCACGGCCCGCCGGGTTGCATGTCTAAGGTTTACTAGGTATGGTGGCGGCTTCGCCGCCCCCTTCGGTAAAAAAGAATCCTAAACCCCAAAACCCATGATATCCAGCCAGCTGAGAACCAGCCTGTGCAGATCGCATCCAGCTAGCCAAGAACCATCTCAGAGTGAGTATGTCAGGGTTGTCTAGATCGTCTTCAGCCGGCCAAAAGTCAGCCCGTCCAAATCATATGCAGTTGACCAAAAGTCAGCTCATCCAGATCATCTCAAGCTGGCCAAGAGCCAGCCTATCTTGACCATGTCCAGCCAGCAGAGAGCTAGCCCGTCCAAATCGTATCCAGCGAGCCGAAAGTCAGCCCATCTCAATTGTCTCTAGTCTGCAGATAGCCAGCCTATCCAGAGCACGTCCACCCGTCTCGATCGTCTCCAGAAATTCGAGACCCAGCCCGCCCAGATCACGTCCAGCCAGCCGAACCCGTCCAAATTGTATAACTATTAGATAATACCTCGGGTAAATAGACCTTGATTCATCTGCCCCAAAAATGGTAATCCGGGATAGGGGGAGTCTTCGGACGGACGAAATGGACTGTTTCCATCTCTGTCTCTGACGATTCAAGCTCACATCTTAACAATCTATCCATGCGGTTTGATGTGACCATCAAGATCTTCGAACACCAGATCTCAACTCCTACACTTCAACAAGTCATGGGTGTCATGCGAGAAGGTGTAGAGAAGGTGACTATCATCACCATAATCAGAGACAGAACTATCAGATCGGCTCTCTACTCTCGATGCCAGCAGTTATAGCGGTCATGTCCAAAGTGGACAAAATGCACGTCTAAAGACAAAACCCTGCTATTGACGGTTGGAGAGGCAACCCCAGAAGCACCCATTTAGATGGGTCGACCAAACGACCCATTACAACGGGAAGAAGAGTAGAGGAAGGGATCTCCCCCAACTAGCCGGGCCGTCTGGAAGAGTTAGGTGTATTTAGCTCTATCATACTCTAGATAGAGCGAATATGGTATGATTAAATAACAACGACCGATTCAGATCATCACGATTATAGATGGAGACCGAGTAAAAACTCCATTCTATTCCGCCAGTACGCGTCTGTACAACTGCGTACAATATAGACTCCACAGTAGTGCTACACACTAGATTAAAGTAAAGCTATATTTACTATTATTTCATAGACTACCGACCATTGCAGTCAGATTGCGGAAGAATGATGGTAGATCGTATTATAGCTCTGAAGTGGGAAGTATACCGACCACTAAAAGTTCTATAGTGACAGGCAGATATGAGTAAGTAAAAGTCATACAAGCCTGTACGAACATATAGGCAAGACAGTTCCGTAGTGCTAAAAGCAGCATTTATTTCTTGCCCTGCAGTGAGGCAAGAGGGGAAGGTATTACATTTATACTTAGATCGTATGTTACAGCTTTGTATGAGGATATGGCTTGTATGAGGTGTTAGACCGGTTCGTAGATAGTGCGAACCACTGGATGAATCCGGGATGGTAATCCTGTCCAAAAACCGTCCCGTGCTTGTGCCAAGACGGGATTTCTCGCGGTTCTGAGAAATCACGATATGCGGACAGGATTGTTTGCTGCTCTACTACCGCTCAAAACCCACAAAAACGACCGGCAAGTAAGAACGGCTACTTCAAATCAAGATTGGACACTCGGACACCTGAAGCTAACAGAGATCATCGCGGAGATAATTGATGTCAAACAAGCGTCCTTATCAGACAAATATCCGTGGAGTTAGCATGGTGGAGGGGGGCAACATTCCCTCAGCTCCCACCATCCACCCATGTCAACTACACGAATATTTGTCCGATCAAGATGCTTGTTTCACGTTGAATAGTGCCCTTGATGAGTTCTATGAGCTCCGCTTTTCTGATCTTGATTTAGTTGAGCGCTTCTTTTGCGGCAGCCGTGCTCGACGTTTTAAGACGAAATGACGCGTCATCCCGTCGAATACCGCACGGGATGGGATGACAGACCATGCAAACCGTCCCACTACCATATTCGTAGAGTACCTCACCAAATACCCTTGGGTTTAGGGTTACAGATCGCTAGAGTGTAATAAACGTGCGTTTGTTTGTTTGTTGTAATCATTCTGCATTCACCCTAATTACAGTATGGTAGAACTCCGTTTACCTCCCCTCCTTCTACCCTTCATTCACCTCTAACGAAGGAGATTAAAATGTGTGATCCAGCAAAAATAAAATGTAAGAGATAGACAAATGCTACAACAGCTGTGCTAAAGCGGAACCACGCTCCTAAACAGCACACGGGAAAAGCCTTGGCAAAAAGAAAACGGCACAATGAGTCAACAACAACGAGAGAAATCAGAAAACGGACAGCGGCAATCGACTCCTAACGTCGAATTGACCCCGGAACGAGCTTCTCAGCACCTTCTGAACCGCCGCAGGAGAGTGCGCACAAGAATCAACGCAGCGGAGTGGGTTCGCGTAGAGGCTTGGCAGAAAACACGATTGACGCGACGCGTCGGCCAGCGAGCAAACGACGACAAGGACTAAGAGGCTTTCTTCACAGAAGTGATCACCGAATTCAGAGGGAGCGAGAGGAGGGACATGGACGCGGGAGAAGCCGGAGTCGGGAGTAGCGACGCGTCCATGGATATGGCGATGGAGATGGTGACATCGGCGACACCCGTCGCCGCGGAGACTGCGGGCGTAACCATATTCGAACCGATCGAGAGAAACAAGAATGGAAAGCGGAGAGGAAGGAGCGAGGCCCCGGCGACCCCCAGCGTTTGGAAGAGCCGCATGGAGAGAACAATGCGACAGCAAGCGCAGGAGCTAACGCAGCTGCACCGAACAGTTGGACACCTAACGAACTTGGTACAAGTGCAGGCAGCTCGCGAAGAAGCACTGTGGTTGGGAATGAGGATGTGGATGCAGGAGAGAGTGCAGAAGTGGGATGCCCGCCACGAGGACCACAAGCTGTGGGGGGCGGGCATCACAAATATGATCGCAAAGGTCATGAAACGACTAGCACCAGGCCACGAAGCGAGAGATAAAGAAAGAGACAAGACGGCGGGGATGGATGGCGGGGGGCTAGAGGCCTCGCAGCATGTGGATACCACGCAGGAAGGAAGACCAGACCAGTGCGAACAGCTGCAGCAGCAGCTGGAGACCAGACTGCCGCTCAAAGTGCAGCCGAAACTGCAGCACGAACCCAAGCGAAAGTTAGCACCCACACCGGCGAGACGGTGGGAGACACTCCCACCCCAAACCGAGAGCCAGAGGGCACCCACCGGCCCAGGCGGATCGAGCAGGGCAGCAAGTCGCCTGATATTAAAGAGAGACGAGAGTGCACCGCTACCGGGCCCGGCTTCAACATCAGGCTCGAGCATGGCAGACAGACGGCTGATCTTGAGGAGGGACGAAAGCATCCCTGTACCCAGGAAGATGGACGAGGAATTTGCATGAGCAGTCAACAGAGCACTGTTCCAACAGCAAGCCCCGGCACATGTCCGGATCATGAACGCAAGAAGGAGTGCAAAGGGCACAATAACTGCAATCACGCACCACAACGCAACTGCAGAGATGGCTCTCCTGTACCGAGATCTCATTATCAAGGCAGCTAGATCAGTGGACAAGGGGATCATCGATGTGGAAGGAAACGAATCTTGGGAAAGACTGAAAATCCACACCGTCCCGCTGGTGCGATACATGGGCAAGGGCGCCGAAGGACTACCAAAAATGAAGGAGGAGATTCAGGCACAGAACGAGGGGGTGGCAATTCCTGCTGAAGTGAGATGGCTATCGAACCCCCGAATCATCAGGGTGAGAGAGCAGAGAGGAGAGATCAAGGCATCATTGGTGGTCTTCATTGTGAGCGGGAAGAAGGTGGCACAGGGACAAGTGAACATAGGCGTAATTGCTGCAGGAGTACGATACAAAATCGAAACGTACACAAATGCCGGCCCCGACAGCCTCTGCGAGCTCTGCTGTGGATGGGGCCACATCGAGGGCAAGTGCAGCCACTATCAACCGAAGTGCAGCTACTGCGCCGGACCACACCGATGAAGTGAGCACAGGAGCAACGTGGTCGGGTGCGCCTCGAAAAAAAGGGCAGTATGCAGCCATACACAAGAAAAATGCCCAAATTGCAAAGGGAATCAGATGTCATTCAGCGGAAAGTGTGCGAAGAAAATCGAGGGCATCACAAGGGCGCCACAGAGTAGGAAAGTGCAACCGAGTGGATGAGAGACGAGGGAGGTAACGGGGGCCGTCAGAGTAGCGCACGGCACCAGGCAGGCTAGGGATATAACAAACGGAAAAGGGGAGCCCGACAGCCGACGAAGAGCAAGGCGAGACCGAGGAGATGCAGATGGAGTGGACGGAGGTGGAGGAAGACGTAACCATGAGTGAGACCACCGCAGAGATCGAAATAGGAGCCGCCGCTTCCAATGATTCGAGTAATCCAGCACGATTGCGCCAGGTCGTACGCGTGGACCATGGCAGCGCTGGAGACGGGAGTGGATCGAATGGCAGACTTACTACTTTGGCAGGAGCCGCCGGGGAAACGATGGAGAATCGGAATCAGTCGCCCAGCGAATGAAATTAGAAAACGAAAGACAATTAGGACGGCAGTTGGCAAGGGAAGTGGCCTTGCAACGGACAAACGAACAGACCTGAGCAGGGGCGCGAACGACAATGTCATGTTGACCGACGTGAAAAGAAGGGTAGTGTAGGTGGACGACTATGGTCATGTTAAGGTGCGGCTCTGTCACATTAGGTGCGGCTCTGTGACATCAGTGCGGCTCTGTGGCATTAGTGTGGCTCTGCGGGAGACTCGCGTATTAGTTAGTTCTAGCGAGATGTCAGCTCGATCATCAATAACATTCACTTCTATACGTACGGAGAGGCTATTTGCCCACATTGGTAGCAACACTCGACTTCTGACG
>Ga0307515_10009217_pt1 | contig 19116 bp, 11 predicted proteins | sample 17_EM_MG_FD_194513 | JGI IMG/M metagenome (GOLD analysis project Ga0307515, IMG submission 194513) | Populus trichocarpa ectomycorrhiza microbial communities from riparian zone in the Pacific Northwest, United States - 17_EM | ecosystem: Host-associated > Plants > Roots > Unclassified | place...
CGACCCGTCGCCTGGGCGACGGGCAGCGTGTAATTCTCCGTCAGAGCGTACGAGGTTCCGTCAGAGCCGTCAGAGCCGTCCGGAACACCCGGGTGTTTCAGACGGAAATTAGGGTCGTTGCTGATGAATGTTAAAATATTAAGTCTATTGTTCAGTATAACTTCAAAGCTATTGTGGCTACTATGCTTATTATCAAGACATTTGCAGCACGCACCTTACATATAGTTGTACTCTCCAGAAGTGATAATATAATATTTGCGATCTATCTTATAATGTACTTTTTCTTGACACAGTGAATGTGCAACCCCAAACATTACTGAATTAGATAAAATGTAATTATAAGAAGTATATTGTACAATATATATACACCCTGTAACATGATTACTTTAATTGTAATATCTTTACACTTCATACGAACTTTTATATTATACCCTGACCCTTGACGCCACACTACAACATGTTGACAATATTGAGTTGCTTTGAAAAGATAGATATGGTAGGTGTTGTTGGCAGGCAGTTCAGAATTTGGAGAATCTGACTGTATGAATGCCAGAAACTATCTCAGACCAGACATGATATTGCATATTCTTTGGAAGTATGCAAAAAGTAACTTTCTTCAGGATATATGTGTTGATTCTATTTTTAATCAGCTGCACACTGGATATATTGGTTGTTTTTGATATATTTCGCCACACAATCATATTTCAAACTATCAACCAAAGTTACATTACAAAAAGAATAAAGCAGTAATATAGTCAATTGTAAGCTATAATATATATACCATATATGAGCAGGTTAGAATCATTACCAAATACGACTGAATCGACTAGGATATTGAATGCAGTTCTGTTGGTATACTTACTTAATTTGTGTAGTTGGAAATTTGGATAGCTGATAAGACATCTTTGAGAATTCTGAATTTGATAATTCTACAGACTCTATGAATATAACTTTCTCTCAATCAACATAGATTTGCTGATATACAATTCAAAATGAAGACTTAGTGAAATTAAAAAGAACCCAAAGATGGATACAGTGTACATTTTGCCATTAAGTTGTAGTAAATAGTAGATTGGAAATTTTTGCACAGTTAAAATCATACTAGTCCAGAAATATTACACAGGACAGTATCTTCACCAACAAGTCAAAACTGATATTCTTGTAACCAAATGTAACTATCTGTCCAATACTAATGACTTGTATATATCTTACACACTGAAACATACAGCTATGTCAAATTATCAATTGTAAGGGTGATATAAAAATCTGTTTGCTGAACTGCCCAAAATGCACAGTGTAATATTTGTATTATTAAATATCTGAAGTCAATTGTGTGTTGTACAATTAGGTTTTACACTTCATTCTGGTAAAATAATTACCAGCAAGCATGAAACTTGATTGTACAAATTGATAAATTATTATTATAACATCTTTTCTCATGGAAAAAGATAGAATAAATCACTATGATTATGCAGCATGTAATATTCTGGGTACTTTTACTTCACCACATTGTTGCATTAACTTGAATGCTGGACACATTCAACTGAAACTCAATACTCTTGCCAACAGTTTTATTAGCTACTCTGAAACGGCTTTCTTTACTCTAGTTTCTAACAATGCAAGTTCTTTGGTAGTATATTTTCAAATTTAAACAAATTAATGTAGATACTCTAAAATTGATCAATTCTATGTGATTGGTATACTATATAGACAATCACATAATCAGCTACTAATATAGTATTCATATTTTACTTCCATCTCACTATTGCATTCTCCCAAGAACCATGTAACCAGATGGCACTATATATTTACACTCCGTTTAGATATATCAGATACTATCAGTATTATGATATGTTTTCAAATTTTGCTCAGTGTATATTGTGTGCATCTGCTGAACCAATTGCATGGATTTAAAATTTCTGAGATCAAAGTAATTTTTTGGCAACTGCATATTAGCATCAATTTTAGTAGACTTCAACAGTATTGTTTTCAAAAAACACCAAGGTGCGACTAACATAATAAAGTGCACGACAAGATTCTTTGAAAGATAGAGTACAGTAATTTTGTGGGCATATGCAAAGGGAGAACTTCTCAAATATGTGTATAGCTGAATTTGCTATATGAATTCTGGTTATTCTGCAGAACTTATTTTAGTGGTACAAATTGTTCACAAAGGAGTCAAGTGGTATAATGAACCACTGTTGGTCTGGATATAATACTACCACTTTAACTGAATTGTTAAATATGTTAGTGAAACTTTTTAGTTCTCAGATATCAAAGCAGCTAATTTAACAAGTACTTGACTGTTTCAAAATGCACTAAGATGATTTATATTGCTAGAATTGCTGCTGGATATTGCAGAAAGAATATTCTCAAAAATGGTTCAAGATTAGGTAAATATTTAAATTATCCAGAGTATTATCACTAATGTCCAATAGAAAATCCAAATATCTTAAGTACTCACTTCAGCAATAATGTTCAGAAACAGCTCAATATCCCATTGGTATGACTTTTGACACGTTACAGGTAGCATGTATGCTATATAAGATATGACCAATAAAAATTTGGTCTACATTATTTCTATTATAGAAAGCAAAGTAAGAGCAATATTTTGACTGAAATTTCTTGACATAATTACTTTGTCATGTTAGACTTCTAATGTCAAGATGTTGTTTCTAGCACTGTTCAGTTTAAGTACTTTTTAGTCTGTTGGAATAATAACTTTATATTGCTGGTATATTCATAACAGAAATTGTAATTTGTATAATAGTAAGGAGCTATTAACCAGCTAGTTTACCGAGTTGAGTATATTACCATAAATGGTAAGTGGTAATTATAGGTTTCTATTTTGGCCAGATATTATTAATTAAAAAAATAACACTAAAGAACTTCACTTAATAATATCAAACCATAGAATAGTGCATGATGCAGATTACCTATACCGCAATATATATCTTAACGGATTCATTCGCTGCGTGGTACTAGACTCAAAACCTTGCTCTGTTTATATTCAATTGAGTTTGTCTGAGTCCACATTGAATATCAGATATTGGATAATATCAGGCAATATAACTTTCGTAGTACACTTACTAGGCTACACTATTACCCAGCTAATTATTCAGTATTTTTGAACAAGTATTCTTTCAATATCTGCAACTAAAATTTGTTACATATATGTTCAAATCCCCAATCTATCAATGGATGTCCTCCGCTGCCTGGATTTAGTTATCGAACGCAGATACTATATTATCCATCTTTTCGCAAGCTGCATCAGCCAACCCCACTCAACACATCTTGTATTGTAAATAGTCGTACCAGTATCTACTAATTATATTAAAGAGATTGGCTGTTGAGGTGGGAAAATCCATTTCTCACCACTAGTGTTAGCAACGGTTCCAACCCGCTAGTACGGTTCCGGGTTAGGGTTGGGACCGGAACCAAACCGTGGCAACGGGTTTTACCACACCAAAAACCGGACCGTTGCAATTGGGCCGGTTTTACCAGCAAAAACCCGGCATTTCAAGTTCACAACTTTGGCCCCAATTAAGTATTTGAGTTCTGATCGTATCATGACATGATCAGTATGTAGATTGTGCATTTCTACCCGCTGTTTCACCTCCTGCTGTCAGATCTGCAATCTGACTGCTATTCGTTGAGTCCCTTTTGAAAACCCGCGATTTTGGCTGAATATTGGCCTTTTTTTCACTTCAACTCAACGAAAATTGACCTGATCACACATCTGACAGTGGGAGGTGAAACAACAGGATGAAATGCACAATCTACGTACTGATCATGTCATGATACGATCAGAACTCAAGTACTTAATTAGAACCATAGTTGCTGGAACCGTACACATGGAACCGCGGTCCGGTTCAAATCCGGCCAAAAACCCGTGGGTATATGTCCGGTCCGGGTAACAACCCGCCAAGGCTTGGCCAGTTCGGTTCCTTGGCGGTTCCAGACCCGGACCGGGGCCTCGGGTCCGGGTCGAACCCGGACCGAAGCCGGGTAACCCGGAACCGTTGCTAACACTACTCACCACAAATGCTTATATTGGCAAAGAGGGGAATGGTAGTACAGATTGACACATGGATAATAACGGTATACAGGGCTGTGGAAAGTATATATACTTGGAAAACCAAGCGGTAGATAGGGAGGATCCAAAGATTTGTGAATTTTGAAATCTATTGACCAACTATTGATTATAGACCCACATGTCAAGTTGTGGTAGACTTATACAATTTGTGTACTTTCTTATAGTCTGATGTATTATCAAATCTTTTCACTCTCTTGCTTTGTTCCTACTGTCAGAATATTACTTTGGTTATGAATTAGCTTTCACTGCCATAACAGGTGCAGCAAAGTGTTGGCAATAGGCTCTCTGTCTGTCATACCTGCTGTTTGCCTACAAATGATGTCAAAATAGAGATTTTGATTCAAAAACTGAGAACAGAATGATGGAAATGATGACAACCAGCAAACTATGGTTGATCTATACAGAATCAACTGAAGAAACATTTCTACCATTCGGGCAGAGCAAACAGCTAAGCAAATAATGACATAGTCTGGGTCAGTACTCACAATGTGAGATAGAATTGTAGTATGTGGGAATGCCTGCTATATTGATGTCACTAACAAAAACATCAATGACCATGTACATTTGATGAACCCTAGGATCAAGGGTACAAACTTTCCACCTGGGACCAATCCTGAGAAACAGAGTATCAACTAGGCAAACAAACTGAATGTGTAAGAATCAGTCCAAATATAGTGCTGGGTGACTAGTCACTGACCTCCACCTTTATGGAATATGTTCAATGGACAGGTACAAACTGTATTCCAGAACTACCAAATACTTGTGAACAGGAAGGTCTATCCCATGAGAAGGAAGTCTGTGGTTCAAAGGGATATAAAGAAAGGCAGCTGACAATGTTGCTAAGGATATAAAGAGTACTAATGTGGATACAGTAAGTTATGGGGGGGAGGGGGGGGAGTCACAGAGGGTAGAATACAACAAATAGATAACATTGTAGAAAGCCAAGAAAATTATACGGAAGGTGTTGAAGCTGGGCTAAGAAGAAAACAAAAAAATGAGCTCATCTAATAAAGATCTCCAATTGACTGCAATATTGACTTCCAACAACTGACAAACATTCAATTGTTGTATTTGCCACCCAAACAACCTGTTGAACTTGCCTCTGGGAACTGTAATACAGATCAGAGTATTGGAGTACATAAAAATATTTATCATGAAGACTAATACCGATTTTTACAATAGCCTAACAAGCTTGTCAATTGTAATCTAATGTAAGGTGTTGAATATTCAAATCGGGTATACCTGAACAATTATTCAGATCATACAGTTGAATGGGCAATCAATTTCAGTATTGCAATACCTACCAGATGTCTCAATCAAGGCCTGTGAAATCCAGTGGCACAATGATTGCCTATATAGCTATATGACTGATGTATTGAATCTATAGCCAACAAATAATGGTAGTAATCAATAATCAGAAGAAGTGGTGTTAAGATATCCTCTGCTAAGTTAATCAAATTACAAGCTATACTCTGAATGCTATTTCCAAGTGTGGCAATAGTATACCACAGGCAGTTGGAATTATATATTGTTACTATACTGATTTTATACCTGAATCACTAATTACTTTGAAATAGCTATGGGGAAATGGAAACCAACCATCATAATTGTACCATAATTGTGATTTGTACTTCCAGAATGCTTGTGCCCTTATGCTTATGATGTATTTCCATAGTATATAGTTGACTATCTTCAAACAAGACCTATTATACTTTTGAAAGATAGTAAGTAGAATGTCAAATGTATATCACCAATTACACTAATCATTTAGATAGTTGTTATACCATCAATCTTAGGATTCTAAAGTATCTACTGCATAGGATTACACTATATCTGGAATATTACAGATTAGTTCGTAAATTTCAAATTCTGCAATTGGGGTTTTAAGGTGAAGATAGTATCCAGTCGGATTTGAATACCTATTATAGTCATACAATCTGCTGATTTTATAATCTTGGGGAGAGGGCCATTTCAATCTACCATAAAATGTATTAAATATCTTGTATACTTGTATCTTCTTACTGGCTGTGACAACTATATAGCTATAATAGTCCAGTTAATTGAGACTTGTCTTAGAGTATATCATAGATGTGGTAATATTCAGAGTTATTTTCGTATCAATTATTATTGAAAGACCATCACCAAAGTAGTAAAGAAGCAGCTGACTAACCATATACAACTTTAGTATAAGTATAGCTCTGTATGATAACAGCTAACATTTGCTGAAAATATGGGTGACTGTATAAGAATTAAATACAAATCAATTTTAAAATCTAAATATACTCAGTTAAAGACTTTAATTATTAATTGGTCGAAATCTATTGGTGGAACTTATTTGCACACTATACTTGTCACAGCGTGTACAGATAGACTTGATGTTCTAACTATTTTCAACCTATCATATTAGACTTCAAAGAAGTACACTGGCATACAAATTGCCATCAACTCTGTTTTCAAATTTTGCATATAAAAGTCAATAAACAAGTCTTGCAGTACAGCAGTGGCAAAATCAATAATATGGAAAATTGCCAACAGCATGGAAATATTTGTTCCATTACTCTGGAAGTTCAACTAATAAAGAATTTCCTAGTAATAGTAAGGTTTCTTGCCAGCTAGTCAAAATTGAATATAGAGGTAAATGGGTAAGTTCAGAATCGAAATGTTTGGTAGACTTAAAAGGTTGGAAACCAAGTTTCATGATGTTACTTTGGTAAGGGATTATATCAATTACAGTATACTAGGTATAGTAAGTATGATTTGGTACCAATTCTGATTCAATTATATCAGGCTAGCAATCAGGCTTGTAATATTCTCTCTTTCACTACAATTAATTGTTGGAGAAGTCATAAATTATGTTAAAGTAATGATCTTTTTGTATGAAACAGCCAAAAGGGCAATTTAAAGTCTTGTTCATTATTGAATCCAGTATATATGATATCTTGTTGTTAACAATGGTAGTAAATTCAATTATTGAGTGCTATAAAACTTTGCTGCTACTATAGTTGTATATCAGCAAAATGTAAACTATTTGGAAGTTATAACTGAACAATTCAGAAACTTTAAACAGTTACACAAACTCTTCTATGTGCTTCCAAATGCTCTTAGACAGGCTGAATGCAACGTGAAAACCAGTCAGATACTTTGGGACTATATTCAGATGTTCCTCCATGCTGATAAAGTTTTGGTACAAAATACATGAATATCCTGATGATTGTATAGTTGGCTTTGGGATACTGCAAAATGGAGCAACCAAGTTGTCCAAATTGCAAAGCTATTAGAACTGTTGGCCAACTTCCCAAAACTATTCCAGTGTACGTTAAACCTGGAGGTAACTGTTGGATAGTTAATATTATAATATACATATCATGTAGTACAATTCAATGATTCATTGTATTCCAACACACTTCATTGCAGGTAATGAAATTAATATACAGTCGTGGAGGTATATAAATGAATATGATTTTGTTGGATATTGCATTTTCCCCATGTGAAATGTACCCTTCCAACCAAACTTTGACAGTTACAATATATATGATATTTATCTGTTCAACAGTCTGAATGAACCTGTCAATACAATTATTCCAACCATACATATGTTTACACTGTGTTAGATACACCACTTCATATTCTTGATCTTGAGCATGAATGATCCAGTATTGAGTCATGTTGCACCTCATCGAAAATACTACTGTTGTTATTCTACCTAACAGGGTGTCTTATAGTTGGAAGATATGGTCGAGTGGGATCCAGTGAATGTTTGATACAGCAAAAGATGGAACTCATCCTGAGAAGGTGTTTTCAAGGCCATTCTATTTACATTAAGTATATTGGTGCTTGATGTTATTAGATTTAGACAAGATTCCTTGGTTAGCATTGGTATATTCTACCTTGCAATCACAACACAGACAGTAAAACAATGCAGGGCTGAAGAATAACTGACTGTAACAAAACAGCCTATTCTGAAGTTTAATAAATATGCTGCCTATGAGCAGATTCCAATCATATCCAAGTACCAATTCACTATCTTCATGTCCCAAGTTCTCATGAATTGGTATGTAGAATAGCTATTGAAAGTTGTGAATTTCAAATTGTACAGATTCCACTATGAGAGATGTTAATTTAATATTTCTGTACGCTGTAGAAAGAGGCTTATCTCTTCAATAATATACCTGTTGTGAACCATGGGAGAAAATTGGCACTTGCTGACAACGCTAGAGAAAGACATGATAGCATCAGAGTATATTTCACCAGTTATTGAACGCTGATCGTCAGTTGATTATTTTTTGAAAGATAATATCATACCAGAATGTAAATGCAAGATATGGCAGCATCATCTTCATTTAGTCAGAACTGGTATAATGGTCATCATGCTCGAATATCTGTTGAATATAATTGATTCCGTTGCTGGAAATAAATATCTCATTTACATTGCCAATATATAGCCATTCCGAAATAGCTGTGGGGAAGATGTCACCAGAATCCATTTACCAAATTGACACTGACAACTGACTCACAAGATGGTTTGTGAATATCTGAACTGTATTACACAGTGTTGAATGAATTTCTGGAGCTCCTGAATACCGAATTCCTTTCACCAAGCTTCAATCCCAATTATGCAAATGTAGAATCCAACGCAACACTGCCTTATTCTATTTTAGGTAATGCAATCAATTTCTCAATCCAGACTGTCAGTGATGCAGTCTATATCAGTATTTCTCCAGGTAGTGGCTTCAGTCTCAGCATAAGATACATGGTCCCGTGATTCCACATAGTTGTTTGGAGTCATGTTATCCACTTCTTATACATCGTCAGCGCCAGCGTTTCTTTCTGCATTGTTTTTCCTAAATATGCGTCTTGGACCAATTGCCTTAATCTCAACTTCCAACAGTAGTTGTCATTCACGATGTTATAATAATTTTTTGAAATCATTCTTAGTAGCTGTTGTTATCTTAAGGATTTCTTACTTCAATCACTCTTTTACCTTATCTTAATCAGGTTTTGAACATTTATTTGTTTCTTTTTGGGCTATATTCGTATGTATCTGAAATTGCCTGCATCTTGTTGTTGTGACCTTCTTAGCTTCATATACAAGGAACACCATTGTATTATAAATTTTATTAATCGATTGTTCTTATAACTGATGGCATGCTGTTGCCCAGTATTTATATACTCTGCCCAATGCAGAGTTTTACATATTCTGCTCTTCAACATGACTGATTGCATGGTGAATTCACAGGAGTCCATCATCTATTACTTTGTGGGATATATAGGAGTGATTTTGTTTGTTAACATGCAGAGAGAATTCACATATTGTCTACACTGTTTCCGGTTGGATTTCATTAGAGGCTATTTCTGCGGTATTGTTTCGAATACCTTTGCAGCAGACAACAATTGATGTGCAGTTCACTGCCAGTAGTCGAATCATTCCACAGATTACATTCTCCTACCCGCAAGTGCTTGTGAATAAATTGAATTATTGAAGAAACCATAGAGGGCTCAATACTGTGGTACAATTGTATATTGATTGTCAAATTTGATTTCACACATTTCTCGGTTTCACAAATTTAAGTTGCTAGTTCAATTCCTTGTTATTTAATTGCACAAGTAGCTAAATGAACTTTGTCAGACAACTAATGCCGATATATATGGGAGACAGAGTATTGCCATAACTGGTTGCAGATTGGAAAAATATCTAGACTGTGCAGATCATCACTATTTGTTTCCTCCAATAGCTCACAGGTAGTATGCTGATTCCTGAAATCATCAAGTTGTTGAAATGATGAATACCCCATCTGCATACCTTTAGGAAATTGTTGCATTAAGTATAACCTATATGAACGTTCAGTATCCCTAATATGATCTGATGAATCCCAAACCAAGGCAGCGAATGAGGTATAACATTGACTTTGAAATCAATCAGTACAGTCCCATTTCACTCCAGCATATGCAATTACATTGTTGCTGAGTGGGACAGCACACTTTCAACCACATTATGCCAAGCTTTATTATTGCTTTTAACGCCATTCAGTGAACATCAGATCGGCCCATTAAGACCCAGGATACTCATTAGAGCCGTATGGCCCATCTCATTTTGAATATCACCTACTGTAACATACAGCAGCCAAGACTACTGATTGCCAAAAAAAATTGGCACTTCTAGCTTACCTAATAAACAAATGACTAGCACAATCACCACCATGGTGGGAGGTTGATATTGCGTGTGGTATGATTAATCACCTGTAATCATCTCACTGGATATTTGATGACTCACAGAGTCTGAGAGGATTACTGATTCAAATGCAAGTTGTGTCTGACAAGGGAGAAGTGCTAAAAAGACTACATATATTTGAAAATATCCCTGTATTATAATGTTCTAAAAATATGTAAATTATCTTCATAAAAACTATCATCACCTAGCCCAAAGTAGACTTCAGAGAAGTGCATGTACAGGGTATCAGCTGTATGGAATGATTAGATTTTGAAGTTGTGGAGTCGAAGTCTTAGATGTTAATCAATCGTCAGTTTTAATTTTTGGCGAAATATCTGACTCTATTGGTAGTAATGTGCACACCCACACGGATGCTATAGATTCCATTGTTCAGTGTACTTCTGATAGTTATAGCAAAATCCGGTTTCTTTTCAATTCATTTTGCACACAGTATGTTCCACTTCTAATATCTCCATACAATTCTTCATCTTTGCCAGTTTACAGTCCCGGTCAGCATAGGTTTCTTGGGGTCCACTGTTTCTTCATCAGAAGTATTCTCAGGTGGTGGTGCACCAGGTACATTATGTACAGGTAGATAATTAGTTGACTAGCTACTTGATGGCCATTCAGATCCAACTACTGAACTCAAACCATAATGGCTCAGTGTAACGGCACGACTGCACGTGTCATGTCCCGGGCCGGGTAACGGCCATTGCATATAGTCGGCTCGCCACGAGCCTTAGATCTGTAATGATAATCTTACCTATACATCTACACGTCTACATATATACTCACTCAGGTCGACGTTTGCAACCATATCCCTATGCAGCTGGACGCTGGCGAATGCGTCATTAAACTATGATCGCTTTTTCGGTAAACAGATATGTTTCGCTCACGGGATATGCGAGTTTACCCCGATTTCGACGAATAAGAATGTGACCTCAACAATGCGAAAATGCGCTGTGACACGAGTCCAGATCCCAACCGATTATACGTGCGACGAGTCTTAAGACATTCATCCTTTAATCAGGTGAATTGTCAAGAGCAGAGACAATTTTGGAGATGGACTCGGCAGCGAGACGCGTTACAGGCCAACAATGTCGACAATCACTACAGGTCGAGAGAAAACTCCTACATACATCCAATGAAAGGAAATCGCACACATCCTATTGCGACGAGCCAATTACCGTCGACTGCAGTCAATTGAGCAGCACCAAGCGACACAGAGATCGCGATTGATGAGAACGACGATATTACCCCTGAACGCGTACTACTGACTAGAGCCCGACGAGAAGTCTACCTCTCACAATTAAAGTGCGCCTGTGGAGCTCACTTACAATCAGAATGAGGATATTGAGATCGGATACTGGATGTCCACCGACGATTTCCGCGAATACCCGCCGCAATGACCGTGTATGCAACAGAGAGCAAGATGCTTGCCATTCCATTGACACCGCCGAGGTCAATTCCGGTCGAGTGAATACCAATCCCACGAGATTCACTTCAGTCACCGATACCTACAATGCTACAAATGCTGACTGTCAATTTGCATCCCTGCCAAGGCTACCACTACGCTGAGCTCGATGACTGTCGAATGCATTGCAGACGCTGCACCCAACTTCTAACAGCAATTTGGAGGTACTACCAGTGGTGAACTATCAAGCGACCTGGAAACAAGCGAAGTCCCAATTGATCCTGCGGTACTACGTTGACCGCCAGCCTTTCTCTCTATCCAGATGGCAATCGGGTGTCATAATGACTAGCACTGGGGGCCCACAAATACCGAGACTACTGGATCTCGAGGCTATTGATACTTCATAGATCACCTGTGCACGGGGGAGGAAGATGCACGTAAACTACACTTTGAGCTCTTACGGTTCCAGTTCGGAACTAGTTGTTGATAATAATCTGCGGTGGTTGGACGGCAATTGACTGCTGAGCCTCTAGACGCTGCGAGGTGTTAACTCACGATTGTCCAGTCGTCAACTGACTGGCATCGTCCTGGAGTGGGCATTAGCCACAATGTGCGGAGCTTGCTATTGCTTACTTTTCTGAAGCCAACTGATTAGGATTGCTAGAGCTGCGGTAGAGTGGAACCACGGAGGCTATACCTCAGATGTGGTAACCCTCGTAGGCTGGATGAGCGAGCTAAGAGCAGCGGCAGTTGTTCCGGCAGAAGAGCGTCCACATGGGATCCTTGAATGACTGCTACGGGCTCGCCGAGGCACGAAAGGAGTGACTGGACGGCGGGGCTTGGTCCATTTGTGGGCGAACCACTAATGACAAGGCCTCCTGGATATTACCCTCCATCGCCTCCATCCTCTGTTGATTCTTTCGCTAATGGAGATGATAGAGCAGAAGCAGTCGTACGAATTTGTGCGATCTCTATTTGAGAGATATCACGACTTGCAGACGGGCCTGAGATACTATGGCCCCTGAGTGATCGAATGTCGCAATCAACGGAGATTCTTCTTCATAGGACTGGGTCATCGAGCATCTGGCAGGAAACAGGAAACCGGCAGATGGACCCTCTAGACAACCTGATTACGAGAGACCTACTGCACTACTTGTAGCAACTTTTGCAGCTGTTGAACCTTACGATGACTACTGGATATCAAGACAGCCCAGGCTACCGACACACTGGCTACCGATGTGCACAAGAAAATCGTCGATATCCCAATGGTCGGTTACCCTGACCTGACAGAGAACGGTAGTGCGGAGGGTGCAACGGACTTGCATAAGAATTGGGAAGTCGTTGCAGGGGCCCTGATCTACAAAGGGAGGAGATACTCAGGCCCGCTTCATCCGTACAGACTGAGCGCGAATATGACTACCGATGCAGCTTCCAAAGCTGCAACAATGATCACTTATGGGCTGGGCCTGCGAAGTTTTTCACGACGAACTGGGAGAGCTCGAGTGCTAGCGCACTTGAAAATATGGTCAGTATGACCAGTTACCGGGATGCTTACAAGTGAGATATACCGATACAATGGCTGATGGCGATGGCGATGGCGAGGGCGATGGCGACGATGAGCAGTGAGTGGAAGCAGTTCCGAACGGCATACCAAACGGAATGCCGAACCAGCGTACCAGAGACCTACCAAATGACTACCGAGAAGCCAACGGATAATCTACCGAAGCTGCCAACCGAGATGGCCAGAGAAGTCGACTAAGAACCCACTGAAGCCGAAGAAAGACATGTCTGCAGATGAAGTGAAAGCCGAACCGCATTCCGTGTCGAATCACCAAGAGATTTCAATTACAATCCCGATTCACGATTACACTGCTACCGAGCGACGATGGCAATTGACAATCGATATATATATATAAGTCGTCAACGGTGCAACAAATTTTCAAAAAGAGGGAGATAGCCGTGTCAGATCAGTCAAGTCCTACCAACAAGTCAAAAGCCCACCAGCAGGCAGTCTACTGAGACACGCACCGAGAAGTCTACCGAGAAGTTCACTGGCAAGTCTACCAAGTCGACCCGGATTCGACTGAAGCCGTCTATCGTGAGAGCACCTATGAAGTCAACCGGATGGTCACCGAAGCAGACTTCGAAAGACGATTACCGAGTACCGCTGACTACCGGCAGCAGGATATACTCTATAGAGCTTGCGGAAGCACTGCTCAGAGCTCAGACAGCGCTAGCGCGCTTGTACTTGGTAAGTATAACCATCCTAGAGAAGCTTACGTGTTAGATATTGACGAATGAGACGTGGTTGACGCATACGATTGACGGCTACGACGGATGCGGCAGCGGAAGCTCCCATCAATGCCAGGTCATGAGCGGAAGCTCTCTACCACCCTGATGAATTCCGACAATGACCGACGCCGAGATGCGAGCTATGGGAGTGACGGTCGTTGGACCATGGTTAGGAAGTGGAGATATGGAGGATGGGATTACTTTAGGATGTTTCTTGTTTCTCTCTTCTCTCCTTCTCTTCTTTGGATCTCGGCCCGGTACAAATGGCGTCGGCACGGGTTTTCACCACCTTCGGAGTCAATCAAGTGGAGGTGGATTTTCCCCATGCGCCAGGTCCGCCGAAAGGTCGCAATTAAGCTGTACTGATCGGTTGTGGGACGTATGTGTTCATACAATTGCGTACGTAGGATCAATGTTCCATTCTTTGTTTCCCTTTCCTTTGTTTCTCTTATACTGGCTTTGGCAGCCCAGGAGGTCTGCGCTGAAAGAGAGGGATAATGTAACGGCACGACTGCACGTGTCATGTCCAGGGCCGGGTAACCGCCATTCCATATAGTCAGCTCGCCATGAGCCGTAGATCTCTAGCGATAATTATACCTATACATCTACACGTCCACATATATACTCACTCGGGTCCACGTTTGCAACCATATCCCTATGCAGCCGGACGCTGGCGTATGCGTCCTTACACTCAGGTTGATCCCAGATTGCAGGTGGCCAAATTCAATGGATAATAGCATTTGATTTTTTGATAATGGGTGATATTGTTGATAGACACCCTGCAGGTGATTCTTATGGAATAATGTCTGTTTACAGATACAGCATTTAGTATAGATCCAGAAAGTATTCACTGTATTTGAGAAATGATCAGTATAAGTACTTGGATATATCTCAAAGCCATTTCCAGAGGTAATGGTTTATTGCAGGGCTAGAGTCACAAGGAAACTTGTTTGACAGCACACCAAGTCATGTTAAGATAGCCCTTGTATAGCTATGATATATACTACCACTTAAAGGGGAGGGTTAAAATTATGACATTGTTTGATTAGTTTTCTTTATAAACTAAAATATATACATTATATCCTGCTCAATAATTACACACATCTTCTTGTCACAATGGGTAGTAGAGAAGAAAATATTTCTTTTGTGATTACTGCTATTTACTTTTGAATATTGTTCATCAGATGCAGCTGTATTCCCCACGATTAGCTGTATAATATTTTGCTTCATTTCATTATTGTGAAGTACTCCGATACACCACCTTCGAGCAGCTGAGTATAATATGAGGCAATCGTAATGAAATGCATTGTGGAGGTTCCCAGCTAGGATTTTCCCAGCGCAACAAGCTTTGAGAAATGATTGGGTTGTTTACTGTTTGCTTTACTAATTATCTTTGACTATTGTACTGATCCTGCAGCCAATAATAAGGATAACACAAGGAGCTCGATAGGTAGCAATCACTGTTGATATTTGGCACCTAGGCCTCATATTTAATCAAGTTGCAGGTCCTACAGGGATATCTGATGTGTAACATTCCTAATCATGTTAACATTCAAATTTGTTTTGGTTCTTATTTGGTTCCTGAAGATATCAAATTAAATCAGTTATATCACGTTTCCAGTCCTGAATCTTATGGACGTGAGCTGCAATCCAAGATCCTGGTTTACCAATCTCAGCATTTGACAAAGAATGATAGGTTGTGTGCATTTTAGGTTACTTGCCCCAAGCCAGGTTTCATGAACAAATGATCAAATAATACAACACGGTTCTTGACAACATAATCGAATATGAATGCCCTTTATTCAGCTGAAAGTCACTGCAATTTTCAATTTACTCAAGTCTACATTGATTTACATCAAGTTATGTATGGCTTGGATGATGAGGTATCTCCATCTGGATTGCAGAGCATGTAGACGAATTGATCTCCCCAGCAGAATGCCAATATGGCCCAATCATCTGGCCTGGCGAATATGGAACTGTGCCCAGATAGCAATATGAAATTATCAGATAATACCCTGTGAAATCCACCAACCAAAGAGAGTTCATTCAGGAAACACAACACAATGCCATCCACTGCATCGGTAAGGCTACTCATTGTTTAGTAGTCATTGTAAGGTGTTTACGATTTTTCCCACTATTCCCCTGTTCAACAAGACATGTAGTTCGCAACAAAGGACAAGTTCAAGCGAAGACTTTCCAACTAATTAGTTCTGATGCCAATGATCTGAATTTCCTGAATGTGGATATGGTGGTCCTGAAATTTTTGCCCCTCTACAGTGCACAGAACATGGTCTATTATCTGTAGCTACACTGTAAGTTCCTCAAGGACAACTGAGAAACAATGTGGTCATTCTGCCAGCATTGTCCAGCTCTACTCCACTAGAATATCCTTCTCGCATACCTGGGTGATCTCCAACCTGACTGAGAGAGACACAATTCTGGCCAGCAGCAGAAGGAAGAAATAGCAAATATATTGAGACTGTCGACTTCTCTCCATTCCAGAACCTGTCCAATGACAACTATGAAGCAGATGTTGATAATGACAATTCTTTTGCCTGTGGTGGTGCCAAAGGCAAAGCCCCAAGCAGCCTGAATGAAACTAAACTATCCTTGAAGCTATTTGCCAAAATGTTGATTCAGTCCAACTTCAGTACATTCAATCAGTGGAATAAAGTATCAGTGGCTGCGATTCGGCAGAGAACGTGGTGGGGCATTATGCAGAGACAGAACTGTTTGATATAAGTGCAAGATAGACCCCTCAACTAGCAGCTGGATATTGGTGATATTTTGGCAATATCACAGAACTGGCTGGCATGAGAAGGTTTTGAAAATACTGAATGGATTTGGCAACAGTGGATGAAAATGAAATTGATGAAATGTATAAGCAAGGTTCAAACCACAAAGAGGGATGAAGCTGTTGGCAACCAATTCCTGGCAATAGATTGGGGAGAGCACTTGCCTAAACGCAAGAAGTACCCATTTAAAGCTGACAAATACACTATTGATAGTTGTGATTTGCTTTGTGCAGATTCACAATGTTGACCACATGTATGTTGAAAATCTCCTAGCATCTCACACAGTTATGATGTAATGTACAGAGGTAATTAATTTAATTGATAACAAATGGAGGCCTGAAAGAGCAATGTATACTCAGAGTGATATACAAGTGCACCTTGAAACTGGAAGAATGGGACACAGAGCATTCCCATTCATAGTCATGCAAGCAACTGATGAATGAACCCGTCTATGGTTTGATTGCATACAACTGTTGCCTTTCAAACTCCATCGGTTGAAACTCAGAAACAATTCAAAAGTATATTGGTTAGCAATAAAAGCAGTCCGACAGAAGGAGAGTGCAGAGCATGTGATTTGGCTTGTTACAATGATCCCTGCTAGCCTTGTTAAAACCAAATGTGCCCATTGGGTAGTCTTTAAATATAATTATTCAAACGTTCTGACAACACTGACAAACTCGAGCACCACCAACATTGTGAGCAGGAGGATGATAGGAATATGAAAGTCAGTTCTGATTGAAAGAATACAATTGAATATATTCCATTAACATTTATTCCTTACACTTCTTATCTGTGATATATCTGACCTTGTGATGAATCTCAAATGCTTCAGAGTATAACCTGTCTGATTAACTTTTCTTGAATCTGCAGAAAGTGATTATTAAGTTCAAACGGAAAACAGATAAAGTTGCATGGGATATTCAATAGCAACTTGATGGCATGAAGGTCAACATTCCAGATAATACGTCAGCAACAGCTCTAGTTTCCGTCAGAGACACCTAGGCGTTCCGGACGGCTCTGACGGCTCTGACGAAATGTCGTACCCTCTGGGCGTGAATTACACGCTTCTCGTTGCCCAGGCGACGGGCCGCGTTGCATAGCATCAGCAAAATGTAGTTTAGTCTCTGGAAGCCTCCAGGAGTGTCTGAGAGGATGTGGAGTGTAAACCTAGATGCGTCAATGTCAGGAGAGTATCAGACCCTAGGAAGGCAGTCCTGCCGGCCGTCAGAGTAACTGGGAGCGCCGGCAACAAGCCTGGTAGCAGCTGGGAGCGGCGGCGACATGTCTGGGAGAACCTTGAATCACAGTCATGTATTCAGTTTGTATTCTCATTGATGTATCCATGTATCTATAGCTACTCATCTACACACACTATATCTGGACTGGCTGCAGGCAGTGCTTGAGAGAAATTCGAGGTGCGCCTGAAAATGACGATCGAGTGAACTCTAAGATATACTCCGAGGCCGTGATCGAGCGACAGCGGAGGTGCACTTAGTGGTGGTTATCGAGCGTATTTGGGGATACACTTGGAGGCCGAGATTGAGTGAACTTCGAGATGCACTCTGAGATGGTAATCAAACAAGTTTGGCGATGCACATGTGGAGGCCGTAATCGGGCGAGTTTGGAGAAACACTTGGAGGCCATGATCGAGTGAGTTTGAGGATACACTTGGAGGCCGTGATCGACCAAGTTTGGAGATATGCATTTGCAGGCTATGATCATGCGAACGTGCAGGCCGTAATCGAGCGAGCCTGGAGATTCACTTGGAGGCCATAATCGAGCGAGTTTGGAGATGCACTTGGAGGCCATGATCGAGCGAGTTTAGAGATTCACTCGGAGGCTGTGATTGAGTGAGGTTGGAGCCACACTTCGAGGCCGTAATCGAGCGGGTGTGGAGATACACTGGGAGGCAGTGATTGAGCGAGATTGGACGAGTACTTGGAGGCGGTCGATGAACGGCGCGCCGGGACTCAATTCATCAGTTAGTTCACTCGCAACCGTGGGAATGTGATGAGTTGACTTTACCATTGAAACTCTTATGGAGAACTGGCTGGTGGCTGTCAATCAGTAGCGTGGTACACGGGAAGCTGAAGCTACATTCAGGGGTCAACTTATAATCGTGTGAATGAAGGGATGACAGACAATTTTAGGTGTATGCTGTACTCGGTGTGTCCTGCACTCAGTGTAATCTCATGATGATGGCATGGAGAGATAGAGAGGGATACATCAGCAACAACCCTAGTTTCCGTCTGAAACACCCGGGTGTTCCGGACGGCTCTGACGGCTCTGACGGAACCTCGTACCCTTTGAC
>Ga0307515_10009218_pt1 | contig 19115 bp, 2 predicted proteins | sample 17_EM_MG_FD_194513 | JGI IMG/M metagenome (GOLD analysis project Ga0307515, IMG submission 194513) | Populus trichocarpa ectomycorrhiza microbial communities from riparian zone in the Pacific Northwest, United States - 17_EM | ecosystem: Host-associated > Plants > Roots > Unclassified | place...
CAATAGCATAATAGCTATAATTGCTATCGCGAAATGTCCCTATTTGCTAGGTAGTAGAGCTACGCCAAATATACGGTATAGGACCACCAGATTTAAAACCACATGCACTAAATCTTAAGAGATAAGTCTCTTTAACTAACTAATTAATACCTTAACCGCATTTAATAGCCTAAGGGCAAATATAGAAGCAATGCGTTAGTAACGCAGGGAATTATAAGAAAAGGATTATAAGAAAAGATTATAGACTATATCTTAGTAGTTAAAGACGACGGCAAGCCAAGGCTCTATATATTAAATCCCATACCAAAGGTTCTACGGAACTATACTAGAACACTAAATTGCTTATAATACTCGTAATTAATTGCAAACCGGCATAAAGGCTTAGAAGTAGAGTTGTATAAAAATCCCTGTGTTAGCCTAGGTAGTTACCGGTATACTTTCGGTAGGCTTCTAATGGGTCTTCTAGCAATCCTTATATCTTTTCTCCAGTTATATTTTTTCCTTATTAAGGTTTTTTAGGAGTTTAAAGCAAGGGTTAGATAGATAGATGATATATAGCGGTATACCAACACCTCTCTAATATCTCTCCGAACCTCTTCTGGGATAAGCCCTTATAATCTCCCTACTGTAAGGTAATGGCGATTGGGGGCCGACCGTAAGAAGGGGGGGGGCAATGTAAGGGATATTATTGCGGACACCTTAGGTTGCCCTTAGGACAACCCCCGGACGCCCCTTGGATGGTCGCCGGTTACGTGCCAGAGGCACGTGCCCGTAGTATATAGTCTCCACGATCCCAGAGGCCTTACCTCCTTAAGGATTCGTCTCTCTTACCAATCTATCCTGTTCCAATCGTGTCCTTATAGCCCCCTGTCTATAAGATCCCCTCATATATAGTTACCCCTAATAGAAGAGCCTAAAGTAAAGGCAATTTGCTATACTACGTCTAGATAACCTAAAATTGTATATATAGGTAATAATCTTAGGGCTTCCTAGTGTAATAGGAGGTCTCGCTATAAGGCAAACTTAACTAAAGTTACTATCTCCACCTAGATTAGATTAACTGTAATTAATTAATACCTTTTAGCCCACCTAGTAAAATGTATCGCGCTAGAGATAGGGCTAGATAAACGTTAGCAATATATTATAATTATAACGGATACCTATATACTATCTCTGCGGATAGCCGTAAATATAACCTAGCCCACCCTATAATAAACTGCCCTTAATAGAGCAGCCCTTAAGGCCCTATTGTTTCGGATAGGCATAGTCTCTATATAGGCGGCCTATATCTACTCCTTATTATAATCTACCCCGGCCTCTAAAAATATCTTAACTAGTAGCTGATATTTAACTATATATAGGTCTTAAGTGTTACGGACGCTTTAAGTACAATGTTACAACTACTTAGAGAGGAGTTAGAAGAAGCTAGTTAGTTAATACGGGTACGGTCTAGTATGGAGCCGGTAGAACTATATAATGAGGAATAGTAAGCGAGTTATATAATGTTGTACGCAGTGTATAAAGTATACGAGGGAAACGTACGTATAATATATATAACACGTATATTACGTATAAGAAGGATTTTATAGGAGTACGGTCGTGTATTTAAAGGACCACGGTCCCTACCTAGATGGTTTCTTCCTTATAGTAATTCTTAGAATATAATTAGAGTTAATCTATTAGGCAACTACTCCACTAGTTATTATTACGTTATTAATTTTACTTACATTACCTATATACCTAGCCCATTAATAGGACCTATTATAGTACTTACTATAAGATTCTGTTATAAAATTACTACCTAATTACAGTATTAATAGAAAGTCGAACAACATGCCACTAAAAGCAGCCACTATAACGCCATTAACGGCAGTAACTACTTTAAGATTGGGGAATGATACTAGTATAGTAGATACTAACTTACAACAACCTATAACGGTTAGGCAGTTATAAGAGATAGTTAACCAATTAACGGAAAACAATATAATACTTAAAAATAGAATTAACGGAATAGAAGCAGCAAAGGTTAAGTTACTATTAATTAAAAGATTCTTAGGGGAGAGATTGAGGCTTAAGGGATTCCTTATATAAATGCACTTTAAGGTTACGTAGGAGGGAGCAAAGCTAATAATATTTATAGATTAAGTAGCGTATACAGGACTATTCCTATTAGGAAGGGTACTTAAGTAGTTTAAGCCTTACCTTATAGAAATATAAGCTAATAGAATAACAACCACTAACTAAGAAGTACGGTTTGTATTCTTAAGTTAGGGCGGATTTACAAAGCGACTTATATAGATGTTTAGAGACCTAGAGGCAATAACTATAGTAAAAAAAAAACTCTAAGACAATACGTAGCGAACCTTAGCAATTAAATATATAATGTAGTTCTAGACGCTAGCAATATAAGTAGAGTGGAATAATAAGGCGCTTATAGCATAGTATAAATAGGGACTTAAGGCGAAAGTTTAGGACGCGATTATCCTAATAGAAGATGCGGACACCCTAAGGGAATTAATAGATTAAGTAATTAAGATTAATAATTAGATCTACCAAAGGGAATAGACTAAGAGAGGTTAGGATAGAGTTCTATAGTTATATAAGACGCAAAGTACGCAACGACTAAAGCTAAGTTAGAAACTATAGTATAGCGCAAAGCTAATAGACCTAAGTAGTACTAAAGAATCTAAGAGATAAAGTAAAAAACTATAGAAACCTAGAGGTTAAGAATTAAGTAATTATAGGACTAAGGAGTAGAGGCTAAACTAGGGATCTTAATAGCAGAAGATGTTTAGGCGGACTTTATAGCAAAGTTAATGGTTTAGAAACGGAGCTTATATAAATTGCGGAAAATAAGGTTACTTTACTAGGGATTGTAAAAATAGTTAGAGTTACTATATAATAAAAGGAACTAGATTAGTAAAAGACGCATATATATAAAGGAATAATAGCGTACTATAAGGAATAAAAGAATGTTTAATTAACAGTTTTGCATTTTGTTATAATAATGCATGCTAAATTTATAAAGACGCTAAGTACGGCGCAAGCTATTGGCTATAGGAGCTAGAATTAACAAAGTTTAAAAGAATTAACGAACTATTACGCAGATCGGACATTAAAGAAGATAGATTTGATATAGGCGAAATATTTAGCAATAAAGAGGTAATAAGGGCAGCTTACTGGGAGTATGCAAACCTTAAGAACGCGATTACTAAAGTAGAGACTAAGACCGCCATAGAGTAAGGTTTAGTAACGGGAATTATAACATCGTTAGATACGGCGTCTATCGCTTTATAAGACGGCAGGAAGAGTATCCTAAAAGGATTAAGTAAGCAGATAATTGCTAGTGCTAATTTACTACTTGATAAAGGCAAAAGGCTAAAGGCTTAAGATTCTTAAGATAAGATAAAAGACGACTAAGATTTTTAAAACGAGATAAGGTATACCTAAGGACCTATAACGGACAAAAACTAATAGAGTAGGGTAGTAGCTTAATTTAAGAATATATAAATAAGCTCGGGATAGAGTTTCCCAGAGGCATAAGATTCTTAAAATAAGATAAATAAGATTTAAGACTCTTAAAATAAGATAAGAACACCTAAGCCTAGTTAGACTAAGGTAGGAGTAAAGCTTAAGCTAAAAGTAAGTTTAGGATTAAGAATTCTATAGGACTAAGACTTTAATATATAAATAAGGACCATTAATAAGGGAATTAAGAAGCGAGAAGACTTTAAGGATCTACTTGTAAAACGCGAAAAGAAAGAAACTATAGAGGAATTTAGAGCAAGAATTACCTTATAGTAAGAACAGAAACTAGATAAGAGATTTAGTATACTAGGTTATATAAGGGATAGAGCACCTATATAAAGAATTACTAATAGGCCTAAGATAGGCACACTAAGAGCTAAGTAGCTTACTAAACTAGAATAAGAAGAGGATCCAGAGATTTTAACTAGGTTTAAAGAATAATATATAAAGGGCTATTATAACGCAGTAATAAAAAGATACTTCTTAACGGACAAGCCGTATATACTTAAAGGGCTGTACTAAAAGTAGTATAGATAACGACATAATAATAAGTAGGAAGATTTTTATATATAGCTGGACGAATAAGTTATCTAAGACTACCCAATTATAAAGAAGGCTATAACTCATATTAAAGGATCTAAAGAAGTAATTAGAGGACTAGAGAAGTAAATGGTAAATCTTAGTACCAGTAAATAAAGTCGCAATGCTTAGATTAATAAGAGAGAGGTTTAAACTTAAAGATAAAGATAAACTAAGAGTTAACCTAAGACACTAAGCGTATTATATATTAGTATAAATTGCATATATGGATAATACGTGCAATATATATAGGACGCTAAAAGATAAGAACTGGAAGTACCTAGTAAGGATATATTAGGCACTAGATAAGGCAAAATATAGAAACGCTAAGTATATGCATAGTTAGCACCCTATAAAAGTTTACGGATAAGGGGACTTAATACTTTAACTAGGAAGATTCCTTACGGAAGAATACCTAGATAGATAATAGTAGTGGGAATATTTAGAAAATACCTGTTTATAGTATATTAAAGATAAAAAGTAAACTAAGTATTAGCTAAAAGCGGACTAAGTATAAATAGGACCTAGCAGCTAACAGCTAGGAAAAGTAAAGGCCTATAGAACTAGAGGGAACTAGTAGTAAAGCCTTAGACCCTTAAAGGAATTTAAGGATAATATCTAAATTTATGAATTAATTGGTAGGATTAGCAGTTTAAAGTATTGGTAAATAGTAGAGTAATAAGGAACTATATCTTACTAGTAACAGTTAAAAGAATGGGATTACTGTATAGAAAGAAGGAATATCCTTACTTATTAGTAATAATTTTAGGAGATCTAATAGCCTATAAAGGAGGTATTATTAATCTTAAAATAGGACCTATTTAGTTAACTATTAAAGGAAGATAAGTTAAGATATCTTTTAACATATTACTATTAGGGAATAATAAGGTAGTATTAGGAATGCCTTAGTTACAGGAATATAATCTAAAGATTAATTGGGTTATAGGTTAGGTTAATATTAAGGATACACAACGCTATAAGATATAATAATAAACTAAGTTAGTATAGTACTAAGTTAAAGCAATATATAAAGAAACTAAGAAAGGGTTAGATTATATACTAAAGAGATACTATAAGTATAGCAAGAAGCTATAGTCACTAAAAAGTAAAAAGCTACTAGAATATATAGTATAGGGCTATAAGATAGAGTTAAAACTAGGGATAAGTCTAAGGTTCTTTTTAACCTATAAACTCACTAAAGAAGAAAATAGAGCATTAAAGGAGTTTATTTAGGAGAACTTATAAAAGGGATACATTAGACTATCGCAGTTATTAGTAGGATATTCAGTACTATTCGTACTAAAGAAGAATGGAAAACTTAGGCTATATATTAACTATAGGCAGTTAAACAGCATTATAAAAAAGGATAGGTATCCTTTACCCTTAATTAGCGAAATCTAAGACAGGATAGGTAACGCGTAAATCTTTATAAAGATAGATCTAAGATAGGCGTACTATTAGATAAAAATTAAGGAAGGCAACAAAATAGAAAGCAGCCTTTAGGTTAAAGGAAGGACTATATAAACTATTAGTTATGCAATTTAGGCTTATAAACGTACTAGTAACGTTTTAAAAGTAAATTAATAGTATATTAAGAGAACACCTTAATGAGTTTATTATAGTATATTTTAATAACATCATTATCTACTTAATAAGTAAGGAAGAATACGGAGAACACATTAAATAGGTCTTAAAGAGACTATAAGAAGAATAGATATTAGTAGCAATTAAGAAATACGAGTTCTTTATAAGGAAGACCAATTTTATTAGATTTATTATTAAACTAGGCAAGTTAAGTATAGACCTAAAGAAAATTAAAGCTATAGTTAATTAGCAGGAACTAGAGAACATTATACAGTTAAGATTATTCCTAGGGTTTTACAACTACTATAGGAGGTTTATAGCATAATGGTTAAAGAATATTAAGCCGTTTACTTAATTAATAAAGAAAGAGGAACTATGGGTATAGGCAGATAAGTAAAAGAAGTTATTTAAAGAACTTAAGGAGTTATTTACCCAGGAACTAATCCTTAAAATTTACTAACTAAAGTTAAAAACGGTTATTAAAATAGATATATTTAACTTTATACTAGGGGCATACTTTATACAGAAATATAAAGACGGATAGCACTTAGTAGCGTACTATAGTTAGAAGATAATACTACTAAAGTTAAACTATAACATCTATAATAAGGAGTCATTAGTTATAGTTATAGTACTAAAGAAATAAAGAGCGTTCTTATAAGGAATAGAAAAACTATTTATAGTTAAAACGGACTATAAGAACCTAATAGGATTCTTAATAATAAAGGAACTTAACTAAAGATAGGTTAGATGGGCAGAAACACTTATAGACTACTATTTTAAGATTTAGTATACTAAGGGTACAGATAACGCACGAGCAGATGCTCTAAGTAGAAAGGCTAAACTATAAAACAATAAGAAGCTATTAGGGGCTTTACTATAAAAAGATATAGACGGATTAATTAGGTATAATTATCCGAAGATTATAGCAACTTAGGAAGAAAAATTAAAAAGAATCTATAAGATACTAGAGAGCTTTTAGGTATAAAGAATTCTAAAAGCATAACTAGAAGATCTATAGGTAGATATATACAAAAACCAAGACGTAAAGTATATCCTAAGAAGTATAGCAGAACACTTTATGGAAGATTTTTATAAGGGAATAACTTAAGGACACAACGGAGCTACGGGCTTAGTGTTAAGACTCTAAAAGGAGTATATTATTAATGGAATTTAGGGCTTAGTATAAAGAGTTATAAAAGAATATCTAAATTGCTAAAGAAATAAACTAATAAGGCATAAACTATACAGAGGCCTATAACTTATTAAAATACCAGAGAGATTATAGGAAGTTATATTATAGGACTTTATTATAAAGTTACTAAAGTTAAGAAATCCTATTACTAGATAAGATTACGATATAATTTTAGTAATAGTAGATAAGCTTACAAAGTAGGGATACTTTATAGCCTATATAGAAGAAATTTTAGCGGAGGATGTTCCTAGAATCTATGTTAAAGAAGTGTTTATAAGGCATAGAGTACTAAGTAAAATTATATTAGATAGAGATTTAAGATTTATAGTAGTAATTTAGGAGGTATTCTTAGCGGAATAAGGAGTTAGAGCAGTAACTTTTACCGTATATTACCCGCAGATAGACGGTTAAACAGAAAGATTAAATTAGACACTAGAGCAGTATCTAAGATATTATATTAATTACGCACATAATAATTGGGTATTGTTATTACTAGTTATATAGTTTATATATAATGTAATACTACAAAAAGAAATAGGAACGTTACTATTTAAGACGAATTACGGATACGAGCTAAGAACATTATTATTACTACGTTAAGTAAAGAAAATAAGTAGCACAGCTAAAGAAAGGATAAAGATATTAATAGATCTTTATATAAACCTTATAGAAATAGCTAAGGTAGTATAGTAAAGAATAAAAAAAATACTATAACGCTAAGAGATTTAAGGGACCAGATCTTAAGGAGGGAGATAAAGTATAGCTACTACACAAAAATTTTAAGAGTTAACGACTAAGAAATTAGACTATATTAGACTAAGACCCTTTAAAATTATATAAGGGATTTCACCCGTTATATTTAAATTAAACCTACTAGCTAAGATAAAAATCTACCCTATATAGTATATCGCAATGCTAGAACTAGCATATAGGAATATTAAACTATTAGCCTATAAAGCAGACACGTATAAAGGACAGGAAGAGGATAAATAGTAAGTTTTAAAGATTATTAGTTATAAGGACATTAACAACAAAATATAGTATAAGGTTAAGTAGATAGGCTATAATAAGACTACCTAGGAGCTACTAGAGAATTTAAAGAATGCTATAGGAAAGGTATAGGAGTATTAGAAGAAATTAGGTCAGGCAATATTAATAAAGAAGGATTATTAAAGAATGAGTTACTTAAGGGGGACCTAAGAGGAGCAGCTACTAAGCTACTTAGAGTTATTCCCTTCTTAGTTAAGGGAGGACTAGCCCTCTTATTACTAAGTTTCTATAGACCTTATTCTATAAGTTTCTACTCCTTAGAATGCACCTTTTTACGTACCTTCTTAAAATGGAGCAATTAGGTAGATGCTGCAATATAAGCCTTTAGGGCTTTCTATTCCACATTACAAGAACGCTTAAGCTTAATAAGAGCCTAAGTTAGTTTACTATTTAGCCGCGTATCAGTAGATTAAATATAAGACCCTAAGACGAATTAATTAGGGAACTTAAAGACTATTAAGAGTAATAGGACGCGTATACTTAGCGTTAGAAGAAGAACGAACGTCACAGGAGGAACGGATGTTTGCTTTAATGCACTCTAAGCAAAAGGACAGTTACCGTAAGGAAGGACTCGCTAACGCAATATAAATTAACCCCTCTTTCGTATAATAAGAACACGGAAATAGTATAATCTTACTAAGCGATAATATAGTAGCTATAGTATAAGCACGACGCTGCGCTTATAAAGAAGGAGATGCTTTAGGTATAATAAGTAACAATATTAATCAAATTAATTAGATAGATATTATACCTCTAGTAAACGACTTAGAGATGCTAGGAATCTTTAAGGACGAAGATAAAGAGGAGGGAGATAGTGTTACGGACGCTTTAAGTACGATATTATAACTACTTAAAGAGGAGTTGGAAGAAGCTAGTTAGTTAATATAGGTATAGTCCAATATAGAGCCGGTAGAACCATATAATAAGGAATAGTAAGCGAGTTATATAATATTATATATAGTGTATAAAGTATATAAGGGAAATATATATATAATACGTATAATACGTATATTATATATAAAAAGGATTTTATAGGAGTATAGTCGTATATTTAAAGGACCACGGTCCCTACCTAAATGGTTCCTTCCTTATAGTAATTCTCAGAATACAATTAGAGTTAATCTGTTAGGTAACCACTCTACCAGTTATTATTACGTTATTAACTTTACTTGCATTACCTATATACCTAGCCCATTTACAGGACCCATCATAGTACTTGCTACAAGGTTCCGTTACATTAAGGCGTATTAGATAATAATACTAAACTTAAGGCTACGTCTATACTTAGGACTAAGTTCGTACTATCTAGTTTCCGCCTATAAAGTAGTATAACGAGTTATTTAAGATTATAGCCGCAGTTCTATATATAGTTAAGCTAGGATAAACTCTACGAGTTTATGGTAGCCATATACCCCCTTTCCACATTTACTATACAGTTAATACTAGGCCGCCCTAGCACCTTTATCTTCTTATATATATTTAACTATATATAGGCTAGTATGTTCTATATAGCTTTATATACCTATAGCGCTAGTACCTTCTTATATTCTACTACTTAACAGATAACTTTTTAGATCGCCTACTCGCGTAGCAAATTATTTAGTTATTCGCGAAATAAAACGTATAGAATGCCGTCCTTAATAATAACCTGCTTAAAAGTCCGCTTAATAGTATTAAGTCTCTCTATAGTAATGCCTAAGCCGGTAATAAGCTATATATCTTTTCGCGGGTCCGTAGCGCTCGTAGAGTTATACTACGCCGTATTTACGGCATATCGCTATTATATATCGCGTCCTATTGTAAAAAACAGTCTAGTATCCTAAGTAGGGAATAGTGGTATTTAGAATCCTATACTTAGTATAATAGAGAGCGGCGCGACGTTAGTAATAAGTAGAGTCTCATAGCCTAACATAACGCGATCTAGTGTAAATTAGCATAAAATGTAATAGGTTGCGCCATTTAGCGCGTTAGTGTCCACGGACATCGCTATACTCCTCCTATTTTAACTGGCTTATAATATAGCATAAGCTATAAACACTACTTTAAATATATAGTTCTATACGGATATTATTTTCAGCCCCCTTCTAACCAAACTGCAGCAAATTACAGCTTAATGCGGCAATTTATAAATAAGCTTTATTTAGCGGCAATATAGAAAATATAGGACTAAAGTAAAAAGCACGAGCGGTTTAACCTATTATAAATAATATTATCTAAGATAATAGAAACGGAAGAAGGGTAGATATAAGGGCGTTAATATTAAAGAGATAAACGATAATGTACCCTTACGCTATTAAAGCTTAGAGTATTAGATAGCCTATTATAGGGCTAAGCTAGAGCAATATAATAAGTGGCCACTTATATAATATATGGACAACAATATACTATTATACTATTAAACCTTAAAAGGGCATTATATAACTAATTATAAGGCCGAATTAGAGTAAGGTAATAAGTGGCCACCTATATAAGCTCTAGGCGATAATATTATTAATAAGCTAAATAATAGGGCTGCGGATATGCACTATAATAACAATTCTATAATATTTAATAGGGTATATAACCTAGCGACTAATTAGTAAACTTTAACTAGAATATTTACAGACGTCTTTTGGACTAAAATATTTAAAGAGGCTACTGGCCGCGCTATAGGAAAGCCTCTGGGACGGAACTAAGGAAATCCGCAAACTGTAGACGATACTACAGTAGTATGCGATATTATGCCGTATATTAAACGTACTAGCAATATACTAGATAAGACACCTCCCCTATTTTATTTATTTAGTAGTAAGGCAGAATATATATAGGTTTTATAGTAGGTAAGCCATAAGACTTCTAACCGCGCTATTAATAAGTGGTTTAACGATATTAGGCTTTAGGGAGTATTTACTAACTATTTTTCTTACTAAAGTACTAATAATATTAAAGCAAAACTACTTTTAAAATAGATATAATCTAAAAGTAATTAACCGTAGTAGATTGAAATAATTATAACTGTAGGGGACTAGTAGCTGCTAGTACGTTACCGAAATGCTCTAAAGATCGTGTTTTTCTTTATTAGTTATAGCCCTTTCTAAGGAGATATAACTTTCTCGCTAGTAAGGTAGTATTTATTAGTAGGAATAAGAATATATAATAAGCTTAATATGGCAGAGTAGTAGTAGGAGACATAAGAGTAGCTACTGCTCGGTGTAACCATAGTGCTAATTATATTAGCTAGCGATAAGACCTAACTAACATAACACGCCGGCGGCAAGAAAGTATAGCCGCTTTATATTTTAATTAAAATTATTAAACTGCGTATTTAATGATCCGTAAATTAACTAGCTCTATTACTGCTTATATACCTCCCAGTCTATATACCTAGCAATTAAATAATATAACTAGCGGTGTAACATAAGACCCTTACAGCTATCCTTAAACGTATACTTTAGCGACAACCCTACTACTAGTACGGTTATGCTAATAATACCTATAGCGTTAGAGAAAGCTAGTAAAGAAGGAGTACGTCTCCTATACGCGGATGGCTAGAATTAATACTACTTTCTACTTTTAGCTATATTTATATAAAAATGTCTATTTAAAGCGAAGTCACGCCTTCCCTCCGAACAGCAACATTAATATCTATCACAATTAGCCTTTCGGCTTTTCGCTTTAAAATAAGGCTTATTTAATAGAGATTTTGTTATTCATTCGTCTTATAGCCTTAATAATGCTATGCCGTACGGCGTTGTGTTGTTGTCGCGATAAAACGTCTTACCCCTTGGAGGATCGCGAAGTTTCGCGTCGCGTCTTTCCACAACAGCTGTTGATAAGTAGTCTTTCCTGACAATTTTTCCCACAGGGTTTTTTAACAGGTTTTAAATTGACGCTTTCTAGCTTACTACGTCGTTGTCGTTAATAGCCTTCGATATTACCTACCCGAACGGTTTTTGATGATACTCTATGGGCGTAAAGAGACGACATATATTCCTACTCCTATATTAGTTATTAGGCGCAGGCCTTATACCACTAGGTTCGTTATTAACAGCCTTTAATATTACCTAGGTTCTAAGTTACCTAAACAGTCTTTTAATAATACCCTACGGTCGTAAAAAAGACAAGATATATTCCTACTTCTATATTAGTTATGGGGCGCAGGCCTCGTACTGCTAGTTTCTAACGGTACGCGTTGTTTGGGGCAATGAGTGTGTAATTATCTACTACTGCTTAAGATAGTAGGGAACCTACTATACAATACAGCAGGCTGAGATGATTACCCTCTCCTTGGGCCTACACCCCTAATTAATACATTATTTAGAATATATCTCTACCTCTGCGAGTAAGTAAATAGATAAAAATGTCTATTTAAAGCGAAGTTACGCCTTCCCTCCGAACAGCAACATTAATATCTATCACAATTAGCCTTTCGGCTTTTCGCTTTTCCACCCTCTACCCTATAGATAGATTTTGCAGCCTCTTAGGCTTGCGGTAGGCCCGAGGGGGGCAATAAGTGTGTAATTATCTACCACTGCTTAAGATAGTAGGGAACCTACTATGCAATACAGCAGGCTGAGATGATTACCCTCTCCTCGGGCCTACACCCCCAATTAATACATTATTTAGAATATATCTCTACCTCTGCGAGCAAGTGAATAGACCTAATTATAAAGAATAGGTCACGCTTATAGGTATTAAGAGTAGCCGTAAATATTTGACTTATTATATATATATAAATAAACGGTATAATCTAATAACTACTATCTAGCGACTATAGCCGTTCCGTATATATTAATCGACAAAAAACTAAATATAAATATAGTAGAAAGGTTGCGATACTAATAAGAAGGATAACTTAGATTATATTTAGCCGTTCTACAACTTTATATAGGGCTATAATCTATCTAATATCCATAAGATAATAGCGCCTAATTTCCTGCACTAGGTGCTTAAAGGCCTTACTAGTAAACACCTTATATACTAGATTAAGGGGCTTATATAAAGCAAAATACAGGCTAAAAAATATTAGGGCCTTAACATTTTATACACAGATAGTTACGGCCAGGAGATATTAAATATTAATACACTTATTACTATCTACTTCGCACAGGTGGAATGATTTACCGATATAATGGTATAGGATAGCTAGGTAAATATTGGCCAATAAATAGAAAAGATATATAAATCTCTGTTACGACAATTAGTCCCTACTATAGCACCCTTACTAAAATAGAATAAAGGCGCCATACTATTTATCTGGGCGTTTATAGACTTTACTATACTATCTTAATATATATTACATAACGAATTAACTATCCGGTACCTAGTAGCAGCTATTTATAAAATAGACAAGATAAAGAATATATTTCTTCCGTTTTAACTAAGCAAGGTAGAACTACCACACTTTAATATTCCTAAGCTATATGCTATTACCTACTATCTAGAGAGTATTTAGTAATTAGAAGTAATCGGAGGTATAAATATAGAGTATTTGGAGTAAGTATATAAGCTATAAAAGGTATTTTACCGTAGAACTAATAAATAGAACAACTATAAAGAGTAGATGCTATGATATAATACTATATATCTTAATACTATACTTTAGAACAAACTTAAGCTATAGGCGTTAACTAATATAATTAATATAGTAGACCTAATCAGCGCAATACAGATAATATAACTAGGCCCTATAGTTAATGTATATATATATCACTTATATATATGGAACTTTAACGACTATATAACTTAGACACTTTAAAACTAAAGAATTAATATATCTATCTGGCGTATGGTTAAGGAGGTACAGCGCTAAATAGAGATTACTAACCTTATATCTAAACTAGCCCCCTTTATAAGGGAATACTATAAGTAGATTAACGAAATCTGGCGAATAGACTAGGACGTTAACCAACTAGAGGCTAATAATAATTGGGTATTAAAGATGCCCTTAAGCATCTATTATAGCGTCGTATGCTATATTTACTTTAGGAAGGACGCCATTAATACTAATAAGCTTAATAAGGTGTTCACTTAATGTACCCTATTATAGGCTAATACTAGAGCCCCCGCTATAATACTATAATAGTATAAGAATATAAGCGGGTAAATAACAGCCTCTATAGCAATAAAGTAGGGAGGCTTTGTCTGCTACTTATAATCTAGGATACTAGGTAATTAGATAGCGAGGGTAAATACCTAAAATACGCTAGTGCGTTAGTAGAGACCCTCTAAGTTTGCAATAGTAGTAAGATTAATATAAGAACTAGAATACTTAGAGTATAGAGTATAAAGCTATCCAATAGTAGGACGAAATGTACGCTAGATGCCCTCTAAATATATAACATTAACCATATTATAAGGCCTATCTTACTTATATTAACGGATATTAACGTTATAAACTGTTTCTTTATAAATAACTACAGTAATTAGGATATATATAATACTATATATAATAAAGACTTTAAGCGAATAAATAGGGTATAGGTTAATATATATATAAGGAAATAGGCTCGCGCCAAGCGGTAAATAAATACGACTTAGCTAAAATAGCGGTAAGTTATAACTAGCGGCGCCAGATTATAATAAAGGGGTAGATTGCCGCGACTATAATAAACTAGAATATAACACTATTACGTATTACCCTCTACGCCCTAGCTACCCTTCACATCCTATATACTATACTATTTACCTTAAGAGTAGGTAAATATTATAAGAAACTAGGCTTCTATACGGTATAAAAAAAATTATATAAAGTAGGACCCTATACTATAGCAAGGCAATCTAATTGCCCCGTTATAAAGCCTAATAAACAGTTAGGCCGCCCTCCCAACTTATTATTATAAGTTTGTTAAAGCTCCTTTTTATACACTTAGTAAGAAATACCTAATTTATATTATAAAAGTTAACTAGGTTATTATTTAAAGTATATTAGGTATAAGACTCTAAACTATTTAGCGTTTTTTTAGGGAAGTAAGGTGCGTATAAAAGCTAAATAGTTCTACTAAACTAATATACTTATCCTCTACCTATCCCATAAAAAAGTAAACGAAGACGCTATAAGTTAAGTAGTAGCTCCTAAGATAATCTAGATCTTAAAGGGGATAATATTAGGCTCTATACTGTAACTGTCTCTATTAAAAGGTAAGGCTATTATTAATATGCTATAATACGACCTATTATTATTAATTTTAATAACATTATCCCAATAGACAGTCCTGTTCTTATTAGATAAAAGCCTATAAACCCTAAGCAACCCCAAGATATCTAAAACCCATACTTAAAAGAAACGCATATATTACTTAAATAAATAACCACTATAGGATGACTTTAGACAACGTATGAAGTAGCTACTTAGCCTAGTTAATATAAAGATATACGGTATTGCTTAGACACGTCTTATCATATAAGTAATAATAGGCTCTATACCTAAAGAGCTCTATCTCTCTCCTTAGCCGGAAATAAATATAAGCGGTTTAAATACACTAATAAAGCAAACGTAAAAAGAGGTAATTACTATTATAGACCGTTATAAAAACCTAATAAATAGAGTATTAAGTATACTACTAGGGCCGGCGGCACACAAGGTTCGCGGTCCTTAGATTTAATAATACTATACTAACTAATTTTCTAGCTATATAACTAGCTTAGCGTGTTTTAGTATTATATAATAAATATAGTGCGTAATACCGTTACTGTGAGCTATTACTGCCTTAAACTAGATACTAAGGCTATAGTAGAGGAAATAGCAGAACTACTTAAGGATAACCGCTTTACGTTTGGTGGCCCGGTTAGTACTCTACCTTTTATTATACCTAACTAATTAAGGCTAGGATGGAGAGATAAGATTTAGGGCGCCGATTATCGCACATTATATTAAGCGCGTGTTCTTTAATACTAGGCTAAGGTCACTCGCCTTTAATAAGAATAATACTAACCTTTTCTCGCCTATTACAGCTAATACAATATAGCTTATATATATAGCAATTTAATATACTTTTAAGGACTATAGAAGCGGAATATAAGTTATTTATAAGTTTAAAGCCAATGCTATAATTATAGGTAAATCTATAGGAAGCCTCTTACTATACTTACTAAAGCGTATTATAGATAGTTAGGAGCGACTACGGAATACTTAGAAGAGCTACTAACCTAAGCGTAATAAAAGGCTATATAGGCTACTTTTATAATAAGTAAATAAAATATAAAACATAACTAGAAATAAAATACTATAGACTTAGTAGGTAATTAGTAATCCGTTTAAGGATATTATAAAAAATCTAAAGGAACTAGATCCTAAGTATAATAATAAGTTTACTTAATAACCACATACTATAAGTATAAACACATAATATTATATTAATCGCATCGCAACATTATATCGCGATACTCGCTGTATACTATAGTACTTTACCGCTATTTCCTATATTATAATATTACGCTATTTTAATTGTTATATACGGGCTAAGAAAAATAATATAATAGGATAATGGTAGCCTAGTGTATTTGTTGCTAAGAATAAACCCTAAACCTATATATAAGGTCTCCTTCTCGCAGTATACTAATAAGACGATTTTAATGCTATATAACTATAATATTAACGCTATCTAAGCGCGCCTTAAATAAATTTAAGGTAATAATAAATAGGAAATAGGAATTGATTACTATATCTTATAGTGTACTTTCGCTAGCAAGTCTAAGGTTATAGATATTATAGATAGTACTATACTAAAAGATATAAAGGCCTGCCTATAGAGTAGAGATAGACTAGGAATACTAGAATTTACTAATAAAGAGGATAAGAGTAGAGAAGGTAGAGAAATAGATAGGGAAAATAATAGTAATAAAGAGGATAAGAGTAGAGAAGGCAGGAGGATAGATAGGGAAAACGACGGTAAGAATAAAGATAATTAGGGGTTTAATAGTACGGTGCTACTATCACGGCGGAACTTATATAAATATTAAACTTAAAATAGCAGGTTAACTAAAGGGCGTTATTAGGCGTATTAAGGTTATATTATACTACTATTAGGTTAAAATATGTTCTTTATATAATATATACTAGGCGCGTAAAATAAGTAGAGAATACTAACTGCGTAAAATAAGTAAAGGGTACTAACTGCGTAAAATAAGTAAAGGGTACTAACTACGCAGACTAAGTAAAGTATACTAATTACGTAAAATGGGTAAATACTACTAACCGCGCAGACTAAGTAAATACTATTAAGTGCGCGGGAAAAGCAACGCTTATCTATTACTTAAAGTAAGTAAAATATATAGAATGCGTAAGGGGGGTATTATATGTTAATTACGTATTAAGTATAGAGAGAGCTTAATAGAATAAAGGCACTACTTACCCGGGTAGCTATAAATACGTAATTAGCTGCACCGCGTCATTAGATATGGCAGTATACTTACACCAGGTTATTAGATATAGCAGTATACTATACCGCATTATTAGATATGGCAGTATACTTACACCACGTTACTAAATGCGGCAGTATACTATACCGCGTTATTAGATATAGTAGTATACTACACCACGTTATTAGATACGGCAGTATACTTACACCGCGTTACTAAATGCGGTAGTATGCTATACCGCGTTATTGGATACGGTAGTATACTACACCGCGTTATTAGATACGGCAGTATACCGCACCTAAGTCAATACTATACGCTATACGTTGCAGTGCGCGGATTGCGCATTTAGCCGCCAAATGCCGCCAAATGCTGTAAAAATGCTGGTAAATTTTTTCCTGATAGTGCCTTTAGTACGTGACCGGCGACCATCTAAGGGGCGCCTAGGGGTTGTCCTAAGGGCAACCTAAGGTGTCCGTAATAATATCCCTTATACTTACCACGTCTTTAGTTTATAACTATAGTACTTTCTACCTCTATAAGCTCTATATCTTCCTTATTTATAACCTTATCCTCTATCTTTAGATCGTTATCTAAATTATCTAGTTTATTTATATTAATAAAGTTATAAACTATAGCTAAAGCGTACACTATATCCACCAATATACTTAAAGGGAGACTACGCCTACTAGCCTTAAAGTACCGGAAACAATGCTTAAAAACTCCTATAGTACGCTTTACTATATTCCTTAGTACTGCGTACTAAAGATTATAGAGCTCCTTTACGTTCTATAGCTATATATTTGTCTATAATTACTTATAAAGATAATATTGTATACTATAGTAGGGAGTTAGGATTATAGGCGTATTAGAGTACCTAGCATTTACAACATAGTATCTACTAGGTAAGGCTTTAAATGCTTTAGCTCTTACTAAATTAAGGACTTTAAAGTTATAAATAGAGCCCTCCTAACCGGCTAGAATATAAAGAAAGTTTATTTAGAAATTAATAACTATAAGAACGTTTTATAATAATCCTCCCTTTCTTTTACGCTATAGAGTTTACTTTATATACCTACTGGTTATAGAAACTAGTAGATAATACTATTAAGAGCTCTAATATAATCGGTAAAGAAAGGATATTATTTATGGTTATTAATAATCTCTTTTAGAGTAAAGTTCTTAAAAAGCTAAATGACTTCCTTACATAATTTTAGAAGGCTAGAAAGAACTTTATATACGGCTTTATAAGGTAGTAAATTAATACTAAAAGTTTAGCTAGCACGTAAATACTTACTGGTAGATCGTTACAGATAAGTATTAAGTTACCTTACTCAGTAATCTATATAACGAATTATTGCTAAATATTATTAGGAATATTAATAGCTTCTTAGCCGCTAATAGAACCTTTATATCCTTTAAGTCGCTATATAGTTATAACCAATTAAGAAGCTTCCTAAATACCTTGGGTCTTATAAGTTATTACTTATAGCTATAAAGCAACTACGACGTCCACCTTATTCCTCGCTATATATTAGTATACTAAGTACGGACCCCCCCTAGAAACAAGCTTATTGCAATTATAAAGGTTAAAATAATAACATTAAATACGGCTTATAAATACGACAGCAGTATCGCGGTTAGGATGTATAGAGTCGCTATATTATAAAAAGTTGTTACTTTAGCACGTATATAAGAGCTTAGATTAATATAGAATATAAAACGAAGGCTTAAGGGCAGTATATTAAAACGGTGCCAAGAACCTTATTTTAACTACTATATATAGTATAGCTTGCAAATTTAACGCACTTACTAATATAGAGGAGCTCCATATTTAAAAGTC
>Ga0307515_10009219_pt1 | contig 19113 bp, 12 predicted proteins | sample 17_EM_MG_FD_194513 | JGI IMG/M metagenome (GOLD analysis project Ga0307515, IMG submission 194513) | Populus trichocarpa ectomycorrhiza microbial communities from riparian zone in the Pacific Northwest, United States - 17_EM | ecosystem: Host-associated > Plants > Roots > Unclassified | place...
CAAATTATTTTAACAAATTAAAAATCAATAAAATATTAAAAGATGAAATTGAAAAAAATTCAGTAAAAAAGACCAATAATGACCTAACTGTGAAGGATCAAACTAGAGAAAAAATAATACAGAAAATGAAAAAAAAAATAGATCAACACACATGCCTAGGGTAACTTATGCATCTAGGCCTGCTAAATTTTTTTTTCTTTTTTATGGTGCAACACTGTCATGATTTTTTTTTTATAATACAAATAGCAGATAATGCGTCGCTTGCTTCACCTAGATTCTAGTAACTAAAGGTCACGAGAAAGTTAGGGCGGAGGTGTTTTACTCTAAAAAAATCCATTTTAAGTCATTTTTTAACCCAAAAACAGCTAAAAAAACACATTATAAACCTAAATAAATACATGTATGCCTTCAAATAACAAAACAAAAAATAACCCAAAAACTACCCGATGCCAAATTTGCTTTTTCAAGCAATTTAAAGTGAAAGAACACCTTAATGTAACTCTTCTTATCAAATGAAACCTGTAAGATCGACTATTTTAGTAATTGGAATCGTTCTCAACCAATATTTTCTTTCTCTACCACTAAAATTCAATGACTTTCTCTCTTTTACTTCAAACAAAGGATCGAAAAATAAAAGAAATGAAGTTTTGGATAAAAAGTGAATTTAAAAAAAAAATAAAGGGGTGGAAAATGGGTTTGTTACAAGCTAAGAGGACCAAAGTTAATTTCTTTGTCAAATTCAAAATGGTTATTTAGTTTCTCCATGTTTTTCATATTGGTCCCATCTATCTTGATTCTGCCTTTTTCTTAACAAAATAAAAGTAATTGGCCTTCATTTAGGTTTTTTTTTTGTTTTGCTTTTTATGAAGTTATCATAATTTTAAAAAAAATCTCAATATTGGTTTGATACTCGATTTTGCGATCATATATTTAAATAAACAATAGTTTATATATATATAAACAAGTTATTAATCCCAATAGAGTCTATTATCTGATTTGCGGGTTTGACGTGTTGACCCAGATTACTTGATTCACGGGTTTACCCATCAAACCTGATATGTTTTTCTTTTAGTTTTTTGTCCTTTAATTTTTCTAATTGTTTTTTTCTTTATTTCACTCTTCTTCAATATTGGATTAGTTGGGAAATGAAATCCATGGTTTAATTTTTTCTACTTTATATAAGGTTATCACGATCTCAAATAAACATATTTTAAGGGTTGGTACTCGATTTTTTAAGCATCTAATTTTATCATAAAATTAAATAAAAATAATTTATAAAAATAATAAAGTTATTAAACTCATTGGAGTCTTTGACTCAGGTCGCAAGGTGACTAAGATCAATCTTCCCTCACATCTTCTCAATATTAAAAAAAAATTGTTGTGTTAAATTTTTTTAAAAAGTTATGTCATGTTTTTACCGGTCATTCAAATTGTCTCTGGACCCATTAAACTGAATGATTCATTTTGGATCAACTTACACACGGTTTAATTCAAAACTCGAGCTAGGCAAGAAACCTGGTTAACAGATTTCAAGATCATTTGATTTAATGATACTGTCAAAAAAATATATTTATATTGTAACAGTCCCAAAATTTCTAGCAATATATTTGAAAATTCACAAATTTTTTTTTTGCAAAATTTTTTTTTTACACAAATTTCCCAAGTTATTATTTATTTAATTGTTTGTCCCTTTTTTTGTTTATGTAATCAAAATACAAGAATTTTACTCGGGAGTTACATATGTTCTTAATAATTTTTTAAATTTTAAAAAAGTAACGCTAATCAAATTTACTTGTAATATATTATACGGAGTCACAACTCAAGATAAACTAGCATCGCTTTGGTCAAGTGGCTGTAAGTTCACAGGGATTCCCAAAATTTTATTTTTCTTTTTCTCTTTCATTTTTACCTCCTTAAGAAGGTGGGACTTGATATAGTAGTAGTACACAACAAGCTGCACAAAAAAAAGAAAAATGTAGGCTTTTGCCTCTAGACCAAATGATCTATTCAAAGTTTTAGCTTATCTAATAATAATCAAGTGGTAAAGAATTAATTAAAAAGAAAGAATATTCTTGATTTGAATCCTTTCACTTGCATCTCTCAATCCACATGTAAATATATAATTGGCAGGGATCTCGAGTTGATTGGCTCTTTCTAACACAATTTAACTTTTAGAAATAATCATGTCACATCAAAAAATTTATCCATAATATAAAAAAAAAAGGTTTATGTGACACTTTTATATCCTTCCAAAAAAAAGATGTTATTCCCAAGATATTCCACAATGTGGGAACCAATAACAAATAGTTGAACACTACAGCAACATACTGATACATGATGGAAATCTCCCTTCCTTGTTTGTCAAAGTAAAACGAAAAATAGAACCCTTGAAAAGTACTAACAATGTTATTTCACGTTGACAATGTCTATATCAAAGCCATTTTGGAAGGACTGAGGGAAAGTTTACATATTACATAAGTCTGGTCCTGCTGATGCTGATTTTAGATCAAGTTGTGACTTATGCATGAGCGTCTGGCCCTGCTGGTTTTGAGTTGAGAAGTGGCTGAAGAGCCTTCACAACAATAGTCATGTTTGGCCTAAAGTCTGCTTCATATTGAACACAAAGTGCTGCAACTGCTGCTAACTGATATACCAATTGAAAAACACAGAAATGAGGACAAGATACAGGGGGGAAAAAACAAGTGCTTTCAAGCATTCACCAAAACTTCAAATTGCCTAATCCCAACATGTACTTGAAGCTATTTCCTTTCCATCAGAATCAATAGCAGAGACTAACCGAATGCTTGATAATTTGTGTTGAGGAAAAACAAGGGATAATAGTAAAGCACCTTGGCAACTGCCTTTGGAGGGTAATCATTGTTTAGCTTCGGATCCACACATTGCTTCACTTTATCCTCACTCAATCTTGGTGTTGCCTGCAGCAATTACATCTCTTCTGGGTAAACGCACAAATGGAGAATTGCAGAGGAAAGGGAGGCCCAAGTATAAACTGAAACATACCCAAGTAACAAGACTCTGTTGCCCTTTAGGCATTGTATGGTCTACTGGCTTTCTTCCTGTCAACAACTCTAGAAGAACAACTCCAAAACTGTAAACATCACTTTTCTGAGTTATCTGTCCAGTCATGGCGTACCTGAAAACAAACCATGGATTAGAAAAGAGAATGCAATAAAATCTTAGAATTTGTAATGCAAGACAATAAGGAAGATGGCAGAAATGTTATTGCATAATTAAGAGTTACTACTAGCTGCTAGGAAGGCTAAAAAAGTTCACGCATGTTCTTAGCATCTCTAAGGCGAAAGGTATGCAGGAAAAGCTGCTCCATTTTGGTTTAGGACACAGAATATATACTTCACTTTACTACATTTAGATACTCAATGCTTTCTTAATAGATGAGAGAATGAATGTCGACGATTAGAGTAAGCCAAGACTGCAATTTCAGACAACAGGCTAGTATTAGAGAAGATATGAGGCTTACTCTGGAGCATGGTAGCCAAATGTTCCCAAGACCCTGGTTGAATGCAGTCGAGCAGCAGTGTCAGAATGGGCATTTGACAAGTTAAAATCGGCAATTCTGGACATGAAGTCGTCAAAGAGTAGGACATTGCTTGATCTGACATCGCGATGAACTATAGGAGGCTGAACCTTTTCGTGCAGATACTCGAGGCCTTTTGCTGCCCCATATGCAATTTTAACTCTCTGGTTCCAGTTCAGAACTGGACCTGGTTCAGCCCCTTGTACACCTTTCCTCCCTGCAGTATAAAATTAACTAAATATGAACAAATTCCAAGACACAAATGAAACTAAGAAACATCATAACTGGATTTACCATGTAGTACATCATGTAAAGAACCCATTACAGCAAACTGATAAACCAAGATTCGGTTGTTTGCGTCCAAACAATACCCCGTCAACTCCACAAAGTGTTCATGCTTGAGTCTTGAAACTACAGACAGCTGTATGACCCCATATTCAAACATCGAATCAAAACTTTGTGACCAAAAAATAGCATTTACCAAAAGGAACGCTCCCAATATCTAACCTGTGCTGCAAAATCAGAATCTGGTTCCTGTGAGCTGCTGGTGTCTAGCTTCTTAATTGCAGCACGCATGCCATCACTTAACTTGGCATAGAAAACTCGGCCATAAGAACCTTCTCCGATCAAAGCCTTTGTACCAAAGTTTCCTGTCATCCTATTTAACTCATCCAATGGTATTGCTGGAATTTCAATAGGTAATACCTTCTGTGGAGCTCCATTTCTGGCCGGATTGGCGCTTCTCGGCTCTCCTCTCCCGCTGCCTATAAACACAGTAGGAATTATCACATCAGAAACTTAAGAAACCCAGGTCATTCACCAGAAAACATTAAATGTTTATTCTTCTTGGCTGCTATTCTATTTCCCTTAAAATTATCATCATTCATCGGACAGGAGAAATTGCCAAAATGGCATGAAATTATGTCAACAATGGAGGCCAAGAACACGAGAAAATTAAAATCCAAGATTGGAAACTAGGAATAGAATGAATTACCACCACCATATGGATTCCCTCCTCTAGGCGGGGCTGTGTATTGATTAGCAGGCGGGCCATGGGGTTCCTCCTCTTTATCTCCACAACAGAACATATGAATTCTTGGATAAATCTAATACAAACAATATCCTGCAATCCCAGGAAAAAAAAAAACAAACCATATAGAAATATGTTATCAACACAACAAAAACGAACGAAGGTACTTTTTATCGAATCAAAAACCCAAAAACTATCTGGGATTGAAACTAGATATATCTTTCAAATAAATAACACCTGTTGAAATTCTTGATTCCATCAAATCATATCAATTTATGCACATTGGGGAACACCAATGATGTTGTCAAAGTTTAATTCATGATTAAATTGTTGATGTACATGTTTCTCAATGTTAAAACCTCAGAATCTAATTAATCTCAAAACAAAAGAAAAAGGAAAAGAAAGAAAAGAAACTCAAAAGAACAGCATTAAATGGTCATCATTGATCGGTCAACCATCAATAAAAATGAACATACCCTAAATCCTGTGATAAATGACCCTGTCAAAAATGAGTAGAAATTGATAGACAGACTGGTAGAGACAAAGAGAGAGAGAGCTGAGGATAGAGAAAAATTGTGGAAACTAAAGAGAGAAAGGAGATGGTTGCTGATGTTGTTCTGCAATGGCTCTCTGTTTTTGGGACAGAGAGGCACCCAGGTCCTTTTTGTGGCGCGGGAAATTCGGTTTAGAAAAGAGTTTAACCGCTATAACTAACCTACTCCATCCTACGGACTTGCCTTCACGTTTTGCATTCATCTGCATGTCCCATGTCCTCTTTCTTTCTTAGTTTTTATCTTATGCTAATCCTACGGTCCATCTTCACCTGATCATCGATATATATATATGATGATCACCGTCTTCATGGGTGACCTCACATTAGTGGGCCACGGTTAGACTTCATGGTTTGCATGGTGGATGCCCTTGGTTAAGGTCAAAGGTCAATGATTTGACTGCATTTGGCCTCTCTCTCTCTCTCTCTTTTTTGGAACATGATTGCACAACCAAATCCTGCTTCAAACGAATTGGAGCAGAAAAGATAGCATGTGTGTTCTCTTTTTCTTTCTAGCTGCATGAGATAATTGTTCTTCAACCCCGTTTTCTTTTGCATTTGACATTTTGTTTATCAATACATTCAACCATTATCTTATCAATTCTTTCAGCCCTTGAACAGCTCGGTGATGAACCATAATTATTATACCTGGTTCACAGTTTCTCGAATTAACTTGAATTTAACTAGATTAATTTCTAAATCGGTTTAAAATGAAACCTAGTTCGAGCTAGATTGTACAAGCTATTGAATCAACTTCTTGAGTTGGGTTGATAATTTGTCTGAAATTAACTGGTCAAATCATTAATTTGGGTTTAGCCAAAATAAATAACGGGTAAGGATAAGAATTAAGTTGGGTTTGACCCAGATATTTGCTTTGGTAAGCGAGGGGATTGTTATTTTTTTTTTTCATGCTATATAACTTGCTAATATTTTTATTCATACTACTAATTTTCTAGAAACCAAATACTGTCATAAGCTGATTTTATTGTTCCCTTCAGACAGTGATGTCGAATTGACCTCCACTCTTCATTTTACTGGAGGGACACCTGAAAGGATATGAATGCTAAGGACAAAGAAGATAGGTGGTGGTCAACCTTGCAGGTTTCCAAATAAAGTATCATCAATTGATATCTGTAAGAGATACAAGGAGACAGAGTTGATCTTTCCCTCTTCTTGTCTTAATGTGGGCATGTGGTACAATAACATAACAAAACAGATTACAGTAGGTTCGGTGATATCCAGAATGTGTTAACTGCACATGCATGTGCTGCCCAGATCCCTCAGCCACCGGTTTAACACCGAATATCCAGTTCTTACACTGTCAACAGGAATCTGTTCCATAGAACAGTGAGCTGATCAAATAGATGCCAAAGACCAGTCTCAATCATAAACACCAAGACAACTGAAAAACCCCAATCAGAATAACTAAAGCTACATCTTTGGCACATCGAGAAACCCTAGCATCCTCGTGAATTTAGTTAACTGTACAATAGCCTTAGCATCAACTTTCCATCTCATTCTTCTTTCCATACACGACCAGTAACCCTCAATTTCAGCTCTTGCCTATCCCCACCAGAGAAGTAGAGAGCCAAATTCCTTTGAATAATAAGCCCATCCTGGCTGTCACGGACTTTCCTGTGACTGTCACGGATGCTCCTGGGAATTCCTTGCCATACCAGTTTACGACCATTCCCACCAACTTCTAAGCTGTAACTGAATTTCTTAGCTTCGTTATCATCACCCATAAACCTTAAGAAGGCCATATAGACAGGTGCCATGCCCAGCTGGAAAGCCTCAAAATGTAAGCAGAACTGTCTTCCAAAACAGTTAAAAACCTGCAGAGGATCACGCAATTCAGATGAAAAGTGATCAACACTGCCCAGCAACACAAGTAACAACTAACTAGTAAATAAAGCATGATTAATGAGATTCCAAAAACACCTTTCTAAGAAAAATTTATTGTAACAAAAGGTTGTGATGCAACTATGTCAAATGGACATCAAAGCAGCATGTACACCAGTGCATTTACATTTCTAATAGCATCCACAGCACCATAATTCTAACAGCAGGAGCTAAAAACACAAGAACCATAAGAAAGAGTTGACAAATATTCCAAAACAGCCCAGCAGGAAGCATGCATGAATTACGTCAAAATCTGTTTCAAATATTGCTTTTCACTTTCCTGCAAGGCATTTTTCTAATAAAGATCGAGTCAACATCAAATCCCAATCCCGAGAAGAAAACACTCAAAAAAGAAGGGAAAATTAAAAAGTATGGCAACATCTTACACATAAAAATAAGTCTAGCAGACTGCATCCATGCATGCACGGACGCACACACATACACAAGAAAAACCCCAAAAAGAATGAGTTTAACAATCCAACTTTATCATACATCATACGAGGAACTTACTGTAAGCATCCATGTGGCATTTTCAACTTCATGTGGATTTGACTTAACATAACGATGATTAAAGGTACACCCATCATGCATGTCAACCTTGTGATCATCCTTGAGATGGGAAACAAGAGCAGGGATGTCACCGGTTACAGAGCACTCAGACCCAGCATAAGGACAGCTATATGGACGGAATCGACAGTGTTGCTCATGCTTGAGCTTGCTGTAGTATGGGAAAATATCAAGGCATCCTAAGCTCTGGAATTTGCAGGGCAGCTCCAATGATTCTGCAACTTTCTCCAAAGCCAAACAGCGTATATTTCCAAGATCATAGCGGCAAGTAGGGCAACAGTTATGTACTCTAAGCTTGCAGTTCGAACATAAAGTGTGTCCATTTGGGCACTGTAACAACCAAGTCCAGCCCACAAGGAGGGGGGGTTAAGAAAATTAATTACAATATTTAGCAATTTGAGAAGATAAAAAAAAAATGAAAGAGGGAAAAGACTTTTAAGTTACAGATTTGAAACAATAAACTGAATCTCCAAACCTAATTGACCATGTAAAGCAGCAGCAAGTTATATAGTAAACTACTCATGAGGCATTTCTGTCCTAAATATTCAATGAACCAAATGCAAGAGAGTAATTTGTTAAGCTCCATACATAAGTCTACATCTGGCATCAATAATGCCACCCTTTCCCCCTAATGAATTCAAACTCTGTTCTCAATTCCTTTTCTATGCCTCTACCACAGGCATTATAGTATTTTACAACCTGTGCTAATAATATATTTTATTAAGCTAATCGTGACCATATCTACCAATCAGTAACTTTATTGAATACACTTTACTTCATTAAATAATCCATAAACAGGATAGCAGAATTGATTAACTTCCAATTTAAACAATTCCCCTAGAAGTACTCCACATCTCCAGGTTCACTAAAATGAGTACTTGCCAGTCATTGACGTGATAAATACCTTAGTATGGCAAGCTACAATTAATCTCTCTTAACTGTATGAGATATCAGAGGCAGTTTCCTTCATTATAACCTTGACAAGGTGATATTAATTTCAACTATTGAGATCCTGAGTTGCTCTGCTTTAATTATATTTTTGGGAAGAAGTCTCAAGTGGTATGTGATTGGTCAGAAACAAAATTCTACTTAAAAGAGAGAGGGGGAGTTTGCATGTTGCTTCAAGGAAGAAACCAGACTAAAGGAGAACAATCCATGATAATTAAGAACAAACCTGGTGAATTGGAGGGTACATTAAATTTGTACAGACAGGACACTCAAGAAGCTCGTGCACACCATTGTTTGAATAAACCCCATGCTTTCCACCCAGAACAACAGAACCTTTTGTTGGTGTAATGTTATTTTCTGATTTTGAATTTGCAACGTCACAATCCGCAACTGTGGAATGAAATTCAAGAACTTCTTTAAAAGCACTTCCTCCAGGAGCCATTGCTATTCCAAACTTGATAATATTTTCCAATAACTAAAAATAGCACCACTATCGCCTCTCAAAAGTATTCACACTCCATTGGCCTGTAAAAAAAAACTCATTAATAGGGAAGCTATATCTTATGCACAATATACCAAATGCAAATTGTCTAGATTCGACTGACATCCAGTGCAGCAACTGAACATAACACTTTAATAGAAAGAAGTTGTTGTGTTATAAGTTTTAAACTGTAAACATACTGGAAGGAATTTTGGTGGATTTGGGGTTTTCAGGGAATCTGCAGTTGCCTTTTGTATGCAGAGGCCACTGGCCATGAACTAAACTCAGTGTGTGTGAATTCATGACTGTCTTATTGAAGTATGTTACGATAGATTTCAGCTTAACACATCATTTTATTTTCACCCCGCCCCTTCAAAATCACACATGATTAGAGAAAGCAAGAGACCTTTCTTGTCGCAAAATAAAAATTATATAAAAGCACAAATAAGACATAGAACACCTTTCAAACTTGTTGCCCCGCTATGCTATTAGGAAGTGGCTTGCCAACCATAAGGCATCTTTGGCAGCCAGAAGAAAAGGGAAGGGCGAAACTCAATAAATTGCCCAAAATAGAATGCATCTACACCAATTCCTCCACAATCATCAATGTGAATGAATCTCCATTTTAAGTAATATACGTGAAAATGAGAAAATAATAATAATCATCGTTTCGTAAGACGCCCCCCCTCCCACCCACCCAAACACCCAACACCCACCCACCCACACTTGTATCCATCAAAGCAATTCAAAATTGACCAGAGAAAAGGGCGTGAGAAATGAGCCTCATTTCTAATTCTCAATCAAGTATAAACCTGAATTCTGACTAAAAATGCCCATTTTATACACACCAGCGAGCAAGGAATCGAAACAAGAGACGGAAATAACAAATAAAAATAAAACCCAATTCAAAATTAATCAATCCCTTTTAACAAAACTCAAATCAGGTTCTGCCAGGAATTACCTTTAATATTATTATCCTCAAAGGAACCATGAGATGAAATAAAAATATGAAAAGGAAAGAAACCCGCTTTCCATATTAAACATACATATTCAATCCAAATATCAACCCAAAAAAATCTAATCTTCCCATTTGGCTTAAAAACCATCAAAGCAACCCAATCAAACACAAGCAACAATGAAAACAAACAAGCAAACCCCATTTCAGGTTTCCAACAAATAACCCAAAGACAAATCGCAAAAGCAAAAACACATCAAATATAACAAGAGATACCCAGTTGAGAATTTCTAAGCTTTTTGTTGTGTCTTTACATATGTAATCAAATTCAGACAAAACATTGAGACCATGAATTGGAGACAGAAAGCAAAAAAGTAAATAAATTTAAACAAAAAAAATTGACACACGAGGACTCCGGATTACCCGGATTTGGAAAACGAGGAGAAAAGGAGGAGCCTTGTTCGCATCGGTGTAAAGCATAAATGGTCTCGGTTTTCTCTATTTATATTGGTGACTTCACCATATTTTCTTGTTTTTAGTGAGTTTTGAAAATAATTGAGCTATTGTTCTTTCTCTAGATAAAAATAAAAATAAAAATAATTGATCTAGTTAAGAAATAATAATTATACGTCTCTCTCTCTCTCTCTCTCTCTCTCTCTATATATATATATATATATATATATCAGTCCCCAAATTATATAGCTACTAACAGATCAGACACTAATCTTCAAAATCTTGCGAACACTGGAACCTTTGCTCGGTTTAACATGTTTGAATTCCCCGTCAATTTGTTTCTATAAAATAATAAAAATTAATACAATATAATCTATTTATTCACATTTGTAATAATACAGTTATATATTATATTTCAAGTTCTCTTTGGAAAGGATTATATTTTCAAGGAGAAACCCCAAATCTATCCTTACGTTTTTTATTTTATCAATTAGTCCTTGTGTTCTTTAAATTTATTCAATTAACCATTGTGCTCTAAATTTGTTTGAATAATATAATAGCATCATTAAATTATTTTCATTTATAATAAATTCACTTATATATCAAATTAATTCTTAAGTTCTCAAATTACTTGATTTTTAAATATTTTCAAACAATCTCACGCATTTTATAACTTAGTTGACCTTCAAATATATTTATATGAACTTAAACACGAGCCTAGTCCAACTCTTAATAGCTATGGACTTGTAAATATCCCAACTCGAAGCCACTAGATGACGACGACGACGACGATATCGACTATTCCAACTCTTAATAGCTATGGACTTGCAACTATCCCAACTCGAAGCCGCTACCCAACTTGAAACCACTAGATAACGACTACGATGATATTAACTATTCCAACTCTTAATAACTATGAACTTGCAACTATCCGAACTCGAAGCCGCGGCCCAACTTGAAGCCACTAGATGAGGACGACGATATCCACTATTGATATGATAATAAATGTGACTAGAAGTAAAGGTAGAGACTGATTTGCTGGAAACTAAAAGCTTGGGGACTGATTTGAAGTCAAGTTTTTTTTTCATCATTATTAATCCTATGGTAAAAGTCAGTGGTGGTGGACCAACGACTATACGCGCACGCAAGGTTTGAAATTTTTGATGATCCCTTTACCTTTTTTATGATCAGTTGGAGTTGACGTTTACTCTCGACAGGAGGAACAGCCTGATTCTGTACTCTCGAATGTATTCCAACTTTCTTCTTTTATAACTATTTATGTTTACTTTTTATAATATTTTTTTAAATATATTAAAATAATAATTCTTTATTTTTAAATTTTATTTTTTTATTAGTAGATCAAAAAAATATAAAAATTTAAACATGATTGTACTTTAAAAACAACACTACCTTAATCATCAATTTACTTTACATCTTAGTCTATTTTCTTTAGAATTTAAAATGAAGAAAAGGATTTTAATATAAGAAAAAATCAAAAAAATACTATAAAAATTACCTTTTGATTTATTTTATTTTTTCCATTTATTTTTCCTTCCCTCTATGGAGTGAAGTGTCGACATTTTTACAATAGTTGGTTAGAAAGATTGAATGTTCATTGTAATGTTGCTGTCTCGACTTGTGATTTTTCATTCGACCTTGGCATTTGACTTTTAATACATTAGGACATGGAGTCCTACTGGCAAGTGAAAATGAAGAAATCGCAAATAATCATAACCATAACATCGACAGATATAAGCGTTGATGCTCTGATAATATATTCGGGAAGAGTGTATTTGTTTTTGTATTTTTAAAATATTTAAAAAGAAATTGAATTTGTTTTTATACTTTTTTTTATTTTCGAATTATTTTTAGTGTTTTTAAATCGTTTTAATGTGCTAATATCAAGAATGAATTTTAAAAATAAAAAAAATATTATCTCGATATATTTTCAAGTAAGAAACACTTTAACAAATAACCTTTATCGCAATACCAAACCGTAACTAAAACACTAGGGTGTTTAGGAGTATGGTAACAGTTGTTTTTCAAAGTATTTTTTACTCGAAAATACATCAGAATAATATTTTTAGATGTAAGAAATCTACTTAAACTTTGATAAAAAAAAATTAAAAATAAATGCAACAATTTAAGTGGGGATGATCCCATTAAGATTTTATTAAGAAAAACGTTAATATAATTAGCAAAAAAATTATTGGAGAATATCTTTAACATTAAAACCAGAATAAATTTTTGCAGTGGACAATATTCGAAACATGGACCAACCAATGCTATATTCGGAGGATGCTTACAGCCTTTTCTCGACAAGATTGCTGGACCACCTCTTGGTTTGGCACCGTAAGAAATCTTGGCTACAATTTAACGACCGACTTATATTATATTTCACATACTAATTATAGATAATCAAGATCATAGAAATAATCCATGTAGGTTTCTTAGTAACTTATTTATTTTTACCTAAACCAGTCAAAAACTCGTATTACAAGTTTTAATTTGAGATTTATATTGAATATTTTTATTTACGTTTGATATAAAAATAAATAAAAATAAAATTGTCCTTATTAATTTTCAAGGAGGTCATTTCTTAATAAAGTTATTAAATTATATGTTATATAATTTGTAGTATTTCTCTTAAAATCTGAGAGCAATCAAGCATTTAAATTAAACATGCATTGAAAATTTAAATTAGATTACATACATTTATGCATATTATGGGGGTTTTTTTGTTTCTTTATATTTTTGTTGTTTTTTTATTTTTAATGATGAAAAAATATTTATAAATTTGTTTCAATTAATAAATAACAGTATGAGTCTTTACTTGGATTTAAAAAATATATTTGACCTAGATAGATGTAATATAAAACAAATTTAATTTAGATAAATAGCTTTACATATAAGTTTAGAATTTAGTTCCTAAATAAATTAAGATTTGACATGCTCATACGAAAACACAATGAACATTGATTTTTTTTTATTTCTCTATTTTAATGATATATTTGCATAACAATTATCAAAGTAATTTTCTATTCATTTGTGTATGATTCATGTATAGGATTTCATAGATATATCACAAATTCATATTACCATCGTATCAATAAAACATTTTTTTATATACGTTTATATTTAATGTACCATGTCCAAGAATTATGATGAGACAATAGAGTTTAATTAAGAACTTGTATTTATGATATATTTATTTTTCTTACTAAATGGATTATTTATCAATTTCTTCTACTTCATAAAATAAATTGAATAGCCACGAACACGCACAATGCGACAGGCTTTTGATTAGTTGAAGCTTATAGTTCTTTCAATTTTGATAATTGGATGATGATATACCTCTTTATTACACTATAAACTAGAAGGCATAGAGGGAATTATTGTTCACCCATGAACTGTAATCTCTTTCATAATTTATTATGGATTTTCATTGTGAATTTTATCCTTGAATTGCTAAAATGAAGGTTAATTTGGGTTAATTTATTAAGAAAAGATAAGATTAAAAGAGAGGGGAGTGAATAAGTCACTTTAACAAAGTTTTGTGCGAAAGGTGCATTTTAATCCCCAAACTTTTCTAATTATAAATATATGGTCCCTTCAATTTTCAAAAATTAAGAACAAAGTCAATTTTGGTCTCCAACTTTATTTTTGTTTTGTTTTGTTTTTGGAAGAGGAGAGGAGAAGTGGCTGGATTCCAGCAGTGAAAAGAAAAAGTCATTGTTTACACTGATTAAGGCCCAAAAAAGGTTATTTTGGTGTTAATGGTTTCTTTCTATAGTGAGAGTTTATCCTAGGTGTTTTTTCTCAATTAAACTTGTCTTATATGGTAGATCTGAGCCCGCAAACAATTTTAGTTTTAGATTGATTATGGATTTTTGGGTACTTTTTTGGATTATTTGCAACTATAGATATGTTTTACAAGATGTTTAAGGTCTTTTCATGGGTCGAAATATGGTTGCAAATGATTTTTCTTATTTGAAACATCACAACTCAATTTTATAGCGGCCAGAGGTTGTTAAAATTTGGACAAGGCAGGTGACACATTGCCTACTATTTGTTTTTCAAAAATTTAAGGGGCGAACAACCTATCGTCCACCTTTTAAGAAAAAAAAGTTCAAACGCGTGAGCTACTCCAGGCCTGAGAGCCTAGGCCTTTTTCATTCCTTTTTTTCTTTTTTTTATTCCTCAAATCTTACCCATCATAATCGGATTTTTTTGCTTACTTATTTTTTTTTAATTTCATCATTTAATATTTTGTTGATTTTTTATTGAGCAATGTAATTTGTTTTGATTTGGTATTTTTATTTAGTTGCATCAATATTTGGTTGGTTCTCAATTTTATTAGTGTATATTTTAGACAAAAAAAAATTATTGGAAAAAAAATTGTTAAGCCTAATTAAGTCCACGATCCAGATCATTAGTTTGACTTGTTTAACTTCGAATAGTTATGAATTGAGTTTCATAATTTTTCTTGATTATATAAATAGTTATCAATTTATTTAGTTAAATGCATACATGAACTCTTATAATTAAGATTTTTTATGTTAAAAAACACGTAGAAAATGTTGATGCATTGAAAACAAATGTATTTCACCTACAACGAAGCGCGAGTCAAATAACTAGTTAAGAAACTTATTGGGAAATTAAAAGATAAAACCTCTTACTGATTAAGTTTTCTTTACCAAGTTAACTTCTTATGTCTTACTCTCTTTCTCTCTCCTAAAAAAATAAAAATAAAAATGTAAATAGGTTATTCCATATTCTTTAGTTGAAAACATGGCGCCCTATTATAACACTTTTTAGGTAGTGTTTGGTATGCTAGACAATATTAATTTGATTGAACAAGACTAGATAAGTAATTGTCTTGTCTTTTGTTTGGTATACTTTGGACTAGATTGGATAATTTGTCTTATTTTATATTTGGTAGACATTGAACAGGACCCGGCATATCCAGGGCCTGAATCAATCCAAGTTTAAGAAAAAATAGAGGAATGATTGATCTGACCTGGCACAGTAAAAAACATGGGTCGACTTGCGACTCGGTTGACTCAAGATAAATCATGGATAAAAAATCCATTGAGTTTTTTAATTATTTTTGTCAAAATGATGTTGCTTTGATTTTTTTTTAATCTAGGTTAACTCGGGTTGACTTTCCCGACTCATGACCTAGCCTTGCCTAGGTCGATCCTCAAGTCAGGTTTTAAAACTATAATAATAATCATTTTTATCCATATGTTGAATTGAGTCAACTCGGTTTAACCTTCTCGACCTGTGACCCAAGCCTTGCAACGGGTCGACCTCTAAGTAATGTTTTAAAACTATGATAATAACCATTTTTATCTTTATTTGGATCCAAATCAACGCAGGCTGACCCTCCCAATCCGTGACTTGGGCTTTATCTCGTGTTGACCTCCAATTCGAGTTTTGCAACTATGATAATACCACTTTTATCCATACATTGACATGGGTCAACCAGGGTTGATCCTCCCGACCCATAACCTAGGTCTTGCCCTGGGTTGACTCCAAATTGGGTTTAAAAACTATGATAATAACCATTTTTATTATTATATTGACTCGGGTCAACCTGAGTTGACCCCTTCGACTTGTGAATCAGGTATTGTCCTAGGTCGACCCTCTAATCGAGTTTTAAAGCTATAATAATAATTATTTTTATCCTTATGTTGATCGAGGTCAATAGTCAACCTAACTTGTGACCCGGGCCTGGTCCGGGTCGACCACCAAGTCGATTTTTAAAACTACAACAACAACAATAATGTAATAACCCAAAATCTTATTTTATCATATTTATAGAAACATATAGTATTATCATTTAAAGTACATAAATTTTTTTTTTCTATCAAATTCTGGCTAAGTTTCCTTTATATTTTATTTATACCAAGTTATCGACTCAATCAATTTTCACAATTTGCAAATAAAACTTCAACATATTCTTATCATATATTACCATCAACTCAAGGACAACGTTTTCTTTTCCTTCTGTATTTCCTCAAGCAAATCAATTATTATATTATTCCAAAATATTTTAAGTAACGGGATGATTAACTTAGTTACAAAATAAAAACAACACATATTCATATTAATGCTAATCGAACCTAAAACTTAGTCTATATAATTACAATCATATAGTTTCAAAGAATTTAATTAAGATACATCATTCATACTTAATTTAGATTCATACACTACTTAGTTACAAAATTATATTACATAACAAAATATGCATTGATTTCACAAAATTACAAATGTGATACCTACTACTCGTCATGACGTTATGAAATACCTAAAATTTATATAACACTTAGCATAATTAGTTTAGACACAAAGAATATTTATTATTATTACTTTTATATGTAATTATTTCCAATTCATACAATTCGTATGATTTAAGAACATAATATCTTCTCTTGCCAAAGTGGTAGTTGTTCCATTTCTAAATTACAAATCTCTCAAATTGTTCGTTAACCAGGACACTAGTCCCAGTAATCCCAGGTACTAATTCTCCAATTTTCCATTAATTAGGAAATTATCCCATTTACTAGGGAACTAAAATCTTCCTCTACCCATTAACTAGGGCACTATTCTCACTAACTAGGAAATTAATATCTTTATCTGTCCATTAACTACGGCATTAATTCCGCTAACCAGGGAACCAATTTCTTCATCTGCCTATTTATCAGGGCACAAGTCTCATTAACCAAGATAGCTAGTTTCTCAATCACATATTAATTAAAGCACTAGTCTTATTTAGTAATTATTTTCTTCAATAATTTATCGTTTATCAAATAAGATTGTTATACATTTAAAGAATAATTACAAGCATAGTTAAATAATGCTCTAGTTTTAAGGTGCCGAGCACCTACTTAATGTCTAGGTATGTAAAACGATCCTCTGCTACTGGGTGGGTCCTGCAGTCTCTCTTGTACCAACAGGAACGATATCAAATCCTCGGCTACTTCACATTTTAACTCAATAGACCATCATTTTATTCTTGACTTAAAATGACTTAGTATAATTTCCTATCTTCAAGCTAATCCTTATTTGAAACATAACTAAACTAAAAATTTGATTTCATGGATAGTTTGTTTCTTCCGGAAGCTAAATTATAGGCTACAACTTCACAAAAAAGGAAGAAAACTCATTTTTTCCTGGACACATTCAAGAATATTCTCATTGCAACATCAAAACTGTTTAGCCAAATTTAGTCCGACCTTCCCTTGATTTTTAATTTGTATCTAGAGTTTTATAATTCCAATTTAAGCGATGTCAGTTTTGTTGGAATGATATTATCTCTTACTTCAACTTTCATGATAACTTAATCTGACTTTTGTTTTTGTCATTTTTGAGTCCTAAATCGGTCTGGAAGTGAGACGATGAAGCTATTCAATTTTCCAATTTCTTTCTTTTGACATATAACGAAGTATTTTCATTTGTTTTCTCACATTCAATGCAATTGTTTCTCCTTTATGTAATTTATAACTCCATTTACCTTATCATCCTACTGATCAACAAATTTTCTCACTTCTTTCTATAAACAATAAAATCACATTAAACAAAGCCAGTTTCTCATTTCCCCTAATTTACTCATGAACCCTAACCTAAAATTTATAATTTACACATCAATTTCTAATCGTAATCAATCTAACTTTTGTAGTCAAGTTTTAAACCCCTTACCTGGTGATTAAGTGAGCTTCGATCCTCAGCCAGTCAAAACTTTTCCGATACTCCCTCTTTACCCCACTTTACCAGCCCTTCTCCATATAATTTCTCCAATTTCTTTCACCTTTTTCTCCTTTAATCATTGTCTAGAAATTATTCTCTCACTATTTAGGCCAAATCTTACCCAAATCCCTTCAATTTTGTTGTATTTTCTCTCAATATTTTTGGTGAAATAGGCTTGAAAATCCTCCACCTCCTTTTCATTTTATTTTTGTTGCCGGCCATTTGAGAAAGACTTTAGGGGTTTTATAGTCAAAACTTTAGGTAATTACATATTGACCCAATAGTTTAATTATTTTATTTTTGTCCCCATCTTTTCTCTTTTTTAACATTATGTTATATACTCTTTTGTTTCTTTTAATTTTATCCCATGTCATTTAACTATATATCTTTGATTTAATTTAACACTTTCCATCTCCATGTTAATATTTTAATATTCTAGAAATTTTAACCGAGGTTTTACAAATAATTTTTATCCTTACATTGACTTGGGTTAATGGTCAACCCAACTTCTCGAACCTTGTACCGGATAGACCCCCGAGTGAAGTTTTAAAACTATAATAATGATTACTTTTATCTTTACATTGATTCAGGGGTCAACCTGACTTGGGCTTGGCCTTGGATCAACCTCCGAGTTAGGTTTTGAAACTATGATAATAATCATTTTTATCTTTATATTGACCCGGGTCAATGGTCAACCCAACTTGTGACTTAGGTCTTACCTCGAGTTGAATTTTAAAACTATGATAATAATCACTTTTATTCTTATGTTGACCCGAGTAAATGGTTAACTCAATCCATGACCCGGGCCTTGCCCTAGGTTGACCCCCTAGTTAGGTTTTAAAACTATAATAATAAATATTTTTATTCTTATATTAATCTGGATCAACCCAGATTAACTCTTGTGCAGAGAATTGAACAA
>Ga0307515_10009220_pt1 | contig 19113 bp, 3 predicted proteins | sample 17_EM_MG_FD_194513 | JGI IMG/M metagenome (GOLD analysis project Ga0307515, IMG submission 194513) | Populus trichocarpa ectomycorrhiza microbial communities from riparian zone in the Pacific Northwest, United States - 17_EM | ecosystem: Host-associated > Plants > Roots > Unclassified | place...
ATTAATATTAGTAGGTGCACTTCTAACTGCTTTTAAGCCTTTTGGTGTATATATTTGTGCCGTTTTTTAATAGTATTTACTAACCAGTTTCTAAAGGTCCCTTACCCGTTTAAGAACTTTAGTTCTATATAGGGTCGCTACTTTACTTTCTTATAATACTGCCTATGCTACTAGTAAAAGCGTAGGTTACAACGTCTTTAAAGCGCAATATTAAAGAGGGAGCCCTTAGATATATTATAAAACTATTAATAGACTTCTATAACAATAAAAGCTCTATAGAAGTTGTGGAGGTTATAAACCTAGGAGAACGGTTTATTAATTTTATAGATTACCTATTATTTGACATAATACCTTCCATAATTAATATCATTACTATTATAGTCTATCTGTCGCACTTTATTAATAGATATATTGGACTTATTATAATAGCCGTAGTCGTCTTATAAATCTGGGCCGAACTCACTAAAAATTCTAAGCTTTTTTAGATGCGTTAAGATTATACTATAATGCGATATAGGGAAAGCCGGATTAAATACAAAGTAATAAAATATTAGGAGCTGGTAATTTTAGCCAACTGTTAAGATTACGAGAACCGCTAACTTTCCTCTATATTATCGGATTTTATTATACTAATGCGGCGAATGTCTTAGCTGCGCTTGTTTACTAATTTAGCGGCGCATATAACGAAAACGATTGGCCTAGTAATTATAGTGTGGCTCTTAGCTCTTTGTATTACGAAGGGTCTCGCACCTTTAGGCAGCTTATTTATTCTAATTTAATCCTAGCCAAGCATATTTGAATTTATAAACTTTAATATAAGATTATATAATATTCTTATAGATTGCCTTAGTTTAGGAGAGCGCTTTTTTAAACTTCTTTAAGCTAGGCCATCTGTTGTTGATAAAGAAGGAGTAATAAGCCTTAAGGTTACCGCTAGGCATATTAAATTCACTAACATCTTATTTTCCTACGCGGATAGTGACCGGCTAGTGGTAAATAAGATTAGTTTTATAGTTAAGGGCGGGAAGACTATTACGCTTATTAGACAAAGTAAAAGCGGCAAGTCTACAGTCTTTAAGCTCTTATAACGGTTTATTAACCCTAATAAAGGGGACATTAAAATTAATGGCTAAAATACCTATAATGTTACGTTAAGTAGCCTATAAGATAATATTGTAATTATCCCCTAAAGCCTTAACTTACTAAATAAGTTAATTAAGGAAATTGTTGCGTACGGGCTTAACGCTAAGGCTAATAAGATTAAGGAAGCCTATAAAGCCGCTTATATATATAACCGGATAATAGGTCTTAAAACCTAATACGACACCAATATTGGGGAAGAAGGTATTAAATTATCGGGTAGTAAGCGTTAACGTATTACTATCGCGAGGGCCATTTTTAAAAATTTAAAGATTCTGCTTCTTAATAAAGCCTTATCTGCTATAGATAATCTAACAAAGGTGCCAATTCGTAAATTACTTAAAAGTTAAGTAGAATGCTAAATAACTTTAATTATTGCTTATCGTCTTAACATAATTAAGTACGCCGACGATATTATTATCTTAGAAAAAGGAGAGATAACAAAAAGGGGAAGCTATACTGAGTTACTTAGTCGACGTGGGCTATACTATATAATATGGACTAGTGGTAAAAAGTGACAGATAGAGGTGGGGATGGGAGCTAAATAAAATGGAAAGCTAGTATATATACCTTATAGATAGTGACAATTCCACGTTAGTGGGCTGGTGGTACGGGCGCGCTAAACTTATAGTATATACCGAGACTTCTGTTTCCTACCTTGCCTACTATATAAATTTTAGACTTTTAGCTTTTCGTGTCTAGTAAAGAATTTTTTAGCATAGAGAAGGTCTTAACGCAACTTGGCTATATTAAAGACATACTTATTAGGTAGGGGAAAGATCCTATATATATAACTGAATTAAAGAAAAGCCTAATAAAACCTCTGCGCAACTTAAGCATTAAAGAAAACTTTAAAGAAAAGCCTAATCTTGGTTCTGGATCCGCCGAGGAAGTAATAGATAACGCGAGTTTTAAATCCGCTAAAGATGAATTAGATAGTAGAGCAAAGGAATAGTTATAGGAATTTATAGAGGAATAGGAATGGGAATGCGTAGAGAAACGGGCATAAGAATGCATATGGGTACCCTTTATAATAGTATTATATGGTCTAATAGTAAGTATAGTGTAAATGTGACTATTACGCAAAGAGGGAGAACTGTCACTGTTATTAATATCTAAATTGCGTAATATACCGACCTATTTAGAATCTAAGAAGAACGAAATAGTAATAGGTAATAAATAGGTAATAAAATTAGGTAGTAAGATATACGATAGCAAGAAACAGGGTAGTAAGTCATAAGGTAGTACCTTTAAGGTTAGTACCTAATAGGGTGGTGCCTTTAAGGTTAGTACCTGATAGTAATATTAGCGGTCAAAGCGGATTCTAACTAAGTGGCAATATCGACCTAGTAGCAATTAAGTAACAGTTAAAAATCGTTATTAGCCTTTTGCCACCTATCTAGTGTATATAGTAAGGCTTTAGAGCTTCTTATAATAAGATAGAGTTTTTATAAGTGACTTGTCCATCTAATAAACTATAAACATTTTTAGTGTTCCCTATTCCATTATAGTATAAGACGGCGAGCGTAATTATATTAAGGATTCTTAATTAATTCTAGAATCTTAATCCGAATACGTAAGGCGCTTTATATTGTTTATATAAGAAGCTTTAGGGCTAAGCTAGGATATTATATAAGGCGTTATACAAGGCGTTATTAGACTAGTAGCTACGCTTAAGATCTTAGCTAAGATAGAATATAACTTCGGCCGCACTCCTTACTATTAATCTTTATACCCCACACTGCTTACTATTATTCTTTATACCTAAGCTATCCTGGCCATATACAAGATAAATAAAACGTGCTATAATATAAGTCTGCCCACTATATTCTTACGCCATAATAATTAATGGATTAGTATAAATACGAAGATGGGTTAAATCTGTATTAGAGCAATCGCATCTATAATATATCTATAGAAATAGCGTTAGTATAACTAGCACTAGTATAACTAGCGCCAGCACAACCAGCGCTAGCATAATCAGCACTAGTATAATTAGTACTAGCATAATTAACACCAGTATAATTAATACTAGCTTAATCAGCACCTATATAAACTTAGTCCTATATAAGAAATTTTACGCTAGACATAGTCTTTCCTAATAAAGAAGATAGTGTTAGTATAAAAGCGCGGATTAATCTATAAATAATTGTTATCTGTGCGGCTATATTATATACGTATATTGTTTAAATATAGGGAATAGAGAATGGTATTATATAAGTTTAGCTATTCTAATTGCTAAACTTATCCTAATTGCAAAGCCAGTGTAATTATAGAGATGGTCTACACATAGAGATAAAAAAAAAATATCTAAATTGCAAATATAAAGCCTATATAACTTACAAGGGGGGAATAAAACAGAATATAATATGGGATGTAATAAGTTGGACCTATATAAGCGTACCTACTTATAGTTTTATAGCACTGCTAATAGTAAAATAGTGTAAATGTTAAAACATACAAAGTCCTTCTATTAGGTCTTATAAGTGTTAGTATAATTAGTATTCCTAGTACTATCTCTAGCAAGGTTAAAGGATACTTTTAGTTAATAATAGAAGGTTTTAGCTAGGTGGGTATTACGATAAATAATATAAGCTAGCTAATAGGTAGAGATATAGAATTAAACAAGTGATTTCTTTTATTTAAGGTGGCTCTAAGAGCCCTAATATATATAAGGAAATAACCCTAGTTTGACCTTTAGTGTCTATAGTCGTTTAAAGTCTAACGCCTTAGTAGTAAAGCTACCTCCGTAGCTAATAGAAGGAATCACTCTAAGTACTAAGACATTTTTGTCGTTAAAGCCCTAAAAACGTAACCTAAGCAGGGATCCCTATGATAGAACTATTCTTAAGTCCATAAATAGCATAGCGAAAGATTTGCATTAATACTAACTGCGGCTACCTCTAATGCTTGGAATTTACCGCCAAAGTAAGCCATTATATGCTGTTTTTGCATCTCTATATATATTTGTGGTGAGTTTATATCCCCTAGTGGCCGTATATCTTATAGCGGCCCCATTTAGCAACCCTAAATTAGGCCTTAACCTTTACTAACCTTTACTACCTATAGCATAGCGGGAACCTAGTGTGTAAGCATGAAACGTATTACAGTAAGTGGCGTCTTCTTATATTTAAGGTTTAATATCCCTTTCTATAGGCTTATTAATATCTTTACTCCTCTATTTTTACCATTACTTACTTATCTAACTTATTACTAAGACTTTTACCTTTAGCCGCTAGGAACAACCTATACGGTAGAGCTTTTACTATATTACTATAGCAGGTAAGAAAGTGCTAAAACTGCGCTAAGCTATAAAAGTAGGTTAATATTATAGTTTAGAATGTAAAAGCCTTCTAGGAAATATAAAGTACTATATAATAAAAGAACGAGCAACTCTAGGCTTTACTAGCAATTAATAGCGTCTCTAAGGACTAAATAAAGACCTTTTATTTGCAATATCTATACCAGTCCGATAAAAAGATATTAATAATTATTTTAAAGATAGAGATAAATTATAAGCACTTTCTTATAACGTATCCGGAGTTTTAATTATCTATATAGTAATATACCTTAATAACTTCTAACAATTGTTGTAATAATACCACTTTAAGCTTTATAAAGGCCGAGTAGGTTACCTAAAATTAGACTTTATTAGGCACACAGTTCTGGGATATAGAAGAGTAATTTTAGTTAAACTAGCTCGCCCTATTAACGGCTACTAGGACTACTTATAACGGAGAAACTTTAATTTATACCGAACCTACTCTAAAAGGTCCTAAAGTTAAGTATTAATTACCGTGTTCTAATTACTAGGTTACGAAGATAAAATGCGATAGGAACTCTCTATATAGTCGCTGTTAGATATATAGTAAAGAGTATAACTATAAGCGGCTATACGTTTAACGCAATACTATAATACCTCTTAAGCAGCGATTAGAAACAAGGGCCTATTAGGCGCTAAGCGGTATCCAAGTATCTATATTTTCTTATTTTAGGCACTACCGCCTTTTTAGCTTAGGGGTCTATTTCTAATAATTCTTACTTAGCGGAAAGATAAAGGGCGGGGGTTAGTAAAGGCGAGTTTAGCATTAATAAGGCGATAACGCGCTAGCTATAGAAAGCGATAGTATAGCTAAGCTAGGGATTCTTATTAGCTTAGGACTTTATAATTAGGATAGCTTAATTAGGGTTTATTAATTATAATCTTTTCTATTTCTTTTTTTTTTAGTAGTAGTAAAGAAGGAGGAGCGCTTTATCCTTACTTTTCTAAGAAACGACACCTATTATATATATAAGTATATATACAGACTTACAAGTTAGGCATATTATAGTAGCTATATAAACGGTTTTGTACAATATTTACCATTAGTTATATCTAAGATATTCTAAACTATAACATTAAAAAATATCGATTTAATTTTATAGCTATAGGCTTAGGACTAGAATACTTAGAAGCGCTCTTTTTTAGAAAATAATATGCGTTAAGGTAATCTAGTCACCCTATTTACCCTCTCCCGTTCTTCTCTAAGCCCTATATCCCTAACTATATCTTAAACCGCATCCCAAAGCCTATACTTTTATTAATGGCGTATAATTAGAAATAGGACCAATGCTATTAAAATAATAATAGTAATTATAGTAATCCCCGCGACGACTGTACCGCTTATACTACTAGGGCTTTTCTTACCTATATCTACTATATTAGCTTATATTACTAACTTTATTATAGGGTTACTTACTAAGATAAGAGCTTTTAGAGTCTTATAAAGTTTTTTTAAGGCGCAGTATAGCCTTTGTGAGTTTTTATAAGAAAGATTAAGGTTACGGTTAGTGTAATATATATTGCGATCCCTAGCAGCTGGCAATTATACCTTTTAACTACACGCCGTCCCTAACAGACCGTTAAAGTTAAAACTTAAAATTGGAAAATTATTTTAATATTTCCATTTAGTCCTTTTAATTTCCTGTTTTATAATTTAAGTTTTATGTTTCTTATTTATAATTTCTTCCCATTTCTCGCTTCCTATTTCTTACTTCTTATTTCCTGTTTCCCGTTTCCCGTTTCCCGTTTCCCGTTTTATATTTCTAAGATTAGTAATACCGGATATCTTTAATAAGAAACTAAAACAAATCGCTACTAAAAATATCGTTTTATAGTATTTAAGAATATAAAATCATGTTTTTTTACCTTTATACCAGAAACAAAACGCAAAAATGTTCTATTTTTAAGTTTCTCCTTTAATTTATCTTCTCTGTCTTTTACGCTAGTGTTTTGCTTATACTTAGGTAGAGCGGACATTAATTTTAGATAATTATAGCGTCCTAGAAGGATCTCCCGGTTTCCCTTAAGGAAATAGTAAACTATACTACACGCTAGAAGCATTAGCCTTGCTAATACTAATATTAAGTTTTCCGTACCTTACCTTTATTTATTAGCAATAGAGACGCCTATATAGCCTATCTTCTACCTCCTAATAGCTGTAATAGTAATGCTCTTCTACCTATAGACCCTATATATAAACAAACTTAGATAAATTATAACCAAATATTAGGGAGTCCTATGTTATCTACACTAATAGGAGATACTATACTGCTAATATATTAAGAAAATGGCCACGTTACCCTACTAAATTAAACCCTAGGCAAGGCCTCCTCTGGAGAAGTTTCTGTTTATAGAATAGTAGTTCCTTCTCCTTCTAACTTACTACTAGTAATTTATTAGGTGTAGAATAGTAACGGAACTAGGGGGGATAGTTATAGGCGCCTTCTTACATGAGCACCTTTTAATAATGGTAGCTGTTATTAGATAAATAGTAGTCCCGGGTCTCTTCGCCGTTAGAACCTACTATAACAACAATATAAGGACTTTAAGGGTGATAGTTTGTGGTGTAGTACCTAAGTTAAGCTACCCTAGGACCTTATTTATGGTAGTGTATATACACTATACTGGGTTTAGGATTGGCCTACATTGCTAAATCTGCCAGTTTTGCTAAACGGAAAGTAGGAGATATACATAACTTGCGTAGATGTTTAGATAATATAATGCGTCTTAAATACTGGTTTATTTATAATAGCTACTAAAAGTATAAGGAGGAATTAAGATTAAATACGCTGACAGATTGTCACCGTCTTATTTAAGCATTTATTATATATTTACTGCGTTAACTTTAGAATCCAGTTATCTAGAAATTGTTTTAAATCTATATTCTAAGCTATAGGTTAAATATTTATTTGCAAATTCCATCTAAAACATAAGCAGTACTTTTAGGAGTTAGGTTCTTCTAAATCTCCTTTAGAATACACGCTTTATTATTAATTAATATCTATTAGGAGTGATAGCTAGTAATACTTAAGCTAATATTTAAAATAGTTAAGGCCGTTAATCTAATTTGTTAAACGGTTAGATTAAGAATAAAAACTTTACTACATTAAACGTGGCTCTAGAGCCTCTATATATATACTAAGAAGTCGTTATTAGCTTTATATAATCTACAACATATTTAGTTAATTAGTTGGAGCTTTATACATTAGTCGTTTAATTAAGGACTAATACAACGTCTAAAGTTTCGTAGGTTAACACCCCCTAGCTATATAGAGCCTTCTAAGCTGTAAAAAAGGTATAAAAAGTCACGATATTAATTTAGTGTTAAGTTAAATATACCCCTAAGAGCTCTTAATTAAACGTCCCTCAAATTTAATCCTTTCCTTAATATTAATTAAATTTAATTTGCGAACGAACGCCTTATTTTTTTAATGCGGTAGAGCCTTTATTAAATCGTCCGTAGCTATACTAGATATAGGCGTCTAATTAACCTTAATTCTTCCTATTAATCGTGAGATTAAGAGATAAAAAATTAATAACTCTATCTATTAAACGTGGCTCTAGGGCCTCTATATATATATAAGGAAGGTATAAGAAATAGAAATAGGTAGTGAGTTATAGGGTAGTAAGTAGTAGGGTAGTGGGTTATAGGGTAGTAGGCAATAAAGATAGTAGTAAGACGGTAGTAAGCAAACCTAATTTAGGTTAATACTTCCTTTCTTAAGCTTTTTATTAGCTCTTCCTTAAGGGCCCTTAGCTTAAGCTCGTGATACTTAAGGGTTAACTAATTACTGTACTAACCGCGATAGGCATATGTCTATTAATCGCCATAGTATAATAAGTTGTTTTTATTATCCTAAAAGACTCTATATTTATTAAACTTTTAAAGATAGACTAGGCTTATATAAAAGTTTAGTATATACGCTATATTCTTAAACTGAATTCTCCTAGTTCTGTTTAGTGTCTAAATTATAATTTTAATAGTTTTAAAGTCCTTAATTAAATCTAGGCCCGTTCTGGCGTATATAAAGTTATTACTTAGCTAGAGCTTATTAACAAATCTCAATTAATCATTAATGGCGTGTATAATGGTTCCAGAATTAAGGATAATATTATTACGGAGTAGATAACTAGGGAGTATTCTAGCATCTCCCTCTTTTATTATAAAATCGTACTCTAATGCAAGGTTAGTTTATAACTAGTAAAGACACAAAAGAGTCTAACCGTCTACTCCTATTAACTCTAGTACTAGAGGATACTCTAATAAAGCTAATCTAAGGCTTATAAGGGCTCTTAAAGCATTATCCTTTTTCTTCCACTTCTATTCCATAGTGATTTGCTCTATTACTTATCCTAGTCTTTCTATAGCAAGTTTTATATATTTAACGACTTTATCATTTTTGTTAAGCTTTATCTTAATCATTTTAAGTTTACGCTAAGTTTACAGCTAAAAGTCCTAAAACTGTAACTTAGTTCTTAACTGCTTATCTTATAGAGATATAATAGTAACATAATCTCTAATAAGCTCTTCTTTAAGCGTATAAGTGTAGAGATATATCTAATAGCAATATACGTTAAGTTTAATAATAGGTTTAGGAAGGCTTTAGGTATAATCTATATCGGCTATAACTTAAGTAAGGCAAACAGTGTTAATAGGAGAATTTATAAAATCCTTACTTATTTAAGATAAATATAGCTAATCTATATAAGTTACTCTTAAGTATAGGGAGGTTCTAAGGCAAAGAAATTCTAGCTTTTAATTAATTTTAAATAGAACTGTGCTATAAGTAGTAGCTAATGGTGACCGATTTCTAATAATATTGCATTTATTTATAGGCTCGAATTGAAAAATATATTACTTAATCGGTATATGCAACTATAGCTTCCACTAGGCTAGAACCCTTATAACGATATAGCTTAATTACCCCTAGCGTTTTAAATGCTTAGATTATACCTCTTTAGCGCTAGAATCTGGGGTCTTTATATCCCTTCCCTACTTTATAGTCTTAGGCGCTTAAAATATATAATAATATGCAAGTAGTATATAACCTCCTTATTTAGCTATAGCGTAGACTATAAGGCACGCTAAGATAGCCGCTAATATTATATTAAATAGCGTTCTCTTCTAATCCTACTTACCAGCTAAAGCGACCTTTAAACTCGCTAATAAGATATATTTTAACCGAACTATATAACCAGTCATAAATAATAACATTATTAGTCTTTACTTAAAGCGCTAGCAGCGCTACTTATTCCTTACTAACCTTCTATTTTCATTACTTAAGCCATAGCTTAAGTATTTTTAGTGTGCTCTAGACCCGCTAGTATTTAATACTAGGTAATTTACTAGAGTTAAACCTTACACCCTCCGTTAGTAGAATTTAGCGGCATTACTATAGAGAGGTGCTGGGAGGTTTACCCTAGACTATACATTAGTCGGGGCTTTAAACTACTAGAAGATTTGTTTAAATATCATAATATAAGTTATCTTAATAGACTTATTTTTTAAATTAAGGGGTTAGGGTAAGGCGGGGAATAAATAATTTCCCTAGTATTATAGAAATAGAGGAGTAATCCCTAAATAATTTAATTCCGCTTTTATAGGGGCAAAAAGCCCTTATAGTAGCTTCATAGTGGGTTATAAACACTAAGCCTAGCCCCTAAGCCTAACTATCCCGCCCGGGAAAGTGGCGTCTATAGGCTTATAGCCCGCACAGGTTACGTAATTACGTAATTGTTAGTTAATACGGGGTATACGCTAGTAGGGGAAAGAAGTCTATACGCTAAAACAAGCCGTGCGTAATAAATTCCCGTGCGGGTAAGTAGACCACGTAGGCTTTAAGTTAATATAGGGCATATGCTAGCAGGGGAAAGAAGTCCATACGCTAAAATAAGCTATACGTAATAAATTTCTGTACGGGTAAGTGGACTACGCGGGCTCTAAGCCTATAAGGGGCGCGAATACATTAGTGTAATTGCCAATATAGGAAATAAGCCCGCAAGGGAATAAGCCTATATGCTAAAAAAAGCTATATATAATAAGAGCCCCTGCGGGAAACTACCTATTAATTTACTTAACCAATAACTAAAAACCTAAATCCCAACTAGAAACTTAAAACAGAAAACTAACTTTAGCTAAAGTCTAAAACTAGGTAAGGATTAGTAAAGCAGAAATTAGAAACCTAAAATCATATTTTAGGTAAATAAAACGCTATTACTTTTCGTTTTTTTTAAAAAAACGACATATAAAACTTGTCGCTTTCTACGTTTATATAAATAGCACTATAGCTATAGGGTCTACTATATATAGTTTAAAATAGATATAACTAACTTACTACAGTATAAAGATAGTCTTAACAGCGAAGGCAAGTACTATAGGAAAGTAAGGTTAATATACTTACTAAATAAACTGCAGTTATACACTCTTTGCGTATAGAAATCTAGAAGCTTCGTGGCATAAAGTAATAGCATCACGATTATATTACAAAAAGCTTAGATGCGATTAAAAGACAGCTATATTTTAGCCGAGAACTAAAAGATAAAAGCAACGGAGAAAGTACTTCTATTAATAGTAACAGTTATACCTCTAATAGTCTTCTATATCTAACTAATTATATAGTATCGGAACCCTTAACAGAGGGCAAGACGATTTTTAAGTCACTTATAAAAGGGATTAGTAGATATGTTTTTCAGGCCCTAATTTAAGAAGCTTCTTTAAAAGAAAAGGGTAGTAATTGGAAAACTATTCTAGTAAGTGCAGGCATAAAGCAGGTCCTAAGAAAGTACTAATAGTAGATATATAAAAATGAAAATAACTTTAACACTATAAAGAAGAAGCTGTTTCCGTATAAAGAGCCTTATAAACCTAGCATGCTAAATAAGTTCCTATATAATAGATCCTACAGGCTTAAAGAACTAGAGAAATTCCTATAAAAGAAGCCTAACGAATTTGGCAATAAGTAGAAGTCCTATTATACTTTCTCCTAACCCTTTTTTACCACACTAGTAGAGGTATACAATCCCACTTAGTAGATTGTAATAGATGGAATAAGCGCTAAAGAGTATACACTAGATATTATTCTTTAACTCTTTAATATATAAATCTATAAGCCTACTAACCTTAAACACTACTAGTACTTACTTAGGATGTAAGTGTTTAAGCTTAGAAAGAAACTCGTAGAGTTTAGGGTTATTATTATATATTAGTTATCCTTTATTAGTAATACAGTAAATAAAATCTTCTACCTATGTTAAGGGACTTAAGAAATTATCGTAAATTATATAGAGCTTAGAAGAGGTTAAGCTAAAAAAGACGAAAGCGTGGGTTTTAGAACGCAGATAAACTACTAGGCATTCTATAAGCGTTCTACAGTTTCTTATTAAATTTCTACTTTATTCTTCTGTATAGCATTACACTTATAAAGTCTTGCCTGCTAAATTACGCCAAATCCTAAGTTCTCTATTATTACTTAATGATCTATCAGCGTCACTCTGGCTCAGTTTATTAATATTAGTAGTATTAATTCGCCCTTCTATTGGGTTACTCTAGCGCAATCTGTTAATAGGGTGGCTAGAAGTCCGTAGCTTATTACTATCGTTTAAAACTACCGTCTCTTTATTACTATCTTTATTACTATCCTTTTTCCATCCTTAATTATAAGGTGTAAAATATATAATACTAGGGTGGTATATATAGATTATCTCCTAAGCTCTTCCTATAGACCTATAAGAATTATTAGTAATCTAATTTAGGTTTATCTGAGGCATATATATAATAGGACTTATTTAATAAGTATAGAAAAGAACTATATTTTAGTAAGGCTTAGTATCTAGGGAAAAGGTAGCTTAATCTAAGGATATTTAAAGGTAAGGTAAATGCTACCTTTATAACATTTCCTCTACTACTTAGCTGAGCTAAAACTAAGTTTAAAAAGGGAGATTAATATTACCCGAACGAGGCGAAGTATATTAGCGGCCCCTTTACCCTTTAGCTGGCGTATAATATCCATTAGCTATAATTACTCCTTACTTAGTATGCGCTCTATACCTAAAAGCGTAAGCTACTAGACTAAATCTAATGGTACCTGTTTAGGTTAGAGGAGGCATTACTAGGGGTAATAATTAGCTAAGCTATTACTAAATATAAATACCTAACTAAAATATATTATATTAGTGCGGAAGAACTAACGCCTTAGTCTCTAGCTTTATAAGTAGTGCTTAGCTATTATTGCTTATTAGATTATAAGTAGTCTTAGTGCTTTAGCTCTCGTTAGCATTAATATAAAGAAGCTTATATAAACACCGCATACTTTAGTAGCTAGAGAAGTTTGCATAAATTTATCAGCTAGAATCGTATAAGTTACTCTAAGATTAATATTTCTGCCTAAATCTATATAACGTGGGTAAAAGTAATGCCACTTTTTAAGCGCTATACTACGGTTTTTAAGGTATATAGTGTAAGTAAGGAGTTAGGAGGTAAAGCTGTTATATATTTAGCTACCTCTAATATAATTAAGAAGAAGTTTAGGAATATAGTTCTTACTCTATCTAGAACTGGATAAGGGCTTCTATATACTAGTATTTAGGAATAGCCCTAATAGTTAATTATCGTTTAAAGTTAATAATCCGGCTAAGCTAAGTTTTACGCCTAGAATTAAATAGGGGATTTATTTAATATTAAGAAGGGGCTTAGATACTAGATGCTAGTAAAGGTACTAGCCCCCTAAATACCCGAAAGCTATAGGCGGTAAAAAGATTATCCTATAACTGTTAATATGACTTAGTATTACGGCGAAGCAGCTTACGTAGTTTAATATTTTTTAGATTAAAACTATACTTTTAGCGTTAGTCCTATAAGGGTATAAAGGGCGCTATTACGCAGTTTTTTTTTGCTTTACAACACTTATAATTCTTAATTCTTTTATACTGGCCCTAAGCTCTTACTAGCTATACTTTCTCTAGTTAAGGACTACTTATAGCCGTCTAATTCTAAATAGGTGGGAATACTATCTTCGCCTACCTAAACATCTGGAACGGAAATTTCGTATTCCTATAATACCTAAGAGTATAAGGATATGTATATCTTAGAAACAGACTATACAGAAAGCTATAGTAAGGCCAGCCCTATATATTAAGTTTGGATTATTAATCTTCTTACCTAATAATAGGCTCGTCTAACCCCGCGAATATAGTCGCTAGTATTAAGGACGTTTCTCTAATGCCTCCTAGTAAGATAGTTAGATAATTATAGATTTTTTAATTATACTAACAGCCAAGTAGGTGACAATAAGGCCTACTTTACGGATGTTTTTAATAATAGCTTAGATTATAAAAACGAAGATGGACAGCCTACTAGATTTCTAAGAAGACTAAACTAAATTTTGGAAGGCGTAACCGAAAACAGTGCACTTAAATACTAGGTGGAGTAGAAGCCTAGGCTAATAAGCATTAGAGCTACGGAGAGAAATAAGAATTTAAGGTATTACTCGGTTTACATTATGGGTGGAGTAGCAGTTTTATGCTAAAAGTCTACTAAAAAGCCTATAACTAACCTAATGTCCTATAAACTTAGATCTTATTATAAAAACAACCTTAGTAAGTTTATTAAGCATATTATAAGGTTCCGAGAGCTTAGAGAGGCGCTTAAGAAAAAAGACAGAAAAATACTTATGGCTTTAGTAGATAAGAGTAGAATATAGAAGGGACTTAGATTAACCCCACGAAATGCTATTAATAAAAGTAGTAAAAAGAAGATTAATGGCGAATCTTTAAAAGCAAAAGAGAAGTAGAGATTACCCCCAAATATATAGAGTGTGGTAGGCTTAGGCCTAAATAATTTAGGAATAAAACTTTCTCCTATAGTACTTTAACAGTTTCTAAACAATCGCTAAGTATTTCTAGTTACTGTTAGGCAATTTGATTATTTCCTATATATAACACGCTTTAGTTTTATCTAGCCTACCGTTTCTTAAGAATATATCTTATTAATGCTAATTTGCTCACAGCCGTCTCTTCTAGCTGGAATCTAATATTGAAAATACGTATATCTTGCTAGTATAAGCGTACCGCCTTCCTTACTACGCTTTTAAAAGTGGGAGTCCTATAAACTACAGCAATATTAGTAAAGGAGAAACCCCGTAAATAGGCATACTTATTAGAGATTACCATATTACCAGCCTTTGCTAACTATTTATTTTTAATATACTAGGGCAGATTTAACAATTTATCCGTTCTAAATAAGCGATTGCGTGCCGGCGGCGATACCATCTAAAGGTTAGCCGTTAACCCTTGCGTTACGTTCGGAACAAAGAGAGCGACGGTAAAAATCCCCTAGCTATCTATTTTAAGTAAGAGACGTAGGAACTAGCTAGCCTAGGCCTCTTAATCTATTAAGGAAGGTTAGAAGTAACGTAGGTAAGGCATTAAAGTTTTACTTAATGTCTCTAAGAACTATACTAATAAAAGTCTGCATATACGAGCGCTATAATCTTTATAAGCCTTAAGGAGGTACTTAGTTAAGAGCAGATAAGCGGTGATTCTAACTTTACTTATAATAAAAAGAACTTTATTAAACTTATTTAAACTCTATATTTAACTATACGGGCCATTAACGATTATAGATAACTGGCTTAGTATTATTATTAGTATATTGCTAAAACCTTTACATCTTTATACTAAGAGGGTAATGGTAGTACTGGCCTTATTAGAGTCTTATAAATACTATGCAATTAAGTATAAATAAGCTTAAAAAAATCCACTAGAGTGGCGAGCAATACCTAGCAATATAAGATATACGTATTCCCCAGGTATAACTTTCCATAGTTTTTTAAGAGTAATTAATACCTACGTGGCCTATATAAAGTCTAACTAATATAGAAAACTTTTTATAGTAACTTTATTAGCTAGACCGGAGCCGTAGTTTTAAAAGTATAAACGGATAAGCCAGATTATATAATAAATAAGCCATAACGTAGAGCTAATTAAGAGATAAATTACTAGTAGAGTTTTCTTTAACCTAACGTAAACCTATAGTATACCTATAAGTGTAATTACGGAGACTAAGTATAATTTAAGGAATACTTTATACATATAGCGCCAGAGATATAATACGGATAGTCTACTAAGTAATATAATAACTAAAATAAGCTAGTATTCTTTTAGTATAAGAGTAAGTGTGGTATAGAGTAACGAATTAATATTTCCTAAGCGGAACTAGGAACTACTAAGAAGTTAATAAAACTATATATAAGACCTTAAATTATATAAACGCGGCCTACCCAGCGGTAAAGCAGGCCGTATTAGCTTAGATTTAGATAAACTTTATTACTAATTAGACTAGTCCTACTACTAAGATATAGCGGGACCATATTGATGACAAAAAGAGAGCCACAACGTTTCGCTAACTTGGCGCGGCCTGAAATTCCAAGAGTATAGATAATAATATTCGCTGTAATATAAAGAAGAATAAAAATTGCTATAAGTATGCTTATATCGGAGCTTCCTTTTTAGCGCTTAATAACTAACGTATAATTAAGTCTTTTATAAAGAAAAGAGAAGATTAACTTGCGGGTAGGTGTATTAATTCGCTATAAGAGCTTCTATAGAGTAAATGCTCCAAATATAGCTCTAAGGGAGATAAGGAAGATTATAATTATTTGTATAATAGTGTTTTATAATGCTAAACTTCCTAGGCAAGATATATATTATATACCGGTACCTAGATATATACTTTACTTATATAATTTAGCCCATATAGATAGTTTCAAAATATATAAAGACAGATTTTAAAATCTAGAAACCGTTTTTAGAAAAGGCGGGGTTTACAAATTAGCGATTTATAATTTTGTAATTAATCTTAAATCTAGTATCTAAGATTACTAATCCCTAATCCTTAAAATCTAATACTTAACTTACTTAGCATCCGGCTTCGCCTTCTTTTCTTAGTATATATACCTTCTAACTAGCCGCTTATTAGTTTACCGCTAAAGCCCTAGCGTTAATTCCTTCTGATATGCGTAAATAAGGGGGCTATGTCTAGAGTACGCCACTTAGGTATATTTAACAGACGTTTATTATCTTACTCCCTTTTTATTAGCATTAGGGGAGAATAAGGCGTAGCTAAGCGGGAAAGTATTACTAGTATACGTAAGCCTTTAGATAGTTAAATTCGTAGTATACACATTAAGAGCTTATATCTAACAGTTAGCATAAGCTAATAGGCAGCGAGAGTATAATTAAAATCCCAACTAAGTACCGCAGCTAATTGGAGTAAAAGTTTAAAAGCTATAAAACTGGTGTTTATTAAACACGGCTTTTATAGAGGAATAATTAACTATAGGATACTCTCTATAGACCCTTTAACTAGTCCTTACGCGCGCAAGCTGTAATATATCCCCTAACTCTATAGCTAGATCCGTAAGACTAGAATATATAGTCTTAAAAAGCTTAGTGTTAGTAGTAAAATTTTAATTTAGTAGTATATAAATATCTACTATTCTCCTTATAAGCTTATCCGCTAACTTTATATTAACTTATTAACATTTAACCACTACCAAGATTTAAGCTTTATGTATTTTTTCCTCTCTACCCTTAGCTGTTCCCGTCACAATGTCTATAGTATAAAAATTTTTTAAACGCTATAAAGAAGGAATTAACAGGAAATATTATAAGCTTATAAGAAGAGTCCCTAATACTAAACTCGCCCTTATTATTAAAAGAAATAGGGTTAAGTACATTTTCCGTTTCTACTCTGACGAGAACTAGCCTAAATCTATAAAAGAGATAGTTAGTTTCCTTTAAGTTTTTACTAAAATGCATCTTGCTAACTAAAGTGCATAGCAACGCTATAATCTACGGAACTACTACCTAGCTAATTACTAAACTGTTAATAAGTTTTAAAAAGCTAAAGGGCTTCTTACCGGAGATCTAATGGCAGCCTACCTAATAATAACAACGTTATAAACCCAAACCTCCTTTGATTTAAGCTTTGACGGCAGTTATATTGGCTTTAATAGGCTTAGTGGAGGCATATAGACTTCTGGGTTTACCAAGAATATACTTAACTAACCCCTTAATAGCTTTCCTATTAGTTCTTATAATAGGGGCAATAATATTATAAGAGATAACTAGGATCCTAACTAGGAACTAGATAAAGACTTTTTAGAAAATAATAATGATAATAAAGACTTCCCCTATCTTGCGCCTATTAGAGAAGAGAATAAGCAATTCTAAGACATATCTAATTAGCTACTATTTATCCACGCCCTTTAACCCAGTACTAGATAGTTAAGCTATAGAGTTAAAAAAAGGCCTTACGCTGCTATAGCCGGTTAAAACTAACCTTAGAATATAACTTAGGCTTAGATAGCTAGGGTAGCTTAAGGCATAGCTATATAATAAAGGGTAAGTCCGCCTAACTTAAACGGGTCTTTCTCTACTAGGTTATATCCCACTAGCAAATTTATTAAAAACGCGTAGCGTAGCAGTTGCTCTCCTAGCCATTAGAATAGGGTTTATACTAAGTCCGCATTACTAATACAGCATATAAATAATAGATTAAATAGAATCTAGTTATTTAACTTACTTTAGATAACACTATTACCTCCGACCTTTAAACCCAGCTCTCGCACCTAGTAGTTTTAATTTTAAATAATGGATAGTTATATATAATTAAGTGGGGTCTTTAGTATATTTATATTGTGCTAATTTATTAAAGTTAAACCATTATAATTTAAGATTAGATGTCTATAACTGGTGAAGGACTGTTAGGTTCTAGGTAACTGTTATAATATTTTAATATTAGAATTCCGCATTATCTTAGGGATGGCTAAGGACTAGGCGGCTCTTTTATTTTATTTTAGATAATCTAATTATTATTACTAGGTTAGTAATTTGCTTTTATACTCTACAGTCTTTTATTTTAATGCTATTTTACATTTTTTTTCCTATTTACAATTTATCGTCATCTTTTAGTATTAAGTAACTGCAGCCGTCTTTTATTTTAGTTTCCACTAATACTAATATTACTATTTGGGTTATTAAGCTCTATTAACAGTCCTAAAGTATTTCCTAAAGTATTATATATAAAATTGCCCTTAGGCAATGGCGGTAGTAGCGGTAGTAGCGACCCTTATAGCTTTCTGGTTTTAATTATAGCCCTATCTTTTTAAGCCTCGTTCTGCCTTTTATTAATATTAATATTAGTCTAACTTTCCTAAATAGCGCTTTTATTGCTAGTAGTAGTAGATGCTATAGGGAACGCCTTGCTAACCTAGAAATCTAAGTCCTTTACTAAGTTCTTCGGGCCTAATTCCCACTCTATCTGTCCTAGTATAGGCTTAAGCTCCCAATTTAGGAATATTAGCTTCTATTATTTCCTATATGCGATTAGGCGACGGTCCTACTCGTTAACAACCTCCTCCGTATCCTTATTTATATTTCTCATAAGCACTAAGCGACATTTCTTTACTATTTTGGTAACACTATTTATAAACGTCCCTATATCCGCCAATTCCCCAAAATAGTAACCACCATTCTTAAGGCAGAGATCCTTAAGATTTATAGTTTAGGTCTTAGGCGTAACTAGCTAAAGAATACTAAAGCGGCTAGTATATATATCTCCTGCGCATTCTATATACTATTATATAAATTTA
>Ga0307515_10009221_pt1 | contig 19113 bp, 15 predicted proteins | sample 17_EM_MG_FD_194513 | JGI IMG/M metagenome (GOLD analysis project Ga0307515, IMG submission 194513) | Populus trichocarpa ectomycorrhiza microbial communities from riparian zone in the Pacific Northwest, United States - 17_EM | ecosystem: Host-associated > Plants > Roots > Unclassified | place...
CCCCCCCCCCCCCCCCCCCCCCCCCCCCCCCCCCCCCCCCCCCCCCCCCCCGCGTTAACAAATAGGATCAGAGCAAGCTTGAATGATGGGTTATAGAATATTAAATTGTTTTTGAGGGGTCATCATATATATTTCGTATGAAGTATGTCTTATATTTAAAGGTAGATTATTTATCCCCTACAAGCACACGTGTAGGTTCAGCTGTGCTTTGAAAGGATAAATGGCAATCATCTAGTGTGCATAAAGGAAGGGGAATTAAGGACACTCATTATTGATATACTAAAACATGTTTGAAGATGTCTATTCTCTTGTACAACAAGCTTCTTTGTTTCATAGCAGAAACCACAGACAATAAGGCTATGTTTCCATTGCATTGTTAGGGGATGGATTCTCCATTTTCTGTATAGTTTCCGAGTTTCATTTTTTTGCTTGCAGGAATGGCCGCTTTCTTCTTCGATCATCCCAAAATATAATTATGCCTTCAGTGTTGATGGATTGTGAAGAAGCTTTAAATCAAGGAAGTATAACTGCAGCTGAAGTCTTCATTAGTACGAGGAGCAAAAGTATCTTGCACTTATTTGCATCTATTGGCAGGTTTTTAGGCCTTGAGGTAACTTTTACTTGAGGGGAAAAATGAATGCTTTAACTTGAGCTGATTAGATGGCTCTGAATTTTGAACTTCACCTAGACACTCATAGGTATAAATGACTAAACAGATGATGTAACATTGCAGGTTTATGAAAATGGTTTTTCTGCGCTGAAAGTACCTAAAAACCTTTTGACTGGTTCAACTACGTTGCTAATGGGATTCCCAGACTATGGGAATTCGTATTTTCTGTTGGCGCAACTTGATAAGGATTTCAAACCTCTGTTTAAGTTGCTGGAGATGCAACCGGATTCATCTGGAAAAACTCATTCTTCTATTGACTCAACTCATGTAATGCGCTCGAAGAAAATCGATGTTAGCCAGATGCAGATGCTTGAAGATGAGCTGAATTTGAGTGTCTTTGACTTGGGAAAATTGAATCACTTTTTGCAGAATGCTGCTGATTATAACCAGACCACTGAACATGGTCTTCCATCTGAATTTCGTCTAGAGGGTCACATGCCAATTGCAGGATGTTCTCTGTTGAGTTTTTCATCTGTTGTTGATGAAGTTTTCGAACTTGAGAAAGGGGCATCTGCACCTTCATTCCCTCTTCAGAATGTTAACTCTTCATTCAATGCATCTCCTGCTTCTCATTTTGCTTCTGTTCCAATGAATCTTCACTCCATTAAAGCCAGAACTCCTTCTCCTAAGTGGGAAGCAGGTATGCAGGTGTCGCAGGTGAATAGCATGGCAAAAGTTTCCGGTGTGGCCTCTCCCTATAATGGATCGTTGTATCCATCAAATAATCTGAAAGGACCAGTGCACTCAAATTCATTCAGTTCACTATCTTCTGGTCCAGGAAGGACTACAGCTGTGAAAAAATTATCAGCTTCCAAATCTGATCAGGATTTGTCTTCTCTTAGATCTCCACATTCAGTTGAGGTTGGCTCTAATTCCCCAATGGATGATGATCATCTAAGACTGCTGAATGACACATCGAAGGATGCAATAACAGGGATTAGGCCCTCTCGATTGTCATCTCCATCTCGACCAACAGGCTCTCGAATTTCAGTATCAAATGGGAAACCTAATGGAGCCAGAAGCTCTCCAGCTGGGCCTGTCAGAGTTGCTGGATCAAGCCCCTTAGCTACAACTCCCGTATGTAAGATACTTTCTCTAAGTTCATCTGTTTTCATTAAATTCACAGGATATGTTTTCTGAGATTGTTTTATCCAACTCATACTATATTACTCATGTTTGACTATAAAAATCCCTCTTTTCAGCCCAAACAGCAGGAGATACTGCAGGATTCCACTGCTTTAGCCATGATGTATCCATACATGAAAAAAATCCAAGAAAGCGTACAGTTGCAGACATGCTGAGTTTAATTCCAGCTCTCCAAGACCTAGATGCTAAAGGAGGATTTTCTAAGAGAGGAAGAACCTCAGAATCAGCTCACTTTCAGCAGGTTTCATCAAAGATGCTTGTATCGTCAGATATGGTCTCTAAAAATGAGAGATACAGCTATGGGAATCTTATTGCTGAAGCAAATAAAGGGAATGCACCTTCGAGCATTTATGTCTCTGCTCTACTCCATGTGGTTAGGCATTGCTCACTTTGCATTAAGCATGCCAGACTAACTAGCCAGATGGACGAGTTGGACATTCCTTATGTTGAAGAAGTGGGTCTGAGAAATGCATCCTCAAATATATGGTTCCGACTTCCATATGCCAGAGGTGATTCATGGCAACACATTTGCTTGCGGCTTGGGAGACCTGGAAGCATGTATTGGGATGTCAAAATAAATGATCAGCACTTCAGGGATTTGTGGGAGCTTCAGAAGGGAAGCAGTAGCACTCCCTGGGGCTCTGGGGTCCGTATTGCAAATACATCTGATGTGGATTCCCATATTCGCTATGACCCAGATGGTGTTGTCCTGAGTTACCAGTCTGTCGAGTCTGATAGTATAAAGAAGCTTGTTGCAGATATTCAAAGGCTTTCTAATGCTAGAATGTTTGCTCTTGGAATGCGTAAGCTGCTTGGAGTTAAAGCAGATGAGAGACAAGAGGAAATCAGTGCAAACTCTGATGTTAAAGTACCCATTGGAGGGAAAAATGCTCATGAGGGAGCTGATAAGTTGTCAGAATTGATGAGGAGGGCATTTAGGATTGAGGCAGTTGGACTGGTGAGTTTGTGGTTCAGCTTTGGTTCGGGTGTCCTAGCTCGCTTTGTTGTTGAGTGGGAACTGGGTAAAGAAGGATGCACAATGCATGTTTCACCTGACCAACTTTGGCCTCATACTAAGGTGTGTTATATTTTATTGTTGTTGTGTTAAATGAAACCCTTATGGGTTAATAGTGTTCAATAAAAGTTAGATAACTGGGATTATTATTATGAAAACTTTGTTTTAGAGTTTTAGTCACGAATTTTTTTGTGGAGTTTTGTGATGAACATTCTTTTTAGAGGGGGCTTATGGTGATTATCCCTCTTTTTTTGGTGGTTTTCTGCTGTCACTTGGTCTTGTAGTCTTAAGTATTTTGATTTGATTTGAGATGCCTTATTGTTAGAGTCTTTGATTGACACTAGAGTGGCAAAACTATTTTGGATGCTGCAAGTCAATTATTTTATTGATGGATAGCATTTTTCCTTCTTAATTTATACTTTGATATTCATGGTAAAATTCTGATGCTTTATGGAATTTTGTTGTTTGGTCTTATCGTTGATCTAGTTTTAGTTCATTTTGTTTTGTGGTCTCTTGTTATGTCGTGTTTATACTTATGCGAGCTGCACTTACATCTCTAGAATTTGGTATTCTGTTCAGTTTCTGGAAGATTTTATAAATGGAGCTGAAGTTGCATCCCTGTTGGATTGCATTCGCCTAACTGCCGGACCCTTGCATGCTCTTGCCGCTGCAACTCGCCCTGCAAGAGGTGGTCCTGCTCCAGGGGCTCCTGGTGCAGCAGCAGCTGTTGCTTCTATGCCAAAACAGGCAGGGTATGTCCAATCCCAGGGACTTTTGCCTAGCAGTTTGATGAATAATATTAGCCAGCCAACTTCTGGCTCAGTAGGCAATGCTTCTATCACTACTGGACCTCTTGGGAATCACAACCCTCATAGTGCTGCAATGTTAGCTGCTGCTGGCCGAGGGGGCCCTGGCATTGTTCCCAGCTCACTGTTGCCAATCGATGTCTCTGTTGTACTACGTGGCCCATACTGGATCCGGATTATTTACCGGAAGAATTTTGCAGTTGATATGCGATGCTTTGCTGGAGATCAGGTTTGGTTGCAACCAGCAACCCCACCTAAGGGGGGTCCTTCAGTTGGGGGATCACTACCCTGTCCACAGTTTCGCCCTTTCATCATGGAACATGTTGCCCAAGAATTGAATGGATTAGATCCTGGCTTTGCTGGTGGTCAGCAGACAGTTGGACTGGGAAATTCTAACAATCCTAACCCAAGTTCAGTTTCTCAACTGTCAAGTGTTAATGGGAATAGAGTTAACCTTCCTAGTTCTGCAGCAATATCTAGGGCAGCAAACCAAGTGGCTGCTTTGAATCGTGTTGGAAATGCTGTTCCAGGATCATCAAATTTGGCTGCTGTAAGCTCGGGATTACCCATACGGAGATCTCCAGCTGCTGGTGTCCCTGCTCACGTGAGAGGAGAGCTGAATACAGCCATTATTGGTCTTGGTGATGATGGAGGGTATGGAGGTGGATGGGTTCCTCTTGTTGCTCTTAAGAAGGTTCTAAGAGGCATTCTTAAATACCTTGGAGTGCTATGGCTTTTTGCTCAACTACCAGACCTTTTGAAAGAGATCCTAGGGTCAATTTTGAAGGACAATGAAGGTGCACTCTTGAATTTGGACCAGGAACAGCCAGCCTTGCGCTTCTTTGTGGGGTAAGTGAGAATCTTTTTCCTTGTGAATTAGTTCAAGAGAATTTTTCATGCTGTTCAATGATCATTGATCAGTGAGGGTGTCTCAGTAATTGGTATGGTGCTTTAATAATCTTTGCATGCCCACATGGATGTAACATCATTGTATTTCTTCACACTGTTGTACACTAGAGAGCATTTAGTCCTTCCTCGTGAAACTCGGAGAGAACAAGAAAAGCCAATGACAGCAAGACAGAAAGAGAGCATTCCACTGCAGTGGCTACAGTTGTGTACTATGATTTACTGAACCACTTTTTTTTTTTTTTTTTCAGGGGTGGGGGTGAGGGTGAGGGAGGGATAGGAGTGATACAGGAATGAAAAATATAATAAAATGGGACAAATTACAATACATGTGACATGCTTCATTCTTGTGTTCATGAGGGACCCATCTGTTGTAATACTAGGTTTAGTTAATACTCCACTGTAGAGGCAGCAATGGAGAAGAGAGACAATTGAGAGAATATGGAACAAGTGAAACAGGATTGCTGAAACAGCAAATAACAGGGGCCTGCTTGGAAATTATTAATTATAATGGTGGTGATCATTAAATATTCTAGGCCATAGCATGTTTGTCTTGTGCAAGGGCTATGTATTTGCAGCATCTTTGTGCTGGGACTTCACATTGTCATTTTTCTTCCATGATTTGATGGCATTTGTTTTCTGCAGGGGCTATGTGTTTGCTGTAAGTGTACACAGAGTTCAACTTCTTCTTCAAGTGATTAGCGTCAAGCGCTTTCATCATCAACAGCAGCAGCAACAACAACAAAACAATACTGCTGCTCAAGAAGAACTGACTCAATCTGAAATTGGAGAAATATGTGACTATTTTAGTCGTCGCGTAGCATCAGAGCCCTACGATGCTTCTCGTGTTGCATCATTCATTACCCTTCTCACCCTGCCCATATCAGTTTTAAGAGAATTTTTAAAATTAATTGCATGGAAGAAAGGATTGGTTCTGGCACAAGGTGGAGAAATAGCTCCTGGACAAAAACCCCGTATTGAATTATGCCTTGAAAATCATACTGGGTTAAATGTAGATGAGAATTCTGAGAATTCATCTGCTGCGAAAAGCAATATACATTATGACCGGCCCCATAATTCTGTTGATTTCGCACTGACTGTTGTCCTTGATCCAGCTCACATACCTCACATTAATGCTGCGGGTGGTGCTGCTTGGTTACCTTACTGTGTCTCTGTAAGGTTGAGATATTTATTTGGTGAAAACTCGAATGTGTCTTTCCTTGGCATGGAGGGAAGCCACGGAGGCCGAGCTTGCTGGTCGCATGCTGATGACTGGGAGAAATGTAAACAGAGGGTGGCTCGCAATGTGGAAGTAAATGGCTCTTCGGCAGGAGAAGCCCAAGGAAAGTTGAAAGCAGTTGCAGACAGTGTGCAAAGAATCCTACAGTCGTGCCTCCAAGGGTTGAGAGACGGCAGTGGAGTTACAGCAAGCTCTGGGGCAACATGATAAATTGGTTCACTGCTTGCATTTTTTGTATTATTTGCAACGATCGGGAATGAGGAAGTGGATAACGATCCAGTTGTGGGTTTTTCATTCCGTAGGGCTTGCCCATTTCTGGACTCTGCAATTGGTGTTGGAGATACTTGCGTTGTTAGGAAATAAGGTATCATTGCACAAGTGCCGATGAAGATATGGATGGCTGGGCAGGAGTTTTCCACACATAAATATCTTATCCAGTGCTCTGATGGTTAGGGTGTAAAATATTTCCTTTGTACAGAAATAACACTTGATGAGTAGACAAACTTTGTAAAAAATGAAAAAAATCTGTTAGATTTATTTACTCAATGGGCATTCAAAAGGTGTCTAAGATTGTTTTCAGACTGCTCCAGGACATTAGTTTTATGTATACGCTGCTGCTGTCTGTTGTTCCCAATTTCAAACATTTTGTCTTTAGGAAATCACTAAGTTAAAAGATCTGCCACCTTCTGATTATCCATAAAATTATACAGTTTAATACTAAATGTGTTCGAGATTGGCTCACTAGCGTAATCATGAGTTACGAGATGAGGCATTCTACCTTAACAACGTGTCTTCGTGAGAATGTATCCAATTCTTTCAAGACAGTTCTTTCTTCTCCAACGTCCTTCCAAGCTCAGATCAGGAGCTTGGATTGCTTTTTTATTACCTTTACCTCCCCCCCTCATGTCCCATTACTCCAACCAGAGTTGGTGATTTTTACTAATGTACTCCAGCTGATCATTCATGTATTGACATAAACTCGTTGCGCTGTCTTCCTTGTATCATAAAAAGGCACTTTCATTCAAATCATATGTCTCCCAGGATTCAGGAAGCTGCAGCAGCCATGCTGGGAAGTTCCTCATTAGCTGCATGAATGTATAATGAGAATTCATTTAAGAAACCATGCTGTGAACTCATATAATGTAAGGGAACCTTCATGTCCATTTTACGTTCAAGGAATTGCAATGGTGTCCGCATTGGATCATCACTTCCATATGGTTCAAACTATCAAAGCTTTTGTGAGGAATAGTATCGATTAAAAAAATAACGATCCATCTCAATTAGAAGAAGCAGCTCTTTAATCCGAGCATGACTGCTATTTTTCATTTTCATCCATCTAGATTCACCTAGCTGCTTAAAATGGATGCCTCATTTTCATCTGGTCACGGACTTGGCTAATTCTGAAAAGCTCTTATGCAACAATATTCTTTGTATTCAAGTAACGGATGGATCTAACTCCTATCTTCCAGATTGGAAACCTAATTTCCCTGCTCATAAACCTAAATCTGCCCCTGGCTTCATTTCATTTTTCAGACAGTTCAAAATGGAGCTGATGTCCACCCATCCTGGATGGCACTTGTCTGCAGAAATAAAGTTGTGGACGACTCCATCCACAACCACACTGCTGCATCCAGCAGTCTTCTTCACTCCTCTACTTTCCATGGTCTCCCTAATTTTTTTAGAGTAGCTCCATCTTCCACTAGCAGCATAAATGTTAGACAGCAAGGTGTATCCACCTTCTTCCTCGGGGTCCAAATTTAGCAGCTCCCTGGAAGCTATTTCTGCCAATTCCACATCTCCTTGAGCTTGGCAAGCATTTAGCATTGCCCCCCAGATTGATCGACTTGGTTTCATGGGCATCTGATCAATGATATCTTTTGCCTCAGACAACCTCCCTGATCGTGCTAGAAGATCCACCAGACATCCATAGTGCTCCACTCCTGGTTCAATGCCATAGTCTGTCATAGAACTAAATACTTTAATCCCTTGATCTACAAGTCCACTGTGGCTACAAGCTGAAAGAACAGAAACAAAAGTCACATCGTCTGGACTTACATCTTCCTGCATCTCAGAAAACAGTTCCAATGCTTTGCTTCCATAACCATGGAAAGCTAATCCTGTTATCATTGTTGTCCATACAGTGACATCCTTTTTATTGATTTCCTTGAAGACCCTTGAAGCCCTCTCAATACTTCCACACTTGCAATACATGTCAATCAATGCTGAACCCAAGAAAGCGTCTAACTTGATTTGCATTCTAATTACCCACCCATGTGCCCACCTCCCTTGGTCCAGAGCTCCTGATTCTGTGGCGGCAGAGACTAAGCTAATCATTGTGACAGTGTCAGGTATAACTTTCTCCATCACCATGTCTACGATTAACTCCTTCACACTTGCAAAATCACCCCTACAGGCATATCCAGTAACCAAAGAATTCCAAGAAACAATATCCCTACAAGGCATTTGATAAAAAAATAATCGTGCCTGCTCTAATTCACCCACCTTAGCACACCCTGCAACTATCATGTTCCAGGAAACAATATCCTTCTCCTTCAACGCACCAAAAGTCCTCAAAGCAAGCTCAACCTTTTGGCACTTGACATACATATCCAAAAGAGCATTACCCAAGATCAAATTCGACGATATAGTAGGTTTCCTCCTCTCCATCCACCCATGAACGGCCTTCCCAAACTTTACATTTCCTAATTGCCCACAAGAAACAAGCAAACCCAAAATAGTAAACTCATCAGGTTCAAGGCCCAAACCCACCATTTCATGAAACAATCTCATTGCTTCCAAACCAAACCCTTTCTTAGCATAACCAACAATCATAACATTAAAAGAAACAATATCTGGACTAGGCATCTTTTCAAATACCTGATGTGCAAGCCTCACTAGTCCATTCTCTAAGTACACTTTAATAAGGGTATTCTGCAAATACCCAAATGAGAACAACCCTGTAACAATGGCCTGGCAATGGATTTGCTTCACTTGTGATATAAAGTTGACAGCTTGAAGCAAATAAAGCAGTGTCTGCTTATCTGGGCACTCACCAGAACTCAACAAAACATTGTACAGATAAAAAGATTCAATCTTTTTCAATGAAGAAAAAGCAGAAATCAATGTATTGTAAATAAAAAGATTTGGGTTAGGAGTGAAGTGATTAAAAAGAGTAATTGCCAAGTCTAGGTTATCAGGGTGTGAAACAGCTGAGAAGTAAATGAATCTACTCATTGGAAATGTTTTGCCAATGAGTTTACTGCTTCTCATAATCCGACACAAAATCTGCTTGAAATGATCTCTGGTTTTGCATTTTTCAAGAAGAACAAGAGATGGGTGATTAAGGTCAAGTGATAGTGTAGGATCCCATTTGGTGTTGTTAGTCCTCTTGCTTGCAGTACAACTAAGGAAACGGACACCTCTCCCATAACGGTACATAGATAGATGGCAAATTTGTAGCAGATGATGCTGACAAGTGATATGCTAAACCCAACTAACAATGTTGTTGTTTGTTACTCAAACATAGTTGAGTGCAAACAATCACTGGACTGTTTGTCAGAGAATGGCATGGATCTTTCAGACATTTATCTGTCTAACAGTATTACTAGAAAAGGTCCCAACCTTTGAAGGGTTTATGACAGCTCTATTAGTGTAAAATGTAAATACACTCAGGTTTCATTAATCCAACGATTTATGTGCGTTCTTAAGTTTTTTCTTTTCATATTTTATTAATGTTTAGAGTTATTATTTTCTTAAAACTTTCTATAAAAAAATCTTTTTTTTTTCTGTTTCCATAACAAGACTATTTTGTGCCAGCTTTTATGAATTGTGATTAAATCTCCAGTGTATGAGTAATGCGTCCAAAGCATTTAGGGAAAACAATTTCTTTATGATGGTCTCCTCTTAGATTTGAACCGAAGATGTAAAACCCATGTCTCCAACACCAATTTTTGGCAGAAATTTTAAACTAAATAAAACAACCCACTGCTCATACCGATGAAACCAGGACTGTGGAAATCCTGGATGAGGAAGGTCCTGGCCCATATATAAAGGACATGGAGTTCTGAGCCAAATTGGTTTCCTTTTCTTAGGGCATTTTTTATTTTCAAGAAAATATTTTTCTGAAAACCGCCTTCTTAATTTTTTCATGTTTGGTAAATTTTAAAGAAGTAATTTCCATGAAAATGGTTTCTCATCGAAAGAAAAAATAGTCTTTCCAAAAGGAAAATTGTTACAATATCCATGATGACAGGTAGCTTCAGTAACTCTAGTAGCAGTTAGCAGAGTCAAGCAGTATCAGTTGACATTCATGTAAAGTTCTGCATTACTCTTTCTCCTTATTATTCTTCTAATTGTCTCTCGATTCTCTTCTCTTCTCTAAACTTTCTTTTCTTCTCAAATCCTTGTTGTTATGCAAGGTTCATAACAAAATTGTTATCGGAGCCATCGAAGATCCACAATCAATCTTTGTTAAACACATAATCATTAACCATGGTGGAAAACAAATAAACCCAGGGCCTTGGAAGAACTAGAAAAGAAATTGGAGGAGCAAATGCAATGAATACATGAGGAGATATATGAAGAATTGCATAATAGACATGAGAAATTCATGCAACTGGAAATAAGGAATCAAAAGCAATGGGAAAAGCAAAAATAAAAATAATGACCAGCTCAATGCACGACTCGATTTAATCATGGTAACGTTGCAGACCTTTGTTAACAATCAAGAAGCTGAGAAAAAAAAAGGAGTCGTACACTTCTTAATGGCAGAAATAGTCTAGTCTCTGATGGGATCCTTTCAAATCCAAAGAGTGATACAAGAATGAACAAAGGCAATTCTTGTATTACTCTCGTAAAATAAAAAATAAATATAAATTAAGATATTTAATTTTATAAAATAATATATTTATTTATTATGTTTACTGAATTTTTTTATTAAAATCAATAAAAGATAATAAAAATAAAAACACACATGAAATTGATTGAATAAAACAAAAGAAAAAAAATATTATGCAAGGATGAACACGTTAGAAATATCATTTCAAAAAATATATTTTTTTTTTAAATAAAAGTCATTGTATAAAACAAAAACAATCTTCAAAAATTAAATACAAACAAAACAGATTTAAAAAAAACTCTATTAAAAAATGGTCTTCAAAACCCATGGCCTAAATCATGAGACCGAGATAAAATAATAGAAAAGAAATTGAAAAAAAACAGATGCCGAACCGTATTAACTTTCAAATTTGTAATCTGTGTCATTAGATCGAAAGTAACACAAATAGAAAAACTACGAAGCTCATTCCCTAATAAATTAAATGCAAAAGGATAAAACCGAGAAAAAAATCAATCACACAAAAGGATCCAAAATAAAAATTTATAATTAAAAGAATGAGGGTGAAAAATGAAATAAAAAATAAATTAGAGGGCATAAAAAAATTTAATTGAGGGTTAAATTAAGAAAACAAAAACTTTAGCAAAGAAAAAATAAATCAAAAGAATGAGGGATAAAAATTTTTTAAAATAAAACAACATAAACTTTGATTGAAGGATAAAATTGAAAACCAATAAAATTTTAACAAAAGAGACAAGGAAAAAAAATCAGAAATAAAAAAAATAAGGATCAAATTGTAAAAATTAATACTTGATAAATTGTAATTTAAGAGCTAAATTGAAAACATAAAAATAAATTATGAAAAAGTCAAGGGTAAAAAAAAAAAAAAAAATAAGAGCTGAAAACGAGAGGACATGTGACACACCAACAAGAAAAGGACACAGTGATGCTTTCAAAGACACGATAAAAGTGCAGGTTTGGTCATCAGGTGTCATCAAACACGTCATCCAAAGAGCACAGACACCACCAATATATTAGAGCGTAATAAGCACACGCCAGCAGTTTTTTGGAATAAAAAAAAAATTATCCAAATTAAAAATACTAAAACCATCGTCATACCTCTAGAAATTACAAAAAAAACCTAGGTGAAAGGACCAAAATACCCTTTGAACTCATGCCTTATTTTTTTTTGTCTTTTTTAAAGGTAAAAACATCTTTTTACTGTATTCAAATAAATGAAAATACAAACATACAACAGTCCTAATTTTTTGACCCTGAGGGTAAATCTTAATCTGAATTAAACACCAAACCGAGTATAATAACTACATTTTAACAACAGGGAAGCAAGCCCTAGCATGATTTATTATGGCCTTGCTTTCTTTGATTGCTTTGGCTAATGGCCTATAAGCCTATTATTCGATTGGTGCTATTTATTTTCCGTACTTTCCAAGGACTCGAGCAACATCGGTCGATGCAACATCTGTGCAAGCCAGCAGTGAGGATTCCATTAGAGAACAACAGATCCAGGGTGGCCAGGCTATGAGACCATGCTGGAGGGCTTGCATCTGATCAGTGGTACAAGCTCTATGAGTTGCCCCACAAAATTCCCTCATTGAATTTTCTTTTTCTTTTTAATTTTAATATATATATATATGAGATCATGCTGTACGTAGTAATGTTTTAGATACACATCACCCCAATGGGGCGCCCCCCATATATAGCTCATCCTTCAATGATCATTCAAGCAGGAAAAGAAATTGCAAAAAGGGCACCATTTGCTTTTTCAGAAGAAACAAAATCACTCTATAAACAATCCAAGTACGGCAATTGTTTTTGTCAAACAAGAAGCTTCTTACATAACTTTAGAAGACAACATCCTAACATCTATTTCAACTTGAATACAAATTTCTTCGAATACATGATACACATACCCATCAATCCCTTTTGGAAAGGCCCTACATTCCCACTATGCAAAGGGAGAAGAAAAGAGAGTTCTTGCCACTAATATTCTGGTCATTTTCCACTAAGTACCCCACCACCTCAAATATTTAGAATAGGGTCACATTTATAGAGAGCTTCAGAAATTTCTTGCCTTGACTTGACCATTGCTGTATAACATCAAGTGCCCGTGATTTATCTTCCTTGGCATGGAAATGACTAGCTCGTTTGACGAGAAAGGAAAAGAGAAGAACAGTTTCCCTGACTTGATTATTTTTTGTTTCTCGGTAAGGTCGACTAGTAGTGGAGGTTGAAACCTGAATCGAGTGTCGATGTAGAAATGGGACTAGAGCAGTTTTTAATTTGGGAACCAGATGCCCCCTGGAATGATCGATGTGTATGCAAAGCTTGCACGTTCTTGCTTAGGTTTATGAGGGGGGGTTCGATTCGGGCTTGACCAGTGTTGGAGCATTCGGTGGGCGTGCTCGGAAGATTGCTGAAGCAAGTGATACAGGCATGATGCAGAGTGCCTTGGACTGAAGGAGCTGCATGGCAGCTCCAACATCTTCTTCCATCAACTTAGCTACTTCCTGTTCAGTGCCATCGTTTGACCAATTCTCCCAAGCTTGCTGATTGGCCCCTCCTTCAATGCCTTCTCCCTTAATCACATCAAAACCATAACTTAATAAATACACGATAAAAAAAAAAAAAAACACTTAGGAAAATTAAGAAGTGTCAACATTTTTTCAAACTCTACTACCTGAACTGATGATAGTGGTACATCAGCTACAAGCTGAGCCACAGCGCCCGCCGCACCGAGTCTGCTCATACTCAAAACCTGATTGAATGTACAAATGAAACCAAAGTATTATAATGGAGGTTACCAGGGTCACAGTTCATGTCCCTTTCTAGTTTCTATATTCTATATTCAATAATGACTTGATTTCCAGAGTGCAGTTTCCGACGCAGGACAGATCCACTTCAGGCTTGACATCTTAACTAATCCGTTTAAAGGTCTCCAATTATGTCTAGGATAGTCAAAATGTTAGGGCCCTACCATGATGAAGATCTCCTGATGAGAAGAATATTTATAGACTTGTTGGAACCAGATTGCCTTTTAGATAGCAAGCTGATCGGGCCGGTCTGTTAATGCTTTAACAATACATATCAGAGAGATAAATTTGAATAATATATATCAATCTCCTCTAGATCATAAATCAGTTTGAATAGCAATGGCAGCTTTAAATTTCAATACCTTGACTTGGAGTCTAAGAAACTTCACATAATCCACAATTTCATCCAGCATGGCTGCCCTATCTGTCTGCATGGAATTTGGAATATGTTAGCGTATAAAAAATTTGGAACTGCAAAAGTATTTTCCGAGGTAAAATCAATCTTATGGTTTGAGAGAAATCAACTCCTTGATGTTGTCTATATTACAACCCAAACTATTAATTTTATGAGATAAGAATCAGAGGATTTGACAATCTATACATGCAGAACCAGCATTCGTCTCACTCTAGGGATTTCTCCCTTCTACACACATATGCTCTAATCCTTTAAAACACCCCCACTAGATCGAACTAGCTTCGCTAAAGATTAAGAGAGAAAAGTAGGAAGAGAAGTATGGTGGAAGACAAGTACCCTCTTTCATATCATATTACTTTTATGCGAGGACGTGGTCTTGGACTTAGATTACAATATTTTCATAACATATATTTATATTAGACTATGGAGAATTCTAGATATTGAATAATCACGTCATTAATATTATACATACATGTACCTAGACTAAGTAGATTTTCAGAAACCTTATGGAGAGGAACAAGAAGAAATTCAGTTGACTGTAAAGTAAATGCACCGAGTATACGCAAACCTTGTTGCAAGTGGGAACCAATTCCTGCAACGCCTTCACCCTCTCCGTGATTCTTACTCTTCGCAACTGCATCCAGAAGACAAATGATCAAAGGCTGGTTAAAAATCCAATACCAAAGTAGAAACAGCTATAGAGAAATGTTGAAAAAGAATTTTAAGCATAATGAATTGCTTATTATGCAGCTTCAACATGGAGAGATTTTCTCAAAAATTGCATGGATATTCATATACAGATTCCACAACAGAAATATCAAAGAAAAAGAAATCAAGTTTACCCTCTCAGCAATACTGTGCGGATCTGTAGCTTGGCCCCGTCTTGCTCGCACCCTTGGTCGAATGCCAGGTGGTTGTGGTACAGCTGAAACTGCTCCTGATGTTGGCTGGCTATTAAACTGTGCAAGATATTTGAAAAAGAAGATGGTAAATATTGTTAAGATACAACGCAATGATGAGGTAAATGTTAGGATACAATGCAATGATGAGGAGTTTTTTAGAAGGAAAAGTTTATCCATATAGTAATCATAAAAGGAGAAGGTTGGCGAAAGCACTATCAATCTGTCAACATGGACTGCCTTTGCAAGTGACATATACAAGCACTAATTCACAATGTGATGTATCTTTCTGGAGTTTGATTAGTTTTAATACATGTCTCATTGCTTGAACATTCAAGGCCTCTCAAACTAATTCTTTTCAAGATCTTGGGAATTTCAGGTGGAATCAGAACAGATAAGAACAAGCCAAGTGCACGGTCATCTGATAGAGTTCAACCTAAGAATTATTGCCAACGAGAAATTGTAACCCCACAAGCAAAAAACTAAGAAAAGTTTTAAGATTTACTGGTGATGACGGATTCTACACGTTGTGGAAGAGTCAGAACATCAAATTGAATCATTTTAATTAGCCGCCCATTCATGGTTGCGCAACACTTATCTAGGCTTGTTCTTGCACAAATTATTAAATACATTCAACCAAGGCTGACAACATTGTCAAAGGTTATAACTTCAAAGTCAAATAAGAAATTCAATTAATTTTTATTTTTACACCCAGGAAATCATGCCAAAAACCTGCAAATTTGAGAAAAATAAACATTTGACAAGTGGCCAGATCAATTCCTAAGAGGCAGTACTCTTCTTTTTATTGGTAGGACTCAACTAGAAAAGAGAGAACACGCTCACATGTTATTCAAGGAGTATTTCAATTATACATGCGCATGCTGACACTCATGCTTCCACTGAAGCTTGACAAAGACTACCACTACAAATGCTGGAAGAAACAACTAGGTACGGTTGTGCCAATGACCATTCAGTGCAGTGACACTTTCTCCTAAAAGGCATAACATTTTAAACACTACAGAAAACACACACAGCCTAATGATATTGTCGAACAAAATTAAATGAAGCCCCCCTCAGTATTGAATATTCTTCAATCTTCAGGAACCATGAATTTAACCAACAAACACACACCATCAACCCAATTAGAAAGGGCATATATCAGTCCCAAATTTAAATAAAAGGAGAACAAGAAGGTAGTTCATTACGAGATTTGTCCAGATATTACATAGTGGAATAACAGAAGATGTTCAGATGAAGGTGACCATATAGCAAGGATATCTTAGTCCAAACAATTTTTTTTTTTTTACCTGGTGAATCTGAGGTGGTCCAAGTGGTGGTGGTGCAGACCGGATTGATGAATGAATCTGCAATTGTCCAAACGTTGGGAACAAGCTAGTCATGTGTACAGAATCTCTCCCCTGCTACCACAATTACCAAGTTATAATAAATCAACCATTTGGACCAAATTTACCATAAGCAAATACCTCTCAAATTAAGTCTCCATTTTTCTCTTTTCAGACTTTAATGGGTTGGTAATATATCTAAATTTTAGCTCATGAGAAAAATATAGCAAGCCATATCAGTGTTTTTCCAAGCTAGCTTAGCAGTAAATCAAGATGTTTCTTGAATTGGAAAGCAAAATAACATGTTAGTATTATCATGTTCTTCACTCGAAGGAATCCAAAGCTGACACCCCCTATGTATACTACAATCTTTACCATAGCAAAATCCAGAAAATTGACAGCACAAATGCAAAAATACAGACACTAAAACCAACTCAAAAGTACTAACAAACAAACAGACAAATCCACTTAGAAAACCACCAAGCTAGACACAGAAAAAAACAAACTACATTATAAGTCAACATAAACAACAGTTTATAAACAAAGAAACAGAATAAAAGCAACTAGAGAAGGAAAGAAAGGATAGAACTTACCAAGAATCCAGCAGAAGTGATAGAAAAAGGAGAAGCATTATTGATATTATTGCTGTTGTTGGTATCTAAAGAACTACTGCCATCATCTTGTTGTTGCCTTAAAAACCCATGATGCTCCAAGTTTAACCCTAAAGGCATCATTCCCATATTATTATTAGCACTACTCCTCATTAATCCAACATTAGCAGCACTAGACCCTAACTGCAACCCCATCATGGGCAGGCTGGTGGACCCCACAGCCTCACCACCATAACCAGGTGGCTGCCCTGCCAAGATCTGCTCAAAGAAATCATCTCCTAACCCTTCAGGTGGGGGATTTCCTGCCATGCATGCAAATATATGACACAAAATACTACTGCTATAAGAAGACTTTGTTTAGCTTAGTATAAGCAGCAGCAGTAATAAAACTCAGCAAGAAGACTTGTTATGCTTCGTTTTTTGTTTCTTTGAGGAAGAGAGAAAGTAATATGTATAGAGAGACAACGAAAGGGAATATATGGGGGATTTTAATGGGAAATCCAAGAAAAAGAGAGTGTTGTGTTGGTGAATTGGGTGGCAGATCCGGAGCCCAATAGCCCGGAAAGTGAGTTGTGGATTCCAAAGATGGGATTAATGGGCATGGCTGTTAGTACTTCTACTATATTTTGATATATATTTTGTTCAGTAAAAGAGATGGAGAGAAGCTAAGAAGAATATGCAGTGTTTTCTTTTCCTTTTTTCTTGTTGGTTTTCGTTCGCTTATGGGGTCTGACTTGTGGTTAGTGCTGTGTGTGGCCTGCCTTTAAAAGGTTGAGACTTCGAGGGAATGAGAAAGTTTGATTATTTTATGTCTGCCTTCTGCACTGTCCACCCTAGCTAATGCTGTTCACTACCTGGCCCTACCCGCTCAGAATCACACCATCAATAAACCCACAATAATTTTCCTAATGATTCATCAGTTTCTATGCTTATTAAGTTGGTCTTTGTCTCTTTAACACCTTTCATGATTTTGCAGGTCTCTCTCTTGGAGGGAGGAAGTGATTTGTATTGCTACAAAAGGTTTCTTGATATTATTTTGATGGCTGCGGTTACAAGGATCCATAGAACTATAAGAAAATTTTGCATATGATTAATGAATATCATAAAGAAATATGCAGTAATATGAACAGTGAGAGAACAAAAGAAAAATGAAGCATGGCATCCACATGTAAATGACATCAAAGTTATACATACTATAAAGGAAGATGATCGACAAATGACTGGCAACTAATGACTAGATGATCATATTGTAATGTCTTCTTGTATGTGATGTTAGTATTGACTCGTTTGAATTTTTCAACTATAAATAAAAAAACAATTAAAGTTTCTTGGAAGAGCTTGTCCGGTGTCTACTACCCTCTAAAAGTTGGATCCTTTTAGCAGGTGTTATGGAGTTTGCATTATGTCAGCCTTCCCCAGCGACTGTGGTTTATGTGTTAATCTAAAATTTAAATCTACTAACTCCTAAGTTCATGATATAGGTTTAAAAAATCAAAAGTTGCTTGATTGTTTACAGTAATTCTGAATAATAAAGTAACGGGGCGACCTCATGTAATAATCCACCCTCTCTTAGTGTTGGTTGCGTTATTCTATCCTTCTTCAATCTATCCACCCACACAAGCTGTGACAATAATGGTGGTAATGTCACAAATTTGATATCTTCATTTCTTTAATGATAGCACTATGATGATGATAATAGAAACTTTCTGTCTCACCAACTTTTCCCATCAGACTTTGCTGATTCTTTTGTACTTCGAACTTTATATATATATATATATATATGGACATCATCTGTAATCCAGTAGAAAATTAAGTAATCCAGTAGAAAATTAAGTCTTTCGGTCATCAAGGTAGTTGGGTTTTTAACATGTCTTGATGTGTTTTTAACATGTCTTGATGTGTTTAGGCTTTTATTAACTTAACTGAGAAATGTTTTACATTTTCTCATTTCTGGTAGGCTTATCATTGGAATGTCAGCTATCACTTAAAACAATATCCTGTGGGCACGAAACCATTGTTAAAGGATCACCAAGAAAGAACAACAACGCATATTTTGGCCTGTTTTAATTTGAATAGGCTCCAGCTTTGATTACCAAGCCCGCACGAAATCAATGACAATGAAGGGAAAGGAAAAGGAAAAGGAAAGGCTCTGGTTGTTGCCAATTTTGATGTGAATAAATTTGAGACCGAATTCTAATTCTGGAATTATATCAGAAAAAGAAAACTATCCATATTTAGTTAGAGGGGCAAAAATAAATATAAAATAAATCAGTTTCTAAAACAATTTTGAAATATATATATTCAAAATTGAAAATACAAAAAATCATGTCCCTTCTATTTCTATTATTTCCATCTCCATCTCTCTTGTGCTACTCTTAAATCTGGAAAATTGTCTGC